>JABAOF010009907.1_pt2 | contig 14914 bp, 10 predicted proteins | sample 7062171 | NCBI WGS metagenome assembly JABAOF01 (sample SAMN14538628, study PRJNA623070) | marine sediment metagenome | biome: marine biome [ENVO:00000428]; feature: marine pelagic biome [ENVO:01000023]; material: deep marine sediment [ENVO:00002113] | place: India: Gulf of Khambhat ...
TTTTTTGCTCGTCATAATGTATCGCGCCAAAAGGACATACAGCAAGGCACTGTTTACAGCCAATGCATAAATCCGGATTGAGAATTATCGCACCTGTTGATTTATCCTCTATTATCGCCTTTACTGGACAAACTAGTATGCACACAGCGTTATCGCAGTGCTCACATCCAACTGGAACGTCGATACCTTCCTCGTCTATCCTCACCACTCTGATTCTCGACTTTGAAGGCGAGAATAATCCTTCGCAGTGAAAGCTGCAGGCAAGCTCACATGCCCTACAACCAGTGCAATTTTCAGCATTGAAGGTCAGCTTTGCCATGAATGATACAACCCTCAGGTTTTTGGTGTGAAATTCTAAACTGAGTCGGTAGTATATAAGGGTAACTATGGAAAAGTAGTATGTGATCCCTCAATACTTCTTTAATTCACTCTTCATATCAGCATCTTTGCCAACTTATAAAATGCGTTATTTACGTTTTTACCAGTCTTTGCACTGGTTCCAATATAGGAAGCTTTTATTCTTTTTACGTATTTTACAAGATCCTCCTTTCTAAGCTTCATCTTCTTTTTGAGATCGAATTTATTGCCCACTATGATAACAGGCACTTCTCCTGCCACTTTGTACAGTTCATTTTTCCAGTATTCTAAGGAACGCAGTGATGATTTATTCGTCATATCACAAACTAAAAGAGCGCCTTTAGCATTAACATAAGACTGGGTCTGCGTGATATTATCTATCCAATCCCAAATATTGAGAGTTATCAAATCACTATGAGGAAGTCCGTTTTCTACAACTGAAACGTAGAGCTCTTCTTTCTTTCTTATCTGTTTCTCTTCAGGGTCACCCTCTTCAAATTTATCTTCAACGTATCTTTGAATTAAACTGGATTTTCCAACCCCATCGTCGCCTAGAACACATATTTTATATTCAGTACTTTTTTCCCCTTTCTTTTTTTTAAGGATGTCCATACCTATCTCCCTCAAAAACTATTATCCCTTATTTGGTTATAATATTATCTATGGACATTGTGTTCTTCATTTATCCCCTTTTTCGAATGAAATTCAAAGTGTAAATCGATGTTACTGAGAACAAGATATGCAAATGATGGTTACCAAACAATTAAAAAGTCACCATTTATCATGATATTTTTATTGATTATGAACAAAATTAAAATATCTAATAAGCCTTTGGTATTTCTCCCAAATCTCAGGAAAAACAACGATTTCAGACCAAAATAGGGCGTGAGAGAATAAAGGATATCATACTACTGACAGGTGCAAACGGTTTCCTAGGCACACAGATCGCATATCGACTCGTTACTCAGACCGACAAGACCGTTATTGCTTTGGTGAGAGCTGAAGATAAGGAAGCTGCCGCGCGAAAGCTTCTTCGAGCCTGGTGGGACTGGCCTGAGCTTGTCGAGGCCATTGGAAATAGGGTTGAGGTTTTAAAGGGAGATGTTTCTCAGGCAAAACTGGGTCTAAAGGATAACGAATACCAGGACCTGGTCCAGAGGCTCACCCACATAATCCACACAGCTGCAGATATGCGACTAGACGGTCCAATTGATGAGTTGAGAAGTGCAAATGTACAAGGCACGGCAAATGTTTTAGAAATCGCCAGAACAGCCAATAAGGATTATGGATTTTCACGCTATTCTCACGTTTCCACAGCCTACGTTGCAGGTGCAAGGAAAGGAGATGTTCCAGAAAATTCTTTTACAGATGAATACGGATTCTCAAGCCCGTACGAACTCAGCAAATACGAGGGAGAAAAACTCGTACAAGCCGCAAAAAAGGAACTGCCAATATCTGTTTTCAGGCCTGGGATGGTTGTTGGAGATTCAAAGACTGGAGCAATAAAGACGTTTAACACCATATACTTCCCATTAAGACTTTACTTCAAGGGCCAGATGAGGATATTTCCTGTGAGGCCCTCTTTGAAGGTCAACCTTATTCCTGTTGACTATGTGGCGGATGCCGTAGTAAATCTCACATTCGAGCCAAAAGCAGAGGGACTGAACTTTCACTTAACTGCACCTTATGACTCACTTCCCACTGCAAAGGAGATGATACTATTTTCACGTAAGTGGGCATTGGAAAATCTTGGGGTCAAACTCCCAAAACCCTTTTTTATCCCTGCACCCACAGGGGCAACAAAAGGCAGATATCGAACGCAAAAGGTGGTTCAGAAAAGCAGAAGAGGTTTCTTAGATGCGCTCATCACCCTAGCACCCTATTTCAACGAACGTCGTAGATTTCAAAGGGACAATGTGGATCGTTTTTTTGGTCCTTACGAACTCAATTGGCGGAAATTTCTTCCAAAGATATTGGAGTTTTCAACTTATCTTGGCTTTCTACACAGGGCTGATCGCACTGTCCATGAGCAGATTTTATTTCGTCTGAAAGGTAAAAGCATGCCCATAAAATATCATGATGTTTTCAAGGGGAAGATAGTAGAAAGAGATGCAAACCAAGTGAGAAAGAACATTATCAAATCCGCTTGGGCACTTAAATCAATGGGAATTCAAAAGGGTGACCGCGTAGCTTTGGTAGGTCATAACAGCACCCGTTATCTTACCTTAGATGTGGCCATAGGTATCACTGGAGCAGTGAGCGTGCCATTATACTACACCAGTCCTCCTGCAGATGTTGATAGGATAGTGGCTGCATCTGAAGCTAAAGTTTTGTTTATTGGCGCACCTGGAATCCTTAAGAGGATAGACGAACTAAGCGTGGATATCCCAATAATCTCTTTTTGCAGAGAGAGCCAGGAAACTAATGTACAACGTGATGTCGTGTCTTGGGAAAACTTCCTTGAGAAAGGAGAGGATAAGGATTCACCTCCTATCTCAGATTATGGATTCGGAGACTTGGCAACTGTTAGATATACCTCAGGCACAACTGGAAATCCGAAAGGAGTTTGCTTCAATCATGAAAATTTACGATGGATGGGTGAATCACTTTGCTCCCTTTTACCTTGGAAACCAAAAAACACAGGAATTGTCTACCTTTCTTTTTTACCAATGAACCATGTTGTGGAAGGTATTTTAGCGATGTACTCGCCATACTATTCTCCTGGGCCACTGGATATTTACTACCTCGAGGACTTCCGAGAGCTTCAGGACACCCTCAGAAAAGCTCGTCCTACACTGTTCTTCTCAGTGCCAAGGTTTTACGAGAAGGTGTGGGATGGCCTCTTGGAGAACAAGGTTGGTCAGAAATATGCAAGTTCCAAAGATGGATTTAAAAAGAACATACTGCGTAGAATACTGAAAAAAGCCCTTTTGAAAAAGGTTGGTCTCGATAGATGTTCACAGCTTATTGTTGGTGCAGCACCAATTGGAGAGGATCTTTTAAACAATTTCAGTGAACTTGGGATAGAGATTCATAATGCTTATGGCCTAACAGAGGCACCACTTGTAACCATGAACAAACTTGGAAAAAACCGTATTGGCACTGTGGGCGAGCCTTTACCTAGAACCGAATTGCGTATCGCTGAAGATGGAGAGCTATTGGTTCGCGGTCCACAAGTTACTCTCGGTTACCTAAATCCCAAAATAGAACCTCCAGTAAAAGGAGATTGGCTTTATACTGGTGACATGGGTAACTTAACTCAAGAGGGAAGCCTAATAATTAACGGTCGCAAAAAAGAGCTTATTGTCACCTCTTACGGAAAGAACATACATCCCACGAAGGTAGAATCTATGCTCAAAGAGATTCAAGGTGTTGAGGAGGCAATGGTTGTGGGAGATGGAAAGCCTTTCTGCGGTGCTTTTTTATGGGTGGGTAGCGAACACGATGATTCAGGACTGGTACAGACCATCGAAAGATCCATTTCTGAGGTCAACAAGCGTCTTTCTCATCCTGAGCAGGTGAAATGCTGGGCGATTTTGAAAAATAATCTTTCAATAGAAAATGGTGATCTCACAGCTAGTTTAAAATTAAAGCGCTGGGATGTCATGCAGCGATCTACTGATGTAGTTGATGCATTGTATGGTGGACCTAAACCTGAGTTAGAGGATCTAATCCATCTTGGGGGAGGTAAGGAATTTCGATAAAACCATGCAATGCATTATTTACTACCCGTCCTAAACTCCTCAAAACCCTTCTCAAAGGCCGCGATATTTATATCACGTGAATAGGAGGGTGATCTGCCCTCGATAACCTCTAATAAAACTTCTTTGGGTAATGCAGTAACCATACTAGCACAAATCGCTCCCAACATCACCACATTCATGGCAATCGGATTTCCAGCCTCTTTAGCCATTAAGGTGGCATCAAGCGAATGAACTTTTTTAAAACGCTTGCCCAAAACATCTATGATTTCTTCGATATTCGGGTAGGAATGATCCCCAGTGGAAACGCTCACTGGAATTACTGCTCTTGTGTTGAGAATAATTGTGGCATCCTTGCCTATAAAATGCAAATGTCTCAGTGCTTCGCTTGGTTCGAAAGCTGCAAGTAGTTTCCCTCCCCCAAGAGGAACCAAAGGTGTGTAGACCTCATCACCAAAACGAATATGCGATGCAACAGCACCTCCACGCCTTGCCATTCCATGCTCCTCAAAACCATAAACTCTATACCCTTGTTTCAATGCAGCGTTCATAATGATATGCCCTGCAAATACGATTCCCTGTCCTCCCACTCCAGCCAATATCATATCGAGATTCTTGGAGACCATACTATTCTTCCTCACAAAACTTTATCGCACCTTTCGCACAAACAGGTTTTTGCATGCACACACCGCAACCAGTGCAAAGGTTTTGATCAATCGTCACCTTTTCATCTGAAACGAACATAGCAGGACAACCGAACCTATCTATACATATTCTGCAGTCCTTGCATATCTCATAATCGATCGTTACTGCGCTTGGAATTTCTCCCTTGCTTCTCATTTCTCTAAGTTCGAGCATTTTACACAATCCGTGGGCTATGATCACTGCTGTACCTTTATGTCCTACACCTTCGGAAATTGCATTTTCAAGCTCATCGATATTGTAAGCATCTATACTCCTCACAAAATCCACACCACAGGCCTTTACCAATGGTTCTATGGCAACCATTTTAGAGCTTTCTCCCATTGCCGTAACGCCCACACCAGGATGAGGCTGAAAGCCTGTCATGGCTGTAGTTCTGTTATCCAATATTATCACTGTGATATTCGCCTTGTTGAAAACAGAATTTAGTAGTGGAGGAATACCAGCATGGAAAAAGGTTGAATCTCCGATCGTGCATACAACAGGTTCATCCACAACTTTAGAAAAACCGCTTGATACTCCAATACTCGCCCCCATGCATAAATTTGTGTCCACACCCTCTAGAGGTGATTGAAAGCCAAGGGTATAGCAGCCAATATCTGAGGGTTTAATAAAGCCCTTAGAATCCTTATCAGTGCGTTTATATTTCCTCTCAGCCAATTTAATAGCGTAAAAAACCGACCTGTGCCCACAACCAGGGCAGAGAATAGGTGGTCGAGGTGGTGTAATAGAAGTCATAGAACTCTTAATTTCCTCGATTTTCTCTCTATCAATAGGGATAGGTATTTCCATGAATTTGCCCACTGCCTCCATGACTTTAAAGATCGAAAGCTCTCCTGCCAAAGGAAGAAGTTCCTTGCCTGTAATGGGAACAGAAATACCAGTTTTATTAGCCAGGGCCCTCACCTGCATCTCCACAAAAGGTTCCAATTCCTCAACCACGAGAATTTTTTCTGTATTTGAAAGCAATTTTTCAACGAGCTCAGCAGGCAAAGGATAAGGTGTGCTAATTTTCAGTAACTTTACTTTTTCTGATAAACCAAGAATATTGAGCACATCCTTGACATATCCATAGGATATACCTGAAGCGATTATACCATATTCTGCTCCTTCACCTCCCTCTATACGATTGTATGGAAGAGCATTGACAGCTTTCGTAATGTTTTCCATCCTGGCGATCAGCTCTTTTCGCATTTTCCTCGCGTTCTGGGGAAGGTTCACCCATCTATTGGGCAGTCTCTCAAAATCTCCTTTCCTTCTGTCTTTAGGTATTTTACCCAGGGTGATATCTGCGCTAGTATGGGCTATTCTTGTCGTGATTCTAAGCATGATTGGCTGATTCCATTCCTCAGAGTACCGCAGCGCACTGAAAGCCATCTCCTTCGCCTCTCTAGGATCAAATGGCTCGAAAATGGGGAGGTAGGCTTCCCTAGCAAAAAATCGATTATCCTGCTCTGTATGCGAGCTGTGACAGCCAACATCATCTGCAGAGACCAACACTATCCCGCCTTTTACACCCATGTATGTGAAGGCCTGGAATGGCTCAGAGGCTACATTCACACCCACACCTTTCATGGAAACCATGCTTCTTAATCCTGCAAGAGATGCTGCTATGCTCACCTCAGCTGCGACCTTTTCGTTTACAGACCATTCCACATAAATATCATGCTCTTTACTCAAAGCGATAAGCGTGGCCATGATCTCTGATGAAGGTGTACCAGGATAAGAGGCTGCTACCTGTATACCTCCTTCTAGAAAACCCCTTGCTATTGCCTCGTTGCCCATGAGGATGATCTTTTTTCCCTCTTGATCCAATAAAACATCCAAAGTGCTCATCGAAACCACGAAATCGATGGCTAATATGTTTGCATCTATAATATATTTCTTAATAAATTGAGATTATAATCGTCTTTAAAATGGAAACATAACTCTAAAAAAAAAGAGGATTAAAAATCGCTTAGGTAAGGGTTTTTAACCTTTCAGCAGCCCTGTCGATCTCGTTCATTGTCCTTTCTATATCCTTAATCGCATCTGTTAAGCATAATAGCAGAGCCTTCGAGCCTGCACTCGTAATGATGATATGAGCATCACCAGTAAGGATGATGATCTTCTTTGGAGGCCCTTTTTTGCATTCTAGGGTGATGTTTTTCGCAGCTCCAAGAATAACCGTACTCATGGCTCCAAATACCTCATTTGCGTGAAATCCATAGGAAAAATCGGATATGATAAGACGCCCATCCCTTTTTATAAGAGCTGATTCTGTTTTTATGGAGGCTCTCAATTCTCTCAGAACATCTCTAACCTTTTCTTTGTCCATCATATTCAAACATACTCCCTTATATCGTAACTGTCAAATTTCAAGTTCCACCGCTCGCGATTTCATGATCTAAGCAATACTTTTCCACCATTTTTTTGCCCAAAACTTTAAAGGCCTCCTCGACATTTTTCCCAGTTTTGGCACTGGTAAGCAACCATAATGAGCTGTAAACATCTGCAAGCTTCTTGACATCATCTTGGTTCAACTTTTGGTCTTTCGCCAAATCGCACTTGTTTGCCATGAAAACGACTGGTACACTCTCTTCACTTTCCATTTGCAGAGATTCCACCCAAGTTGTGAGACTCTCCAACGTCTCAGGTCTTGTAACATCACAAACAAGTAAGGCACCTGCTGCACCGTGAAGGTAGGAATGGTGCAATAGACCACGAAAATGAATATCCCCTATGATGTCCCATATCATGAATGTGACATTGAACTTTTTATCTATATCAGGAGCATCGATCGTAACCGTCTTTTTTGTAACTTTCGTTCCCATGGTCATAAGGTAGCTGTCATCGAAGGTATCGAATACGAATTTCCTTATGAGACTAGTTTTTCCCACGGAACTATCTCCTAAAAAGCAAATTTTTAAGGTCAGGTCCACTTCCTCAGTCATGGAATCACCTCAGATTTTTTAGAGTGCTTTAACATATTTATTCTCATATTTATTTCATTTATATGTATAATAGAATTTGGTTGTAGGAATCAAGAATGATAACTACCATACATCCCTGATTTGTTGAATAAAGACATCTTATTCAATCTGTTAAAAAATCCAATATTTGTATAGCTTATGCTTCACTAATACCCCCGATATTTATCGGGTTTGATAAATTTGTGGGTGCGTTTGATTGCGGTGTCATTATGAAAGAACCGCAGAAGACAGAAATAGAGACAACGATTTATTTTCTTCTCTTTCTCTTTGTGGATCTCTTTTTTGGTGTCCTTTTCGTTGTCTTCCTTCTTGTCGTCCTCTTCTTGGTTCTGCGTTTTGCCATAAATTCACCTTCCAAATTTACATACTCGCAATAGCGGTATGCATCGATTCATCAAATTGTATGGTTTAAAAGCTTTTTGGATAAAATATCCAATTCGATAATTTTCATTTGATATTTTTATTATTAAGAAACCTTAATCAAATTTTTATAATATTTTTGACGGTGAATATTCTCACTCCGTCATTCCCTCTAATCCACAATAGGGGCATCTAATAATCGCTGGTCTTTTAGTTATGGCGAGTATAAAAATTCTACCACAATCCGGACACTTAAACTCTTCGCCTTGAGGTCGTATCATTTTTAGTGGAGAAGGATACTGAGTAACAGCCTCTTGATCCGGATAAAACTGTGCCTGTGGTTGAGGTTGTAGAATATCATAAGGCTGTGCGTACATGTCTAAGGGCATTGGCGCTTCCTGAAAAGTAGGTGCCGGTATGGGTTTTGATATTGCCACTAGGATTAAAGCGATTATGCACATGATCGCCGCAAAAATCGTCAAGAACCATCCAGTTGAGCCGCCCCATGTATACTCCTCTGTCAAATCCACGCCCATACTTTGAGTTTCATTTTTATCCGAGCCAAAGAAGTCTGTTCCCATTTTTTTGGAATGGAGATTTCCTAGGGTTACGGTTATATTCTCACCATGAGAAATACTGACAGAGGGCTCATCAGCATCCTCTTTAAATGCCCCAGGTAATGCAATCATGAGATAAATAGGTGCAATCATAGAGAAAATAACCGCGATTAGGACGAGCAAAGCTCCAATCTTCGAACCCATTTTTTCTAACATTACCATTGCCGCTCCAATCAACCCAAGAATACAACCGATTATGCCCATGAGTGATATAATCTGTGTTGTCCTGAGTGCCTGGGAAAAATGCATATCTTCTATTTTTTCATCTTCATAATTGAATTCTATTGACTCACCTAATTCGTTGATCTCAAAATGGTCAAGATAGTATACAACAGTCGCAGTGGCAGACCCGCCCGGGCCACTTATTTTCACCTCCCAATAATACCAAGGCATTGCCAAGGAAATTCCGAACATAATTAATGCAACAAGAACAAATATCGTCCCTACCAATGCCCTCTTTTGCATGCTGCCCATTAACCTGCACGATGTTGTGTGTATAAATATTTTATCAGATATTGGGAAATCACAGCCTTTTGGCTCACCCAACGATTTTCCCATCTTCTAACGTAATTGATCTGTTAGCATATCCTGCAACCTTCAAGTTATGTGTGACAACAATGAGAGTAACTTTCTTTTCAGAATTCAATTTTTTCAGTAACGAAACGATCTTCTCGCTGGTCTCGCTGTCTATCTCTCCAGTAGGTTCATCAGCCAATATCAAAGATGGATTATTTGCCAATGATCTGGCTATGGCAACTCTCTGCTGCTCTCCTCCGCTGAGTTGATTTGGATAATGCTTCTCCCTCTCCTCCAAACCCACATGCTCGAGCAACTTTCTAACCCGTTTTCTTCTCTCTTCCCTTGGCACCTTCGCCTCCTTCATTGGTAATTCTACATTTTCCATGGCGTTAAGGGTTGGTATGAGATAGAACTGCTGAAATATGAAACCGATCTTGTGCAGACGGATCTTCGTCAATTCTCTGTCCTTCAGTTTGGACACGTCATCCCCATCAAGAAATACCTCTCCTGAGGTGGGAATATCTATACATCCGATTATGTTCAGTATAGTGGATTTTCCACTTCCAGACGGGCCAACTATAGATAAGAATTCCCCTTTTTCCACATTTAAAGTAACTCCATTGAGCGCCCTTATTTCAGTCTCGCCCATTTTGTAGATTTTCATGACATCACGGAGTTCTAATATGTGATCTCTTCCGGTCTGTGGCATATTTAATCACCTCAATTTATCATCTTATAAACCTCATAGCTTCCACGACCTTCTTTCTTGCAGCTGTCCATGCAGGATATAATGAAATTATGGTGCCGAAACATATTATGAGTAGCAATGCCTGTGCCAAAAGCTGTGGAGTGAAGGCCGTGAATTCCTGATTAAAGCCAGTAGAAGTTCTAAGATAATCACCAAGTGCCTGAGAGCCAAAATATCCAAATATAAGCCCAATAAATGCCCCGGTTACCACCAAAACCATTGATTCCATCAATGTTTGCAAAAATATGGATTTCTTTGATATGCCGATGGCCCTCATCATACCGAACTCATTTGTTCTTTCAAAGATCGACATTATCATGATACATGCTACAAATAGAAGGCCTATCAACATCGATACCGACCCTATTGCTGTATAGAAAAGCCTTGCCAAAACCAGCTGATCATGAACGCTTTCCAATCTGTCCTCTTTTGTATTCACATTATAGAAAGGATATTGGGTTTTAATTTCCCTGGCAATTACCCTGGAAGTCTCCACATCCTTACGCTCCTCTGTAAGTGAAATTGAAACAGAGGTTATCACATCATTGCCAGTTAGATTGATAAGCTCTTGTAACTCGCTTAAATGCATCACCACTACACCTAAATCTATACCTTCCAATATGCCCTCGTCAGAAAGTATTGTAGATATCGTACCTACTATGTGAAAATTTACTGGATGGTTGTTGATACGAAGCTCCGAATCCTTTGATAGGTTATGTCTTTTTGCGAAGTTTTCATCGATCATTATCTCATAGGTCCATTCACCAGTGTAGTCATTTTCATAATGCGGATCCCCATCAACATTAAACCAATCGTTGAATTTAACCTCGAATATGTCCCTGAACCGTCTTTCAGTTACATCGATTAAAAACGCCTCCTCATCACCAGGGACAAGTCCCACACCTATCGATAAGAAATCCTCGGTGATATTTGTCCCAGGATCAGTGAAGTTTAAAACAAGAAATTCTGTCCAATCCGTAAGAAGAATAGCTGATGCATCCGAGATATTTTCGTTATTTTTCAAATCGTTTACAAGGCCGTGTCCATTTGCTATTCCGTGGGCACCTTCCGCTGATATTATTATATCCCTCTTACTTTCCTCGATACTGGTTTGAGCATTGATAAGAATGCCTTCTGCAATGGATAGCATAGATACCAACAACGCCATGGAGATCGCCACAGCTGTGATGGTCATGGCGGTTCTTCCTTTCCTTCTAAACGCATTTCTCAATATCATATTATTTCACTCTTTATTCACTCTTCAGGGCATCGACTATATTCAACCGTGATGCCCAATATGCAGGTATCAGCCCAACCAACACACCCAGAATGGTTATCGATCCAGTAGCTCTCAGAAGAAGCCCTGTTGTGATTTTTGCTATCTTGAATCCTTCAGGAAGTCCAGTTGCCACATTCTCGGCATAGGAATTGATTATCTCGGTCCCTAGTGCTCCAAAGATAAGACCTATTATGAAACCTATTAAACATATGAGAACAGATTCGATCAATACCAACTTGAATATCGATGCTCTAGAAAAGCCCAAGGCTCTGAGGGCGCTGATTTCTCCAGTTCTTTCTTTTACTGATATCATAACAATTGTCGAGATAAATAACATTGCAACCAATATCGTGATGCCTGCCACCATCTCTGAGAAACCTCGGTATATGGAGGTGAACCTCTCTATCTCTTCTCTAACATCTTCCTGTGTTAAAGCTGAGATTTTATCATTTTCTTCAAAATCTTCTAGAAGCCATTGTTTTACCTCCTCTGCATCTTTTGGATTATAAAGGTCGATGGCGATGACATCGGCCATATCTTTTTTACCTGTTATGTACTGTAATTCACTAAGGTGCATTGTCGCGCCGTGATATCCCTCATCCTCAAAGGATTGGGTGCGAATTCCTTCAATTCTAAACCATGTGGCATTATTAAGCCACTCCTCAAAATCTTCCAAAGAGACGGGCAATTGAGGGGAAAGATAAACCATATCTCCAATATCCACCTTAAGATAATCTGCTAAGGGTTCGTTTAAAATGATCTCATGCGTGAAGTTCTCAGATTCAGTGCCTCCATCGTATGTGCCATTCGCATAGAATGGGTCGCTCCAGGTTGGAAGTTCCGAGCCTTTAATCAATTTTGCCGTTTCAAAGGCCTCATTGGCTTCTCTCGTTGTGCCCTTGCTGAGAACGCTCGTGACCTTTGGAAGGCCATTTTCTCCTTCTAGTTCACCTGTTGAGATGTATATGCGTTCCCTTAATACAGGATATACCCCTTTTATTTGTGTGTTTGATGTGCTAATGGATTCTACAAGTTCTCTCACATCATCAAATTCTCCAGTGCCAATGAAGATTTCCCCTCCTTTTGGCAGGACAAGTAGATCTATACCGCTCTTTTCTATGATCTCGTCCGTGCTCTCCCTGATTCCTTCACTTATTGAGAACATTATCATGGCCAAGGTTATGGCAAGAGAAACGCCAGCAATTGTGAGTATCGTTCTGGCTGATCTTCTCCTTAGATTTCTTAGAGGATACATACTTCAGCTCCAATGAAAATTTAGGATTCTTTACCCAACATTCGTAGTTTTGCCTACCAATGGATCCCAAACCTCAACAAGGCATTTTTGAATAGGGAGGAGAGTATATTAATGTTGTTATCCAATGGGTGAAAATGAAATAAATTGATACGCGAGGTGTTTTGAAATATATATGTTCCTCATTTACGATACAAAGTGTCTTATATTACTTTTGTTATCGCCCATGACATGTCCTTAATGTCAGGTCTAGGTGAAAAGGTCTCTGGAAAACCAAAAATAACCATTGCAATAATTCTCATTTTGACGGTGATTTTTTCCTATTTCGGATCATATTTCCAAAGTGATGTAGACCCGGAGTCATTCAATCCTGATCACGAGCTCATAAAGGCTTCTGTTGAAGCAGGTGATTCCTTTGGCACACAAGAGTACGGTCTCCTTGTGATTGCAAAGACAGGTGATAATAATATCCTCCAAATCGAGGATATGAAGGCCCTAATCGAGTTCGAGGATACCTTAAGAGGCGACGAAGAGGTAGCCTCGGCAATTATCCCTTCTCACAACAACCCCACTGGTTTTACATCACTTGCAGACATGCTTGTAATGTCATACGGCCTTTTGCAAAGCAGAGCAGGTATAAATTATATATTGATGGCTCAAAACCATAGCCTTTATAACCTCATTTCAGTTCTTGGCAATTCATCCCTTGACAATGCAAGCAAAGCTGCAACTCTGGATATAACCCTAACATCTTTTAGAGAGAATCTTACCCTCCTTCAAAGCGGCAACAACGGGATTCCCCAATTCAATAAAGATGCATCCCTTTTAACCTTAGATGCTATTTCCTTGGAGTATGCTCCTAATCCGGTGCCAAATTATCTTGGCGCACTTTTTGAATACGATGCCCAGAGCGAAAACATGCAAACCTCTGCCCTAATAATGGATATCAACTCAACAATCGACACCATCAAGTCCTACACTGGACTGCTTACCGAGATAGGAAAGGATCCTGCAGAAGGAAACGCTACCTTAGACTGTTTTAGGGGTAATTGTTCAACTTTGGAAGCCCAGGTGCTATCCCTTGACACCCAGATTACTGGCCTATATTTTGGAGCCATGGCCACATTAACAAGGGATTTCGGAGAAACAGGTGGTTTAAACGCAAAAGGCGCCATTATAAACATCAATTTCAACGTTACGCTGGATGATGAGCAAAGGTACGATGTTGAGAGCAAGGTTCATGACATCGCCAATGCACAGGAAGGCGATTTGGAATACGGTGTTCTCGGTAATGAATTGATAAACCAGGAGATCCAGGAAACAATGGACTTCTCCCAGATGTTCTTATTGATGCTGGTTTTTCTTCTTATCGTTTTGATATTGTTCTTTACTTTCCGAAGTGGCTTCGACACCGTTTTAACCCTATTGAGCCTAGGAATGGCCATTATATGGTCCTATGGTGTCTCCATAATACTTGGTATTCAGGGCAGCATAATTGCCACTGTTGTGCCTATATTACTTGTGGGTCTGGGTGTGGATTACGGTATTCACATGACCATGAGGTATAGGGAGGAAAAGGAAAAGAAAAGGGGGAATAAGAAGGCCATAGCTATTGCCATCGGCACCGTGGGAATGGCATTACTTCTAGCCACTATAACAACGAGTATAGGTTTTATGTCCAACACCGTATCGAACCTTTCAATACTCAGGGATTTTGCAATTATGGTTACAGTTGGCATTGTCTCTTCATTTATCATCATGACCACATTCTTGCCCGCCGTAAGACTTGTTGCAAGTGAAAGAAAAGAGCGTAAAAAGAAGAACAAGAAGACAAACACTAAAGTCAACAATTTAAAAAACAATTCCAAAAAGCATGCTGTTTCAATTGTTACGATAGGTGCGAAAGCTGGAGATCGGGCTCCCTGGGCAGTGTTCATTTTTCTCGTGATAATATCTGGAATTGCAGGTTATGGAGTCAGCCAGCTAGACACAGTATTCGATTTTCGCGAGTTCCTTCCAAGGGATACCGAGGCCTTTGATAACTATGTATTTCTAATAGACGAGTTTGAGTTCGGTGATACAGAATACGGAGAATTCTATATCAAAGGTGATGTTGCCAATTACCAGGTCTTGCAGGCAATGAACGATACAATCGCATATACACAAGGTGACAACCAGGTTGTTCCAGGTATTCCCGCTAGATCTATTCTTTCGGTTATGCAAAAGTATGCTTTTCCTGCTTCCCCTTTGGATATCAACATGACGTTTATACAGACCTGGGTGTTATCTGATCCTGATGGAGATGGCATACCAAATTACAATATAAAAACTCTCTTTGATATATTGTACAACTTTAGCGTATCCCAATCTGAAGTGTTGTCAGTTTTGCATAGAGATGAGAATGGTA
>JABAOF010064398.1_pt1 | contig 14903 bp, 15 predicted proteins | sample 7062171 | NCBI WGS metagenome assembly JABAOF01 (sample SAMN14538628, study PRJNA623070) | marine sediment metagenome | biome: marine biome [ENVO:00000428]; feature: marine pelagic biome [ENVO:01000023]; material: deep marine sediment [ENVO:00002113] | place: India: Gulf of Khambhat ...
TTGCACGGAAACATGGCATGAAGAACCTGATGATAACCGCGGGCTTCATAAATCCAGATCCTCTGAAGGAGCTATGCAAAGTGATTGATGGGGCTAACGTTGATCTGAAAGGTTTTACTCAACCATACTATCGCGATGTGTGTTTCGCAGAATTAAAACCGGTCATGCGCTGTCTCGAAATCATGCGGCAAGAAGGGGTATGGTTGGAAATAACAAACCTTATTGTACCAACTCTCAACGATGATATGAGAAGGATAGGTGAAATGTGCATCTGGATCAGAGACAACCTGGGGGCTGACAGCATCGTGCATTTTTCACGCTTCTTTCCCAGGTACAAACTTACGAATTTGCCTGCAACCCCAGTCGAAACATTGGAGCGGGCGAGGGAAACTGCAATGGAAGCTGGGCTTCGATTCGTCTACGCCGGCAATGTACCGGGTCACCCAGGGGAGAGTACCTATTGTCCGCAATGCGGCAGGATTCTCATACAGCGTTACGGTTTTTGGATTGCTGCAAATAACCTTGAATCGGGCAAATGCCGTTTTTGCGGAGAGACCATACCGGGAGTTTGGATTTAGATGCGAATCTACGACTATTTATTTGATGAAAGGCAAAGTGCCACAACTCTAGAAGAGGGTAATGTAGAGGTGGTCGGAAGAAGGAATTTTTTAAAGAAGATGTTTTCCCTTATCGTTATGTCTCTTTCAGGACTGCCCCTTCTTCTTGAACCGCGAGCAACGGTATCTGTTCCATCAAACAAAAATTCGTTCGATGCAGGCACAGAATATTTCGTTCAGGAGAGAATTTCCAGTAGAGTAGCCTACCCCGCAACGCGACCGATCAAGGGCGGGTGGATCATATCAAGGGAAGCGCGGTATTACAGGATATTGGGAAGGCGAACAAAATCTAGATCTTGTCCTCGCTGATATCTAAAAAGTTTTTCGGATTTTCTCTCAGAATAACATCGATCTGTTCACGGGTTATCCCCTCTTCCAGCATCATGGAGACAACATGTGTGAGTATATGATCGTAACCCCATCCACCGTATTCGTGCAGGAGTGTTTTCAAACAAACATCACCGGTAATAAAAATATTTGCTAAATAACCGGAATCAATCAAAACTCGTAATGCCCGGACCCGTTCAATATCCCTTGCAAATACACCTCCGGCAAAACCCCGGTACTCCTTATCTATATAGTATTCCTTTCCAAAATCATCGAATTCAAAGTAAGCACCGGTATCACCTATCTTTTTGCAGTACTCAGTGTCGAGGACTACATCCACATGATTGATACACACCTTTTTTAGATCTACTCCATTCTCTAAAAGGATATCGAGAGCTTCCAATCCGGTTTGGCCCCATGGGTAGGTATGAACGATTATCCCGGCACCGGTTTCTTTCTGTGCACGTGCTGCGGCTATCAAAACCTTTCGCTCATTTGGGTGAATTGGATCACTCGTTCCGATCTCTCCGATGACACCAGCCCGTACATCAGTTCCGTCCATTCCAGTCTTAATTTCCGATATAATCTCCTCTCCGATCTCTTCAACTGTTTTTCGATTCATATCCAGCGGATGCGTGTCCTGTGTATAGTATCCACACCCCGCAATGATATTCAAACCAGTCGATTCAGAGATCCTTTTCAAAGAAACTGGATCTCGTCCTATCTCTCTGCTCGTCGTCTCGACGACCGTTTCACCGCCAGCTTCTTTGAATTTGAGAAGCTCCTTCTCGGCAAGGGATATATCATTCAGAACCAGATTATCTCGCACTGCATAGGGGTCTCGAGACAAAACATCGAGATTATGTATTCCCACCTTCTGATTAGCGAGCTCTTTTCGAACTGCATCGGGGAACTCGGTAAACTGATTTCTGATATCAACCAGTAAATGCTCGTGGGGAGCAATTATCCCCAGGCTTTCCGTGTCTCTTATACCCTGAACCGTAATAACTGACATAAAATCCTCTCTTGTCTATTTCATAATTTAAACAATTAATTGTATGGGGTTTTCAACGTTAACAGAGACATATCGTGAACGGATAAATGCCTCCACCAGTTAAACGGAAAGGGAGAGTTACCCTTATCGAGCTGAAAGAGCTTACTTATTCCTGACACAAAGAGCACATTGTCGTCATAACTTGGCATTGGATAGGGTATACCAGGCCCATTAATAAACTCTCCATAGACCAATTTTCTTTTTGGACCCTTAAATTCGATATCTCTGGGGAGTCCTTCTTCCTGCCATCGTGTAATGGCACCTCCCCAATAGCCAAAATCCCACTTCAGATTTCTTTTCGGCTCTCTGAAGTCCAGAATATTGAGAAATATCTCTCTCGATGTCATATTTGCTCTCTAAAATCCTGAGATAGTCACTAAAACCAGGAAACATAAATCCTATCCAAATACCTTTGGTATGTACTCCCTGTTGAATGTTGTCGCAAGTTCAGCACCCTCTTTGCGAATTATGAAGGTATCCTCAATCCTGAAAGAACCCCAGGGCAAGCCCTTAAAATATACATCAATTGCAATAACCATATTCTCCAGCATTTCGACATCCCGGTGGGTTGAGAAGAATGGGGTTTCACATTCGAGCATCCCGAGAGAATGAACCGAACCGTAGGGACTAAACTGTTTGTATCCCTCCTTCTGAAGAAAATCACTGTACACCCTGTATAATTGTGTTGACACTGCGCCGGGTCTCATCTTATCGACGACCACCTCCATCGCATTGTAGGCCACGTTGACGGCTTTCCGGATCTCATCCGCTATCTTTCCAAGCACCACGGGTGTACAGATTACGCCGTTATACCCTTCATAAAGGGCACCCGCCTGAAGATCTATGATCTCACCCTCTTTGACTTTTCGTAGAGTGTTCCTGTTCATGCATAGATTTGAGTTCTCAGGGCCTGAGGGTATCATCGGAGAAAAGGAATTGCAGTAAGCCTCAGCACCGAGTCGCAGCATCTGACCTTCAATATCCGCCTGAATATCGAGCTCGCTCACACCCGATTTTAAACGGTCAACTGCATAAACAAATGACTCGGAGATGATCTCACACGCTTTTTTGATGCATGCAAGCTCACTCTCAGATTTCTGCATTCTCATCTCATACATGAGCATTTCGGCACTTTCCTTCTGAGTATCCGGAAACACATTTTCAAGTTTTTTATAAATTTCATAGGGAAATATCAGGTCTCCAATGATCCCTATATTTTTTATGTTGTACCTATCCTTCATTTCCCTGAACAAGTCTTCAAAATCGAGCTGCCCCTCGAGATCATACTCTACACCCGATACTTCGCCAACTTCGGGCATGATTCTCACATCTTTTATCTTCGATTTATACCTCGACCATTCGTGACAGGCTTGACCTGAACAGAGTATTGGATCACCTTCGAGAGGTATCAACGCACCCGCACTTTCATTGATAGGGGATACATCAGAGAAGTAGCGAACGGCTGACGGATCGAGCAAATTTGAAAAAACGATCACTAAATCAAGGTTGCTATGGGACATCTTCTCCTTAAATTTTTCCATACGCAATGCGAACTCTTCATTCGGTATTTTTGGAAGCGGGTCTGTCTTTGGCATAGAATCTCCTTCTGCGAAAAGAATAAAAAATTAGTTATAGAATACCATATTGAGCATTTTCCTCAACCACAAACCTCCCGTGCAATGAACCGCTTTACCGGGGCAATGAAACCGCCCGAATCCCCAGCCTGTTCTGAATTTCAAGCGCAAGCAACGATGCATCCCGCGCTCGATAACCATCGGTAATGACAAGACGTGGGCGAACCTGCTCTATATACTCAATTAACTGATTAAAATCAGCATGATCACTCAGGGCTACCTGATACTTTCTCTCGCCTATCTGTTTACAGGGCACATCGAACTGCCAACCAGACAAAACGACCCTGACCCCATCCTGACCTACCCAGCGGCTGGCTCCCATATGGTAAACTCCAATGTGGCGCGATTTGCGTATCTCCTCTCCGGCTTTACTATTTGAGAGGTAATAATCTTTCAACGGGCTACCGTGTTTTCTACATATATTCAGTATCTGGAAAATCTTTTCCGGTACAAGGATTGGATAGTCAACATCCGAGTCGTTTAGAATTTTCACAACCTCCTGCACCTTGCCATAGTAACCAAAAATATATACCGGACCTTTTTCAATTTGCTGTTTCACAAGCTCTATCAATTCAAAACCTACGGTATCTGCAAAGTCTCGTACACAATCCGGATTGCCGTAGGTGGCTTCTGTCACGAGGATATCGGTCTCGATGAGCTTCACGCCGGGATACCTGAAATCCCCTGTGTAGAGAATCCTCGATTTCTCACCATTCTCCAGTAATACCTGTGCCGACCCTGGAATATGAAAAGCCTGATAGAGGGTAACTTTTTCACCTCCATACTCAAAAGTTTGTCCGTAATCCAGGGGTTGTATCGACTCTGCAACCTCTCTTCCCCGCAATACGCCNNATACGCCTATTATGTCTCTGGTAATCGGTGTTGCAATAACTTTTTCGGATGCTTTCAAGCTCTTATTAATATGGAGCAAGTGATCTGCGTGGGCATGGGTAATAATGCGCACCGGCCTCGGATGATGAGCATCGCAAACAAACTGTTCACCGAGAAGAATAGCCCCATTATCAGCTATATCAACATCGTCAAAGACCAGGCCATCCATCATTCTACAAGTTCTCTTCCCTGTTTACAGCAGCGTAATCTAATAACAAATGATAAGATACGACATTTATTCATACTGACGAACTTCTTTATTTTCTCTACGGGAAAAATATTTTTTTGAATTGTCTTGAACATAAAAAGCAGTCTGCGTATTCTTTAATGTACTTCAACACAATAACGACGATGCAGGAACGAATACGATCACATGAGGACTCACCGTTTCACACCGAAAAGCTTCTCGAATGTTATGGGCCCAATGGAACCGGCACTGACTATTGCCCCGGGCGATCGAATAATAACCACGACCGCCGATGCCCATGGCTACAATGAACACATGAAAAAGGTAGCCCAAAAGGACAACCCCCTTACAGGACCCTTTTTCGTTGAAGGGGCAAAAACGGGCGACACCCTTGTTGTTCGGCTTGAGATTACCTGTCCGAACCGTGATGTTGGGTGGTCCTCCTCCACGATTGCTCCAAATGTTGTGGATCCATCCTTTGTACAGCTACTGCCGGAGAAGCAATACAGAGACTGGAAGATCGATCGTGGGGGAAAAACGGTAACTTTACTCGATGCACAAAATAGCCGTCCAACCCTGAGCCTTCCCCTCTCCCCCATGCTCGGTTGTATTGGGGTTGCTCCACCAGGAGGCCAGCTTATATCGACAACAACCGCCGGTGTGTACGGAGGAAACATGGACTACAGTGGATACAGGGAAGGGGCGACCCTCTACTTTCCAGTATTCACCAAAGGGGCTCTTTTTTTTCTGGGAGACGGACACGCTCGTCAGGGTGACGGTGAACTTTCAGGCTCAGGAATCGAGGTTTCATTCGTTGTACAATTTGTGGTGGATATCCTGGAGGGAAAAGAGATCCACTGGCCGCGCGGCGAAAATTCAGATTTTATCTTTACCGTTGGGAATGCACGCCCACTCGAAAGGGCAGTACAGCACGCATCAACCGAAATGCTCCGCTGGCTTCAGGAGGATTTCAGCATTGGTATCGAGCTATCGAGTATGCTGCTCGGTCAGGGTGCAGTGTTTGAGCTCGGAAATGTTTTCGATCCCGCCTATACGATGGTGTGCAAAATCAAAAAAAGTGATCTCAATAATTTAATTGATAGTAATCCTTGAAAATAGGGATTCGACGATTCTATAGAGGCTCGCCGCGAAAAATCCCGATATTAAAAAAAGAAATTTGAAGGTGAAGAATGAATCGGTTAGGGCGTGCTCGCATCATCTCTTTTTTGACATCGGATGGATTAGCTCAGCAGATGAAATCGGAATCCAGCCAGTGCTACCGTCTGAAAGTTGGATGAGATACCAACCGGATCGCTCCTCAACAAGCGTGAACTCCGTAGCGTCATGAAGTGGTTCCTGAAAGCTGTTTTCGTACATATCTCCATCACCCCTTCGGGCAACGACCTCTTTCACAATGATGACCCCTTCCCGTTTGGTCCTCCATACCAGGTCATCTGCGATAAGAGAGCCTAAAAAGAAGACCACCAAAAGGCAGGAAGCTACAATAGCAAATGAATTCCACTTCTTCCTATTCAGGATAGAGAGTATTCCGAACACCCAAATGGCGGCGAAGCTTGACACGAAGGCAAGGACCTTCAGCCTTGGGGAGAGAAGTGTGCGCCATAAATAGAGAACCTGGGAGAGTGTGCTTGTGTAATTCTCTTCAACACGGTCTACTCTCTGAGAACGAAGGTATCGCAGATTGTGACGGAGGTTCGGATCGCCCGGTATATAGTACTCTGCCCTTTTGTAGTAGAGGATAGCCTTTCCCAGTTCACCGAGACGGTAATAGATATTACCGATGTTATAGAGCAACCTGCCATTTTGAATACCTGCCTCGTGTGCGATCCATTCGAGACGGAGAAGGGCCTGGCGGTACAGCTCACGAGCGATATCCGCATCATTTTCTGCCCCTGCCCTGCGAAAATACTCATCGCTTTCTTCGATCATAAGGACGAGCTCCTGGGAGAGCTCTTCTGCAGAACGATCCTGCATCCACTCAGAATCGAGAATAAATGGCCAATCCTCTTCGGCTGCATTCTGCTCAGAATACGCATTCGACGTCCCCAATGTCAGCACAAGATAGGTCAGCAGACAAAACAGGAGGAGGACATTCCATCTATTCAGCAATCTTACCTGAGTCTTCATAGAGGTATTTTCCTTTCGATTTCTCGGGAGATCTTCAGCACCAGCGATAGGAGCCGCTTCGCTTCCGCTTTGAACTGCTCCCCTGTTTTTTCTGTCCATATTTTACCCGCATATCTGTTTCGGTCATGGAAACTGAACAGTGCCTCCAGCTCGGGGAGAATGTCGGTGTCGATCATCCTGTTCCTGATCTCCCGTTCCACATCCCCATAGGTCAGTGCATTTGCGGGAAATCCCAGCTTGAGACCGAGAAATTCCATGCAGCGGTCGACCAGTATCTGACCTTTGACTGTTCCTCCTTCGACTCCATACCTTCTGGCGCTTTTCATCAGAAGACGAAACACCTTCCTTTGCCTTTTTGCATGGTTCCTTGCTGGTCGACCTGGTTTAAGCCATTCCAGTACAAGCAGAGCAAGAAAACCCAAGGGAGGGACAACGAGAAGCACCAGAAGAAGCGGATCACGCAAAAGAGAGGAAAGGGTATCGTGCTGGTCCTGCACGAGTAGAGAGGCGCCTTCATAGTTGAAATTAATTCCCTCTTTGCTGGCTATGATATGCCCCATTCGGTTACGGGAGCTCTCCCCTTCGAGATCATCTTCCATCACTACCCTGGTGGATCGAACCATCAGGGGTATGGGATCGGAAGTGGCAATCTCGTATGAGCGGCTCTGGGTGTTAAAATATGCAATTTCGACCGGTGGAACTTCAAGTACCTCATGGCTGCGGGCTCTGATAACCCGGGTAAAGATCCTACTCTTTCCCTCCATCCTCTCAGCCGACCGATGGGATACAAAGGCGAACTGTTTCTTGAATACTGTTAGCTCTTTGAGGAGAGGAAGCTTTGCATTTTCCACACTCGAGGTACCGGAAAGCGAAATTGTGAGTGTTATTGGATCGCCCACATTGACCTCAACCGGTGACGCAGAGGTGGTGATACTGAAATCTTCTCCCACCAGCCCGGTGAATTGAGCAGGCCGGTCTCGTTCGGGAAGAGGCAGTACCTGAAAGGTAATTCCCTGTGAGGCAACTACCATGGTTTCGTAGTTTGAAGAGTTGGAGGAATATCCTTCCCTTGGCTTCCAAAGCTGAACCGTTCCTCTGGGAAATTGAAAGTATCCTGTCTTTTGGGGAATCAGATACTGCCTGTAGGTAATGGTGTCGTATATTATACCGTCCAGCGGTGCAATCCCTCTTTCAATAGGTACCCGACCAGATCCAAAGGGCAACAGCAGGGAATCGTTGATGTTTTCGTCAACATATTCGCCCGCAAGTATGTCAGGGTGGTTGAGAATGGGAAAGAGAAAGTTGTAATAAGTCACCGTATCACGATAATACCAGACTACGGTGAGTACCACCGGCTCTCCCTCATAGGCTTGATCTTTAGAGAGGTTGAGAGAGAGCTTGAAGAAGGCCGATTCCTCGGGTTCATTGACTATGATTGCGTGTGCCTGTGTGAGATAGTTTTTTCCATCTATCTCTATAGGTATCGAGCCGATCTCCAGTTTACCGGTGTGGAGGGCAATGAAGCGATAGTAATAGATCTTCTCATCTTTTTCTGGCTCGAGATCCGCGCTATTTCGCAGATAGTAGCGGGCATACCGTTTGTCAATGGGATGTACATCGAAGAGTGATGACAGGTAGGAGAAGTCAGGATTCCCGATGGAATCTCCTCCCCGTACCCGGATTTGATAGATGAACCTCTCGCCCAGAAATACTTCTCTCCGGTCGAGATAGGAGCGTACCTGCACCTGCATCTGGGAGAATCCCGAATAAAAGGGCAAAAAAAGCAGGATCAGAAGGGGTATCAGCAGACCCCTTCTGGTGAAATTCTTTGCTAATCTACCAATCCTTGATTGCATTTGATTGTACTCCCTGAGCTGGATTCTGTTCGGCGCGGCGCTGGCTCTCTTCGTTTAAAATCTCCTGAGCTGTCTCGTCCCTGGGTTCAGGTTCATCGAAAGATGGCTGATAGGGTATGCTGTCCTGAGAATCTCTTTCTGTTCGAGAGGCATCTTCACCATCCGATCCTCTCGCTTCGCGCTGCGGCGATGCATTTGTACCCTCCTGCATACCCGATTGCATCATCTTATCGAGCAGAGATTTAATCCGGTACTTCACGACCTCAATGTTGTAAGAGGCATCCCAGAATTCCGGATCAAGTGACAATGTTCGTCGGTATGCCCCGATACTTTTCCAGTAGTATTCAATGGCCTCGGAGGGATTGGCCTTCTCCTCGAGCTCTCCGATTCTGGCAAGACTGTTTCCCTGATTGTATGTTGCAAGGACGGCCAGCTCTCCGTTATCGGGGCTTACCTTCTGAAAAGCCTCAAGAGCTTCGTGGTAATTCCCCTGCATATAGAGTACATTACCCTGACTGTAGAAAGGGAGAGGAGAAAGGGGGTCGCTTTCTTCGGCCTGTGTATAGTACTGAAAAGCTTTTTCGAAGTCTCCCTTCTGAAATGCCCTGTTCCCCCGATTGATCAGGGCTGATATGCTGGCTGCAGGTGCAGGCCAGCTCCCCATAAACACCGTACAAAGCATAACAATGGTAAACAAAAAAACAACCCTACACCGCTCAGGCCGGTGAGCGTATCTAAGCTTCATCATTCGCCCTCCATTTTCCCTGTTTCCGTTCTCCCAGAAACAGCTCAACCAGCAGGAGGATTAGGGCAGCTGCAATGAAGAACTGGAACTTTTCTTGATACCTTACAGCTTCTACAACCTGGATTTCCCGCTTTGCCTCACTGAGAACAAGGCTCCTGTATATGGATCCGAGGTCGAAAGAACCGGTGGCCACGTGAAGATACCTTCCCCCTGGCGTTGAGTCAGCCATTTCTCTGAGGATTTCCGGGTGCAACCCTGTCAACACCTCCCGCCCCTGGTACATGAGAAAGGATGTGTTACCCTCCTCGTCTCTGAGCGGTATCCTCTGTCCCTGCCTGTCATCACCCAGACCGATAACTATGAGCCGTATCCCCTGTTCACCCGCAGCACCGGCAGCCTCCAGAGGGTAGCTTTCGTGGTCCTCCCCATCGGTGATGAGAATGATATCCTTGAAGTTTTTCTCAAGCGGATCAAATATATCCTGGGTCACCTTTCGTATGGCGTCGCCAATCATGGTGCCTCCCAGGTTAACGTTTTCAGGTGAGAGGCTCTCAACGGCCCACCTGAAGAAGTGGTAGTCCTGGGTAAGGGGGCATATCACCGTTGCATAACCCGCAAACGCTATCAGAGCAACCCGATCTCCCTCGATTATCTCTATGGTATCCATAATGGCAAGCTTGGCACGCTCAAGCCTGTTGGGAATGAGATCTTCAGCAAGCATGCTTTTCGAAACATCTACCACAAAGACCACGTCTCTGCCTCTCTGGCTTACGGTTACAGGCCCGGGATTCCACCCAGGACGGGTCAGACCCATTATCAGGAAGATAAGAGCTCCCAAAAGCAAGGCTTTCTTCAGGAGCCGCTTTTGCCGATCAACCGAGGAGAGTCTCCTATCAAGCCGAGTAAAGCGTTTCAGCGCCCCTTCCCCCCTCTTCCATAAGAGGTAGAGGAGAATTCCAAGGAAAGGCACACTCCACAGGAGGTGAAAGAGACGGGGATTGGAGAAATGGATGATGTTCATGGCAGCCTCCTCAACAGAGAACCGAAAAGGACCATTTCTAATACGAGCAGGATTAGCGCTCCCAGTGCAAAGGGAAGAAACAGCTCGCGATAGGTGAGGTACTGCAGAGACTGAAAATCGCTCTTTTCCAGAGCGTCTANNCCTCGTACACCGCCCAGAGGCTTTTTTCATCGTAGACCGGTCGAAAGATACCTCCCGTGTGCTCGGCCATACTCTGCAGAATGGGAAAGCGTGAAGATGACAGGCCTCCGTACGAACTGCCGCTTTTATTTGTACCTATACCTATGGTATAGATTTTGATGCCCCACTCCCTGGCAAGCTCGGTTGCCTGCTCCGGAGTACGCTCACCCGCATTGTTTTCACCATCGGTGAGAAGGATGATTACCTTGCTCTTTATCTGATACTTCTCATCCTTGTCTGAGAATTTGATCTCCTCTTCTGCGGTCTTGAGCCTCGCAGCGGCGAGGGCAACGGCCTCACCGATGGCGGTTCCATCTTGGGAGACCTGGCTTACGATTTCGGTTTCCTCGAGCAAGCTGACAACCGTGTCATGCGAAAGGGTGAGGGGGCTGATCGTATCGGAGTAGCGGGCAAAGGTCACCACACCGATCAGATCATTCTCCCTACCTTCAAGATGTTTTTCATCACCTGTTACAAACTCATTAAACACCTCTTTTACCACTTCAAACCTGCTCCGCTGTTCTCCCCGAAAATCCATATTGGTGCTCATACTGCCGGATCGGTCGATGACCATTTCAATTGCTACTCCTTCACTCACCTTCATAATCGGATCCCTTCCGCTCTGCGGTCTGGCCAGAGAGAGGATCATGAGCACAACTGCAGTGATTCGGAGAAAAAGCGGAACCGGGGCAAGCCGCTGTCTAGGAGAAGATTTCACCGAAAGAACAGGTGTGATAGAGGAAAATCGTATTGCAGGATTCTTTCGTTTGTTGTTGAAACTGAAATAGAGCAGCACTGGTACGGCGAGCAAAAGAATGAGGAAAACTGGATCGTGAAATCTCATGCCTTTTCAGACTCCAGGAATTTGAGATTTGTGGTTGTACCGGTGGCTTGGATAAGCTCTCTCAACCGGTCTGCATTTTTTCGTACCATCTGAGAAGTTGGAGCATTTCGTGAAAACTTGGCCAGATCACATGCCTTGAGGAAATCCAAAAGCATATCCCGGTATTCGCCAAACCTTTCCTGCTCAACAATACAAGAAAGCAGCTCTTCGGTGGTCATTTCGTTCGCCCGTATCGTAAATCGGCTAGCTATATAATTCCTAAGGAAGGCGCAGAGCCGGGAGTAGAACAGCCGATACTCCCCCCTCTCAATGAGCCCTTCCGAGAGAAGAGAATCGAGCTCCCCCAGTGCCGCATCAATGTAAGCCTGCTCTCCAGTTACGTCTGGATGAGTTTGTCTCCTTCTCAAAAAAAACAGTCCCACAGCACACGCTGAAAGTGCTGCGGAAAGCACTGCAAATAACCGTAACCGGCTGACCGGATCGGCGAGTATGGTCATATCCAATAGCTGTGGCTCTGAAGGCCCTTCAGCAAGCAGCGAGGTGACAAAGATAGGTACAACATCGCTCGTAAGTGTAAAGGCATATTCTCCATAGGTCTCAGCAACCAGGAGTTCCACCGGAGGAATAATATGCAGACCAGGGGATAGGGGCTCCAGCAGGTACTCTCTGGCCATGACCATGTTACCGCTGTGATCAAGCCCAGGGGAGGTGTCCCTCACATCTCGAACGAGGAGACCACCCACGATTTCTTTCATTTCTGGAAAGGAAACCTTCCACCCCACGGGAAAACGAGCCTCGAGAATAAAATTCACACTTCCGGCCATGCTAATCTTTCCCCTGGAGGCTTTCACTGTAAACTCCACCGGTGAGCCGAAACCGTACACCCAGGCGATCTGAAAATGCTCCTGCCCTGGTGTCTCGACCTCCTCGGAAATGCCTGCTCCCATCAGACCCACTGGGTAGGAAAACATGATGATAATGGCTACTGAGACAAACGTTTTTTTTCTCATCTGAAACGCCTCTCCCGTGCGAGAAAAAAACGAACGATCGGTTTCATATAATCCTCACCGGCATGTATACATATTCTGTCAACACCTGCCGAAATGAGGGTCTTGTCTATGCGTGAAGAGCGTTCATGCCACCACTGTTCGTAGGTTCTGCGTACATTCCTGTTTCCTGTGTCCAGGACAACCTGCTCACCAGATTCCGCATCCTCAAGCTCAAGAAGACCCACTTCCGGGAGTAGTCCTTCCCGTGGATCGGTAACCCGAATAGCAATCAGGTCATGGCGCCTGGCGAGCGCCTTCATCTTCTGCTCGTATCCCTGGTCCAGAAAATCTGATATTAAAAACAAGACGGCTCGTTTATGGAGCACCTTTCCTACAAAGTCCAGGACCCCCGCAATACTCGTCTCCTCGTTCTGAGGGACATGGGCGAGAAGCTCTCTAACGAGACGCAAAAGATGGGTTATTCCCTTTTTCGGTGGGATGTACTTCTCAACACCTTTTGTAAACAGGACGAGTCCCACTCGATCGTTGTTCTTGATTGCAGAGAGGGCAAGAAGTGCACTGATCTCTGCTGCGATCTCGTTTTTAGCGCGAGAACCACTTCCAAAGGTCTCTGAACCCGAAATGTCAACCAGGAACAGTACAGTTAGCTCGCGCTCCTCGAGGAAACGCTTTGTATGGAGCTTACCTGTTCGGGCGGTCACGTTCCATTCGATAGTCCTGATATCATCTCCGATATGATATTCCCGTACCTCATCAAACTCAATGCCGCGCCCCTTGAACACGCTGGCATACTCGCCTGCAAAGGTGGCGGTGACCGCTTTTCTTGTGGTGATCTTGATGAGCCTGATCTTTTTTGAGAGCTCGCTGCTTATCATGGCACTTCCACAGTGTCGAAGATATTTTTAATAAGATCCTCTGGAGTTTTCTCCTCAGCTTCAGCCTCGTAACTCACTATGATGCGGTGACGTAGGACATCCATCCCCACACTTTTCACGTCGTGAGGGGTAACATATCCCCTGCCCTGCAGGAGGGCGTGTGCCTTTGAACTCAGGGTCAGGTAGATCGACGCCCTGGGTGATGCACCGTATTGTATAAGTTCACCAATAGGAAGGTTGTAGATTTCTGGATTTCGGGTGGCATCTACCAGTCGGACGATGTACTCCTCTATCTTCTCATCTATATAAATTTCATCCACCAGCTTCCTGAAGCTTACTATGTCCGAAGGAACGAGGACTGGATCAACGTTCAATTCGAGCTTGTTCCTGGCCATGCGCCTGAGTATCCTGAGCTCCTGCTCCATGTTCGGGTAGGTGATCGCAAGTTTGAGCATGAAGCGGTCAGTTTGAGCTTCTGGAAGCGGGTAGGTTCCTTCATGCTCGATGGGATTCTGAGTGGCAAGCACCATGAAGGGGTCATCCAGTGGATGCGTTGCATCACCAATGGTAACCTGCCTCTCCTGCATAGCTTCCAATAAGGCACTTTGGACTTTTGCCGGAGCCCGGTTTATCTCATCGGCGAGAATGATATTTGAGAATATAGGTCCTTTTTTAGCAGTAAACTCCCCAGTTTTTTGATTAAAGATCAGAGTACCCGTTATGTCCGCAGGGAGGAGGTCAGGAGTAAACTGGAGTCGATGAAATGAGACCTGAATAGTTTTTGCCAAAGTAGTGATGGATAGGGTTTTAGCGAGTCCAGGTACTCCTTCCACGAGCACATGTCCGTTGCAGAGCAGTCCGATGAGCAGTCTGTCGATAAGATACTCCTGCCCGACGATAACCTTTGCAATTTCTCTTTTCAGTGCATTGAGGAGAGTACTTTCACGCTCTACCTCAGCGCCGATCTGCTGTACATCCATTTTTTTTCCTCTCGTATATTTGTATAATCATCTGCCGTTCCCTATTTTTTTATAAAAGTTTTTCGTTATAGTAAGTTAGAATTTAATTTACAACCGTGAGTTAGAAAAGTAGTTGATGTTACTAAAATTATATATTTACTATTAGATTGAACTGCCCCCAAAAACTGGTCCAGATGTTATGTTAGGAGCAGGAAGGAAAATCTTCAGGAGGAGGCAGGTTGACGGCCCGAAAAAGATACTTACCAGCGCAGATTATCAGGCTACTCCCCAGAAGCTGAAGTTTTTATTGCCGAGGGGATGACTGGGGTGGAAGCTGCCCATAAGATCGGTGTCAGTGAGCAGACCCACTACAGTTGGCGCAAAGAGTACGGGGGGATACAGGTAGAGCAGGCGAAACTGCGACGCATCGTTTCACATAGCTGCGAAGCGTTGTCGGTCTCAGAACGCCTGGTATGCACGGTGGTGGGAGCAGCGAGGAACTCGCGTTGCAGTATGGGCGGTACGGGCACAGACGTATTACTGCACTGATACGCA
>JABAOF010001255.1_pt4 | contig 14900 bp, 13 predicted proteins | sample 7062171 | NCBI WGS metagenome assembly JABAOF01 (sample SAMN14538628, study PRJNA623070) | marine sediment metagenome | biome: marine biome [ENVO:00000428]; feature: marine pelagic biome [ENVO:01000023]; material: deep marine sediment [ENVO:00002113] | place: India: Gulf of Khambhat ...
GGGGGTGGGAATCGTCGCCGGCGAGCGGGCGACGGTGCTGCAGCCCCTGGGAGATCTGTTCATCAGCCTCCTCATGATGACGGTGATCCCGTTGGTCTTCTTCAACCTCCTGGCAGGGCTCACAAGCCTCAGCGACGTGCGTGCACTGGGCCGGCTCGGCGGCAAGATCCTGGTCTACTACCTGGCGACCACGGTGCTGGCGCTGACCCTGGGTCTGACCGTCATGCACCTGCTCGAGCCGGGAGCGGGATGGCAGCTCACCGAGGAGGTGGACGCCACGCTCGGCGAGGTGCCCAGCGTCACGGACGTGTTCTTGGGCCTCGTCCCGTCGAACGTGTTCGAGGCGTTCGCCACCGGCAACGTCGCACAGATCGTGGTGTTCGCGCTCTTCCTCGGGGTTGCCACGCTGTTCCTGCCCGGGGTCTCCCGGCAGACGCTGCAAAAGGCATATGCGCTGCTGGCCGAGGTGTTTCGCAAGCTGGTGGGGATGATCATGTACTTCGGCCCGATCGGCATCGGGGCCCTGACGGCCAGTACGGTGGGTCAGTACGGCTCGGTGATCTTCGGACCGCTGGCCGTATTCCTCGGTGGGATCTGGGGCGCGCAGGCCGTAATGGTAGTGGTATATCTCACGCTGCTGGTCGTTTTCACCCGGTACTCCCCGGCTGGTTTCCTGAAGAAGACCGGACCACTCTACGCCACCACTGTCGCGACGTGCAGCAGCCTGGCCAGTCTCGCGGTCGCGCTGGACGTCGCCGAGGAGCGGCTCAGACTTCCCCGGAGCGTCTACACGTTCACGCTTCCGCTGGGGGCCCAGCTCAACAAGGACGGTACGGCCATCATGCTGGCGGGCGTGCTGCTGTTCACGGCGCAGGCAGCGGGCGTGGAGTTCACCCTGGCATCCCAGGTCTCGATGCTCCTCATCGGGCTGGTGCTCACGACCGGTTCCGGCGGTATCCCAGGCGGCGGCCTCGTCATTGCGCTCATCTTCGTCGAGGCGTTCCAGCTGCCGCTCGAGATCGCCGCCATCGTGGGCGGTATCTACCGCTTGATCGACATGGGCAGCACGACCATCAACTGCATGGGGGACATGGTGGGGACGATGATCGTGGCGCACTCCGAGACCGGGTTGGCCGAGCCCGCGGTGGCGTGAGGAGGCCGGACCGATGAGCAGACTCGCGGTACGCGACGCGCGGCGGCTGTTCCCCGGCGCGGAGCGCTGTACCTACATGAACGTCGGCGTGCGCGGGCTGCTCTCGAGCGTGGTGCGAGAGGCGGTCGAGAGATACCTCGACGAGCACATGTACGGGGAGTGGGACAAGCAGGAGATGCTCGCGACGGTCGAGCGGGCACGGGAGAGCTTCGCGCGGCTGATCAACGCCGAGGTGGACGAGATCGCCGTAACCAAGAATGCTTCGGAAGGACTCAACATCGTCGCCGCCGCGCTCCCCTGGGAGCACGGCGACAACGTCGTGTTCTGTCCGGAGCTGGAGCACCCCAACAACGTCTATCCCTGGCTGAACCTCGAGAGGCGCCTCGGCGTGGAGGTGCGCAGCGTGCCGCCCAAAGACGGGCACGTTCCTTCCGAGGCTATCGCGGCTGCCATGGACCAGCGCACGCGGTTGGTAACGGTGCCCACGGTGAGCTTCTCGCCGGGGTTCGTCACGGACCTCGCGCCGATCGCAGCCGCGTGCAGTGAGCGAGGGACGTTCTTCCTGGTGGATGCGGCCCAGTCTGTAGGCGTGGTGCGCACGGACGTTCGGGAACTCGGCGTGGACGGCCTGGCGGTGGCGACCCAGAAGGGTCTGCTCGCCTTCTACGGCAGCGGGTTTCTGTTCTGCCGGCGTGACTGGGCGGACCGGCTGCAACCTGCCTATCTCGCGCGGTTCGGTGTGGCGCTGGGTGCGGATGCGCACGAGACCGCAATGGACCGCGACCGGCTCGAGTTCGCCCGGGGAGCGCGCCGCTTCGATCTGGGGAACTACAACTACCTGGGCGCGACCGCGGCACAGGCGTCGCTCGAGTTGCTGCACGATCTCGGGGTCGAGAACATCGAGGCCCACGTGCGGGCCCTGTCACAGCAGCTCGTGGGCGGTATGCTGGAGCTAGGTCTTCCCGTGGCTGGAGGGCCGCCCGGCCCCCACCTCGCACACATCGCGGCGGTGGGAACGAGCGGCGGCGGGCGGCACTACACGGCCGACGACCCCAGGATGAACAGTCTGTACCGGCACCTGTGCGACAGCGGGGTCAAGCTCTCGATTCGCCGCGGTATTCTGCGCTTCTCGATGCACGTCTACAACAACACTGCGGACGTGGACCGGGTGCTCGAGCTCACGCGCGAGTGGATGCGACGGGGGTGACGTAGACCGTCGCTAAGCAGGAGCCCTCGTGTGCCACGTTCTGTCGCCCAGGCACTCGCCCCACGGCGGAATGCTGGAGACGAAGAACCGCACTTCCACCAGGCTGTACAGATCTCGCGTCAGCTGAACGAGCAACTGGCGCTCCTGTGTCGGCAGCGTCCCGAGGTCGATCTCACCCACTGCCAGCGCCTCGTCAGGGAAGCGCGCGGCGAGGGTCTCGAGCGCGGCATGCGATTCTTGGAAGTAAGGCCCCACGATGTGGCTGGCCGCCACGAAGCGCTGCGCGAAGCTCTCCGCCTGCCCTCTCTCGGAATCGGTCCAGGGTCCGAGCACCAGCACCAGCTTCTTCAACGCCTCCTGGGACGCGAGCGGCACGTCGGACAAGGGCCGTCCCGACTCGGTACCACAAGCGATCGCCGCCCCGAGGGGCAGGGACATCAGGATCTCGAGGAACTCGCGACGTTTGAGGTCATGGCGGCTCATAGGGCCTCCGATCCTTCGAGGTGCGCGGCTAGACGCAATGCCAGTGCGATGATCGTCAGCGTCGGCGGGTTGGCCGCCATGTGCGGGAAGACGGAGTTGCTCACCAGGTGGAGGTTGTCGAGCCCGAACACCTTGAGGTTTGGATCGCAGACCCCCTCGTCGGCGCTCTCCGCCATCGCCGTCGCGCCCGACGGGTGATAGCCCAGACCGAACTCTGGTGGCGTGATCTCCGAGATGTTGACCGCTCCCGTCGCGTCGGCGATGCGCGGCGCCAGCGCCGCCATGTCTTCGACGGACCGGCGGTCCCAGTCGGTGAGCCTCATCGTGATCTTCGCGACGGGCGACCCGAAGGCATCCACCTCGCTCTCGTCCAGCTCGAGCACCCCGTTGCCACCGAGCTCCATCATGCCCGAGAGCGTCACCATTCGTGGTATGCTGTCCCGCACGGCCTGCATGGAGAGAACGCTTTCCCTTGTAGCCCACGCGGTCGCCTCAATGCCGACCGGGAACCAATCCATCGCGGGCGAGGCGAGCATCCAGAAGGTGGGTCGCTCGCGCCGATCCTGCCGTGCACGGAAATGGTCGGTGACCATCGTCTCGAAGCCGAGGCGGCCACCTACGGGGCGTCCCGCGTCCCACGTCAGGTAAGGGTGGAGGTGGTCGCTGAACCAGCGACCGAGTTGTCCGCCCATGTTCCCCAGGCCCTCGCTGTGCGCTCCGTTGCCGGCCGACAGCAGGAGCAATCGCGGAGTCTCCACTCCACCCAGAGCCACGACGAAGTGCTCTGCCCGCACGACTAGCGGGGTGCGGTCCGGCACGCGCAGGGCGTGGGCAGCAACGATTCGCTCTCCGGCAGCGTCCGTCTCGAGTCGGCGAACGCTCACGTTCGGCAAGATGGTCACGTTGCTGCGCCGCTCGAGCGGTGGGATGTGCACGCGGTCAGGTGAGTAGCGTGCGCCCGACGGGCAGAACTTGCAGGCGCGGCACGCCAGGCAGGGGGAGCGTCCGCGATACGGCTGCGAAGCGATCGCGCGTGGACAGGAGTGCCCTGTGATGCCCAGCTGCCTCAGCCCGGGCCCGAGGATCTCCCGATCGAAGTAGGAGAACGCGTGCGCGGGCATGGGGAACGGGCCGGACCGTGGCGAGGCGTACGGGTTGTCGTCCGCTCCGGCGACCCCGACTTCCTGCTCGGCTCGCAGCAGCCAGGGCTCCAGCTCCGCGTACGTCAGGGGCCAGTCCCGCCCATATCCGTATAGGGACCTGACCCGCAGGTCGTCCTCGCGCGGCCGCCCCATGATGCCCTCGAAATGGAGCGCGGTCCCGCCGATGCCGAACAGTCGCTGCGCGGCCCAGTCGACGACCTGATCTCCCTGGCTCGCCGAGCTGTGTGGCGTCACCGCAGCGGCAGCCACGTCGTCGTTGTAGTCGGCGAAGTCGTTCAGCGTCTCCGTGCTGCGGCGCAGCATGTTGCTGCGATCCGCTTCGGTGAAGCGAGGACCCTGATCCACGATCACGACCTGCTTCCCGGAGGCAGCCAGCTTGCTGGCGAGCACCGCGCCCGCGGGGCCGGCTCCCGCGACGCAGTAGTCCGCGCGTATCTCTTGGGTCATGGGGGGCGCTCGACTGGAGGTTCGGGATCGGGAGAAGCTGGGGGAAAACCGGGTTCGCCGCAAATCCCGGCCCAAGCTCACCCCCAGCTCCTCGCCCCTGGTGCATTGCGCCGCAGTTGCTTCAAGAACGCATAAGGGGAACGGGAAGCGTCGTTTCGATCGGCATCGCGCTTCCGGCTTCCCGTTTCCCCCTTTCCCAATGGGCGAGGGGTGGTGCGGCCGAGGCAGAGCGGCCTGACCTCCTCCGCGATCACGTTCACCGTCCCGTCGTCCTTGGCGAGCGTTCCCAGGATCCAGAGGAACGGCTCCCCGCGAACCGCCACCCGGTCGCGCTCGTACACGTCGGGACGCACGATGGCATTGATCATCCCCGCCTCGTCCTCCATGAGGACGAACGTGTAGCCCCGGGCGGTCTCCGGGCGCTGGCGCGCCACCACCAGGCCCGCGACTTCCACCCGCTCTTCGTGCTCCAGTTCCTCGAGCCGGTCGCTGCGCAGCACCTTGGGCGGCAGCGCGTCGCGCAGCATGGAGAACGGATGCCCGCTCGCCGAGAACCCCAGCACGTCGTACTCCGCCACGAGTCGCTCGTCGCTCGAGATGCCGCCGAAGCGCAGGTGCTCGTAGGGATGCACCAGAGGGAGCTCAAGCTGGCGGCGCACCCGCGCAGGGTTGGGCTGCTCGGTCTTGGGTGGGAGCCAGAGGCCCACCTGCCAGAGGAGCTCTCTGCGGGTCAGGCCGAACGTGTCGCACCCGCCTACCCACACGAGGTTCTCGATGGCGTCGCGCGAGAGCTTGGGCGGCGCGCGCCGCACGAGGTCGCCCAGACTGCGGTACGGGCCACTGCGCTCCCGCTGGGCCACTACCTCCTCGGCCACGTCCCAGCCGCAGTCGCGGATGAACCCCAGCCCGATGCGGATGTCTCCCTCCTCCACGGTGCAGTAGACGTCGCTCCTGTTGACATCGGGCAACCGGATGGCGACACCGTGGCGCGCGGCATCACGGCCCAGCGCGTCCAGCGAGTAGAACCCCATCGGCTGATTGTTGAACAGCCCGGTGTAGTACTCCACCGGGTGGTAGTAGCGGAGCCATGCCGACTGGTATGCCAGCAAGCCGAACGCCGCGGCGTGTGACTTGGGGAAGCCGAACTCGGAGAAGGCCACCACCTGCTCGAACACCTTGCGTGCGGTGGCATCGGAGACGCCGCGCTTGCGGGCACCCTCGAGGAACTCCTCCCAGAAGCTCTCCATCAGCTCCCGCGACCTGCGGCGGCTCATCGCACGACGCAGCGCCTCGGCCTGTCCCGCGGTGAAGCCAGCCAGCGCCTGGCACACCTGCAGTACCTGGTCCTGATAGATGATGACACCCAGGGTCTCGCCGAGCGCTTCCCTGAGCAGGGGATGGTCCACCGGCGGCTCGTAGGGAAGTCCGCGTTCCCTGGCGTGTCGCTCGGCCTCGCGGCGCCGCACGTAGGGGTTCACGGCGCCGCCCACAATGGGACCGGGTCTGACGATCGCCACCTCGACTGCGAGGTCGTGCAGGTCGCGTGGCCGGGTGCGGCGGATCATCTGGATCTGTGCGCGGCTCTCGATCTGGAACAGCCCCACCGTGTCGCCGGCGCAGATCTGGTCGTAGACCTCCTCGTCCTCGAAGTCGATGCGGGAGAGGTCGGGCGGCTCGCCTTCCTTTTCTGCCACCAGTTCCACGCACTCCTCCACCGCCGAGAGCATCCCCAGGGCCAGGAAGTCGATCTTGATGAAGCGGGCGTCGTCCACCGAGTCCTTGTCCCACTGGCATACCACCCGATCGGGCATGGCGGAGCGCTCCAGCGGCACGAGCTCCACCAGCGGGCGGCTGGAGATGATCATCCCGCCCACGTGCTGCGAGACGTGGCGCGGCAGCCCCGCGATCTCCTCAGCCAGGTCACACAGGTCGCGCCACAGCGGCGCGTTCACCTTGCCCGCAAACCCTGGGAGCTTGTGGAGCTCCTCGCGCAGCGCACCCGCCGAGCGGTGCTCCGCCAGCTTGGCCACCTGCTCCAGCTCGCCGATGGGCAGGTCGAGGGCCTTGCCCAACTCCCGCACCGCGGAGCGCAACCGGTAGGTGGGAAACGTGCAGACCAGTCCGGTGTGCTCGTCGCCGTAGCGCTGGTAGACTCGGCGGATCAGCTCCTCGCGGATCTCCCGGGGGAAGTCGAGGTCGATGTCGGGGACCGAGGCCAGCGTCTCGTTCAGGAACCGTCCCAGGAACAGCCGGTTGCTCACCGGATCGATGTGCGAGAGGCCCAGGAAGTAGCAGATGATCGAGGAGACCGAAGATCCGCGGCCCCGTCCCGGAAGCATGTTGCCCTTAGCCCGCCGTGTGCCGCGCCGCACGTCGGCCCCCACCTCCCGGGCCAGCTCGAAGAGATCGTGGTAAACCAGGAAGAAGCCGCAGAGCCCATGGTGGTCCACCAGCCGCAGCTCCTCTTCGAGGCGGCGTTCCGCCTCGGAGCGGTGCGGCGAGCCGAGCGGGTAGAGCTGCTCGAGCTTCACCCGGCAGAGCTGGGCCAACGCCTGGGGTGCGGTCTGCCGCTCGCTGCCGCGGAAATCGGGGAAGGTGTAGCCCAGGTCCCTGGTGAGATCGAATGTGCGGCACCGCTCGGCGATCACCTCGGTGTTAGCGATGGCGTCGGGACGGTCGTGGAACAGTGCTTCCATCTCCTTCGGCTGCCTGAGGTAGAACTCGCTGTTCGGCCTCCGCACGTCGTGGGAGCCATCCAGCGTGCTGCGGTTGCGGATGGCTACCAGTGCGTCATGCAGCCGGTGCCCCTCCCGCCGGTGGTAGTGCACGTCTCCCGTGGCGACCAGCGAGAGACCGGTACTGTCGGCGATCTCGGCCAGGGCGCGAGTGAGGCTCACGTCGCCCCGCACCGCGTTGCGCTGCAGCTCGACAAAGAAGCGCTCCCGCCCGAACACCGCGCGGCATTGCTCGGCGAAGCGGCGTGCCGCAGTGAGCCCCTCATGCCGCAGCACCGTGGGCAGCAGCCCGTTGCGGCAGCCGGAGAGCACGATGAGTCCCTCGTGTCGTGCTTCGAGCGAGGCGAAGTCGAGGCGGGGATCGCGCCGGTTCTCCCGGCCCAGGTGCGCCTCGGTGACGAGCCGGCAGAGGTTCGCGTAGCCGGTTGGGTTCTCGACGAGCAATGTCACGTGCGAGCCGTCGAGCAACGTCACCTCGGCGCCGGTGATGGGTTGCAGGCCCAGGTCCTTCGCTGCCTGGGCAAAGGCCATCGAGCCGTACACACCGTTGTGGTCGGTCAGGGCGAGTGTGGAATAGCCCAAATCGATTGCCTCGAGGACCAGCTGCTCGGGGAGCGTGGTGCCGTCGAGGAAGGAGAAGGCTGAGTGGCAGTGGAGCTCGGTGTACATCGAGGGAGTGCGGAGCAGGGAGCAGAGAGAGCCAGTTGGCGATCTGCAGCCCCTTTGCTACGGTTTTTGCAGGAACCACTGCTTGGCGATCAGATCTTCGAACAACACCACGTGTCCTCCTCCCTCCAGAACGACCTCCACGTATTGCCGGATGATCGGCTCCCGCCACCACTCGTCATCGAGGCGCCATGCCTCGATGATCTCGTCGATCGTTCGCTTCCCGTCTCCATCGTCAATGGCGAACGGGAATCCCTGGGCGTCCAGCTCGACGGCGACCGGTTGCGGGACGTTCAGGGCTCGAAGTCGATCAGCGCGTAACGGCGCTCGGGTATGCGTGACCACGGTTGCACCTCGATGATGTGATAGAGCATCGGGCGCTTGAGTCGGGTTTGGATCTCGTGCGCCGCAGCGTGAAGCGCGCGGCGGCGGCCGGCCCGGGCCGCGGCGCTGGCATCCCGGGCGAAGAGCTGCAGCTCGTCAGTACCGCGGGCGAAGGCGGTGAACTCCACCGCGAGGTGCTCCACCGCACCGTTCGGCGGCGTGTGCTCGAGACGGACCTTGAGCGGGGCCGCGATGTGGTCGCGGTCGGCCGAGGGATCCTTGAGGGTCGCGCCGATCATCCAGGAGGCGCCGTGTTCCAGGGCTGCCCGCACCCGCACCACGTGCACGCGCCACCCCGTGCGCCGCGGGTGCTTGAGGGCGCGCTCTATGAGCTTGTCCAGCGCGTGCGCCAGCATGGCGCGGTCGGCGACGGGCGACGGGAAGTCGATGGCGGCAACGATCGGTTCCGGCCGTTCCTGTCCGGTGACCGGATCGTCGGCGTTTCCCGCAGCGAGCCGCCACGCCCGACCTCCCTCGCTGCCGAACTGAGAGGTCAGCGCCGCTTCCGGGAGGCGTGCGACATCGGCCAGCGTCTTGATCCCCAACTGCCACAGCCGGCGGTGGGTGTCGGAAGAGACAGGAAGCACGGCGACGGGCTGGCTCGCCAGGAAAGCGCGGCGCTCGTCGTCGCGGACGACCACGGCGTCGCCTGGCTTGGCCCGGGTGGCTGCGACCCAGGAGACGAACTTTCCCTTTCCCCAGCCCAGTCGGGCCACTTCTGCCCAACCACCCCGCCCACCCCGGGGAACGGGGAGCGGGGAAAGGGGAACGGTACGACCGTTCTGCTTTCCGGTAGTGCGACGGCTTCGTCGCTTCGCTCGGCTGCCGCTTCGCTGGTGTGTTGCTGTCGTCCGTTTCCCCTTTCCCCTTGCACGTTGCACGGGGGAGTTGGGGTGGAGGGGGCGGGCGGCCCGTTCCCCGTTCCCCGTTCCCCGTTCCCCGACCACCCGCGCGATCACCTCCAATACCCTCCTCGGCCCCCCATACAACCCCTCTAGTCCATCTACCCCGATGAACGCCCGTCCCAGCTCCGCCGGCTCGATTGCCGGGCTCACATCGCCGAGCGTGAGCAATAGGCGGGCGAACTGCTCGTCGTAGTAGACGGGGTCCGGCTCGCACAGCGTGAGCGAGGGGCAGAGGCCGATCGACTGGCTCACTGTCATTCCCACTCGCACGCCCATGCGCCGGGCGGTGGGTGAGACCTGCCACAGCCGGCGGGTGTCGTCGGGCGAGAGCAGGGCGGTGGGCTTGGTCGCGAGCTCCGGTCGGCGGCGTTCCTCGCACCGCAGGGGGAAGAGTGGGATCCACAGACATACGGCCAACTCGCTGCTCAGGATCTTGTTGCTCTTCCGCCCTACGGTGCTCGCGCCCGTTCCCGGTGCCTGCGTGTTCAGCATCGTCCGCCTTCTCCCCTCCCGTCCCCCGGCCAGTTGGTGAACAGGTTGAGCTGTGCCGCCCGTGCGGCGTGGTGCGTCGCCTCTTCCTCTCCTTCGGCTGCAGACTCGGGGATGCCATAGATCGAGGCGAGTCGGTGGAAGCGGCGCTTGAGGGCAGCGACGTACTCCTCCGGCGCGTTCCAAGTGTCCTCGTAGGCGGCGCGGTACCGCGGTGCGAGGTCGGGATAGTGCCGTTCCACCAGGGGGAGAAAGCGGCGCTGCACGTCGGGATAGAGTCTGAGCGGAATGGGAACGACGAACTGCGCGCCCGCGTCCTTAGCGGCCCGCATGAGGGTGTCGATCTGCGGCACGGTGTCGGTGATTCCGGGAAGGATCGGTGCCACGATGAGCCCGGCGCGGATTCCTGCGCCGGTGAGCTTCTCAAGGGCCCTGAGCCGCGCGTGCGGCATGGGCGAGCGGGCCTCGAAGATCTTGATCACCTGCACGTCGACGCACGTGAGAGAGACATAGACCGACAGCCAGTGCCTGCGCGCCAGGTCACGCAGGATGTCGACGTCGCGGGTCACCAGCGGACTCTTGGTGATGATCCCGATGCGGATGCCCCGCTCGCTCCGCAGGCGGGCGAGGATCGCCCGGGTCACCTGGTACTGGCGTTCCGCCGGCTGGTAGGGGTCGGTTCCGCTGCCGATGACGATGCTCTGGGGGCCATCGAGCGCGGTACGGCGCCTGACACGGTTGAGATCGCGGTCGAGCGCTGAGAGCACCGCGCCGCGTGACTTCACGAAGATGCGGTGCTCGAACGATTCCAACCCGCGCGGCTGTTGCAGGTCGGCGAACTCGACTTCCGTGATGCGACCGGCATCGTGCGCCCGCTCCACCACGTAGCGGTGCGCGTAGCGGGCGTAGCAGTAGCTGCACCCGAACTCGCAGCCGACGTAGGGATTGAGGGACCAGAACCCCATGCCGGTGGACTCGGGAGAGTTGATGATCGACTTGGGCGGGAGCTCGACGAACTTGGTACCGCGGAGGCGCTCATTGAGCACCGCAGCTCCACCCTGTCTCTCCGGGAAGCGGGAATCGAGAAGGGGGAAACGTAGGGCAGTCTGTCGTACGCTTCCCGTTTCCCGTTTCCCGCTTCCTGATAGCTGGGCGGTGGCGGGGCGGCTCATCCACACCTCCCCCACCCACAGGCCGGGCAGAACTCGCATCCCGAGGCGTGGAGGAGCGGCATCTCGCAATCGGGGCAGATGGCTAGCTGAGCCGGCGATCCTCCCCTCGGGTCAAGTTCCGCAACCCTTTGGTAAACAACAACTTGCGGAACTGGGCACCGCCTGGATTTCGGCGTTTGTTCGGCCATAGGGATACCGAATATACACCGAAAATATGGGGGTGCAAGGGGGTACCCGGCCCCGCCCCACTCCCGGGAAACGGGAGGCGGGAAGGGGCGAATGTCACACGGTCTACCGTACGCTTCCCGTTTCCCGTTTCCCGCTTCCCGAGGGGTGGGGTGGAGGGGCAGGGTCTCCTCTTGCCCCGCCGTTACCCATTCGTGACATTCCCACGCGGTTTGTCGGCAGCCTCAGGCGGGTTGAACCCTCACGGTTGAGAGCTCACTTGAGTCCCACCGCACCGCCACTCTCGAAGATCCCGCCCGCCGTCACCGGCCATCCCCTTGCACGCGTCGTCGCCGTTCTCGTGCTGCTGTTCGTGTTCCTCCTGGGCGTGAACGGGTTGGGCGACGGGTTCAAGTCTCTCGGACGTGACGCGCTCGAGGCGTTCTTCGCGGCGACCGAGAACCCCTTCATGGCGCTCATCGTGGGGATTCTCGCCACAACGCTGGTGCAGAGCTCGTCGGTGACGACGTCGCTCATCGTCGGGCTCGTCGCCGCGCCCGAGAATCCCCTTCCCATCGCCAACGCGGTTCCCATGGTGATGGGTGCGAACATCGGGACCACGGTGACCAACACGCTGGTCTCGCTCGCCTACATGGGGCGCAGGGAGGAGTTTCACCGGGCGTTCTCGGTAGCGACGTGCCACGACTTCTTCAACTACATGGCTGTCGTGCTGCTGCTGCCGCTGGAGATGCTGACGGGCTTCCTGCGGCGCGGAGCCACCGCGATAGCGTCGCTCGTGACCGGGTTCGGCGGCATGCAGTACGACAGCCCCATCAAGGGGGCGCTCAAGGCGGCGCTCAAGCCCATCAAGGGCTTGGTGCAGGCGATCACGGATTCGGAGCGGCTCCAGGCGGTGCTCCTGATCGCCATCTCCGGGGTCATGATCTACATCGCGCTCATGCTGCTCGTGCGGGTGATGCGGAGGGTGATGCACTCCCGAGTCGAGGTCATCGTCACGCGGGGGCTGTACAAGGCCCCGCTGTTCGCGATCCTGGTAGGCATGCTGGTGACCGTGATGGTACAGTCGAGCTCCATCACCACGTCACTGCTCGTGCCGCTGGCCGGCGCCGGGTTGATCACCCTCGCGCAGGCGTTCCCGATCACCATCGGCGCGAACATCGGAACCACGGTGACGGCCCTGCTCGCCGCCCTGGCCGTGACGGGCCCCAACGCTGCGGCCGGCGTCATCATCGCGCTCGTGCACCTGCTGTTCAACATGTCTGCAACCCTGTTGATTTATCCTGTAGAGCGGATTCGGAACATCCCGCTCTCTGCAGCCACACGACTCGCTGGCGTGGCCGTGGTGTCCCGTCGGTGGGCCTTCACCTACGTCGTGCTCTTGTTCTACGGTCTGCCAGTTCTGCTGATAGCCGTGAACAAGCTCCTCGAGTAGCCGCGGGGGTCGCTTATGCTTCGTGAATTACTCAGCATCTTCCGCTCTGAGACACCGCTTGCTGACATGGGCGAGAATTTCGCTCGGATGCTGCGGGTCACCCACGAGATGACGCTGCAGGCGGGAGAGATCTACTTCAGCGACCGGCTGGCGACGCCCGACGAGCGGACGCAGGTCTACAAGAGCGATGTCGAGGTCAACAAGCTGCAGCGGACCATCCGTAAGCAGGTCATCGCCCACCTCTCGCTCAGCAAGAACACCTCTTCCCTCCCCTACTGCCTGCTCTTGATGAGCCTGGTCAAAGATGTGGAGCGTATCGGGGACTATGCGAAGAACCTGGCCGAGGTGCGGGAGCTCCACCCAGACCCGCTGCCGGAGGACGATATCCTGGCGGAACTGAAGGAGATTCGAGCGGGAGTGGAGCGGGCCTTTTCGGCCGGCGGCGAGGTGTTCGTGACCTCGGACCAGGAGCGGGCCATGGCGCTCATCCAGGAGGGGCGTGATCTCACGCATCGCTGCGATGTGCTGGTCGAGCGTGTGGCTCGCGGCGTTTACAATGCGCGTACGGCCACGGCGGCGGTGCTGGGCGCCAGGTTCTACAAGCGGATTGGGGCGCACGTACTCAACGTCCTGTCCAGCGTCGTGATGCCGCTGCACAAGCTGGACTACTACGACGAGAAGGTGTTCAAAGGCAGCGAACAGGCCTGATCACCGCGCCCGCGACTTGATCCTTACGGGAGAAAGCTCGTGATACGACTCCTGCCGCGCCAAGAGGAATTCTTCGACCTGTTTGTGGAGGTCGCGAGTCGATCGCACCAAGCCGCAGGCCATCTTCGTGAGCTGTTCATGGGAGCGCCCGACCGCATCGACTACTACGTGGATGTGATAAAGCGTTTGGAGCATGAGGCGGACGAGTTCACGCACGAGGTCGTAAACCGCCTCGACCGCACGTTCATCACGCCCATCGACCGCGAGGACATCCATCGACTATCGTCGGATCTGGACGACGTCATCGACCGCATCGACAGTGTGGCACGACGGGCGCAGATATTCCGTCTCGGCCAGCCGCCCGAGGGGATCTTGGAGCTATGCGATGTGATCCTGCGGGCTACGGAGGAGATTTCCAAGGCACTGGAGAAGCTACGCGCAAAGAAGGAGGTCATGCCGCACTGTATCGAGGCGAAGCGGTTGGAGGAGGAAGGTGACTCCCTCTACCACTCGATGTTGGGCAAGCTCTTCGACGAGGAAGCCGATCCGGTTGCCATCATCAAGTGGAAGGAAATGTATGACAACCTCGAGAGAACGATCGATAATTGTGCGGCTGCTGCAAATGACCTCGAGTCAATCGTCCTGAAGCACGCCTGATGCTGGAGTCCATATGGTTCGTTCTGGCCATCGTAGCAGTTGCCCTCCTCTTCGACTTCATCAACGGGTTTCACGATAGCGCGAACAGCATCGCGACTATTGTCTCCACCAGGGTCCTCTCACCGTTCTTTGCCGTCGGCTGGGCGGCTTTTTTTAACTTCGTCGCGGCGTTCGGGTTCGGTACGGCGGTCGCGAAGACCATCGGCAGTGGCCTCATCGATATCTCCGTGGTCGACCCCCTGGTGGTCCTGGCTGGGCTGATCGGCGCGATTGCCTGGGACGTGATCACGTGGTATTACGGCATCCCGTCGAGTTCGTCCCATGCCCTGATTGGGGGTTACGGAGGGGCGGCTGTAGCCAAGGCCGGGGTCGATGCGCTGATCCTGGGCGGTTGGGTCAAGCCGATTCTGTTCATCCTCGTTGCCCCGCTCCTGGGTATGCTGCTCGGGCTCACGCTGATGGTGGCCACGGCCTGGACGTTCCGCCGCGCTCGGCCACGGTCGGTTGACAAGTACTTCCGCAGGCTCCAGCTCGTGTCCGCCGCAGCGTACAGTCTAAGCCACGGCACTAACGATGCACAGAAGACAATGGGCATCATCGTTGGCTTACTGGTCTCGTCGCAGCATATGTTCCGGGAGTTCCCGATCTCGGCGTTTCACCTCACCGACCCGACGTTCGTGCCGACGTGGGTAATCCTCTCGGCCCACGCAGCGATTGCAGCCGGTACGGCAGCCGGCGGCTGGCGTATCGTGAAGACGATGGGGTCACGGCTCACGAAGCTGAAGCCCGTACACGGGTTCTGCGCGGAGACCGGTGGTGCCGCGTCGGTCTTCTTGGCTTCGTTCCTCGGTATCCCCGTGAGTACGACCCACGTGATCACCGGCTCGATCGTTGGCGTGGGGTCCGCTCAGCGGTTCTCAGCGGTGCGGTGGGGTCTCGCGGGGCGAATCATCTGGGCGTGGGTCCTGACGATCCCCGCATCCGCCGGCATCGGGGGAATCGTCTACACCCTGCTCCACACGGCGATTCGCTAGCTCGGCTTGTGTTTCGCCGCTTCGAGGTCCACCATCTTCACCGCGCCGGCATAGGAGGTCACCGGCGCGTCCGCTAGGT
>JABAOF010009409.1_pt1 | contig 14896 bp, 14 predicted proteins | sample 7062171 | NCBI WGS metagenome assembly JABAOF01 (sample SAMN14538628, study PRJNA623070) | marine sediment metagenome | biome: marine biome [ENVO:00000428]; feature: marine pelagic biome [ENVO:01000023]; material: deep marine sediment [ENVO:00002113] | place: India: Gulf of Khambhat ...
CCCCTGCTCATCATGAAAAAAGATGAGGAGAAAACCGAATTCTGTTTTGAGTCTGGGCCAAGGGCCATCTTTGACATCTGGCTCCTCAGAATTAAAAGTGTATTCACGATTACGATCCGGAGTGGAAAGCCGATAAGTCAAAGAAAACAAAGAAAATGAAAAATTTTCCTCGAGAAAACTGTGACATATGCCGATCAAACAAATAATAGAAGCGAAGTGAAAAGGAAACAACGAAGCGTGGCTAGGAATGAGAGTCGCGGGGGCCTAAATGATATCCAAATAATATAGCTCCAAAATTCAAAAAAAGCAACTTGGAGGTGAGACGATTATTACAAAAATTTCATCCCTAAAAGGGAGACGGTCTGTACAAAAGGATGAGAAATCGGCGAAAAATATAACCTTTGGAATCATCGTTAGGGGTGATTGACGGGGAAAGCGGACGGACTTATTAATGAAATACCTAACATAAAAGAGATTAAGAATAGAAGAGGGGAATTTTCCCCTTCATTATTTCATTANNTTCATTAAAAGAGAGTCATGGCCAAATTATCGAACCGTCCCAAAAAATCAAGGGGTAGGGTTTGGGGTTTATATATATGAGAAAAAGTCTCTTAAAGTATGCCTTTTGGTCTTTGTCCACCACGGGAAAAGACCTGCAGAAAAATCTGCTGCAAAAAGGTGAAATATACAGAGATAACGGGGAAAAAAAATGATCAAGAAAAAACAAAAAACCTCAGTATTTAAAACGGTCTTTTTTTTATTGGCAATACTATGCGGATTGCTGCTTGGGGGGCCTAATTTTCAGGAACATCAACAATCATTCTCCGAAGATTTCTCCTCAACAACCTATTTGGATGAAAAAAGCTCGGTTTCCAACTGGGGAAACGGCTCAATCAATTTAAATAAAAAAACAGAGCTGATGCTCTGGAATCAGAACCCAGATGATATCATTTTTCCGGGTTGGATCGACACTGTGACATACAATGACTTTAATGGAGACGGAATGGTTGACGCTGTGGCCACGGGCAGCGAATACTGCAATGCCCTGGCCCTAGTAGAAGCGGTTGATATCAATGATATTCAGATCACATTCGAAGTCACCCGTTGGATCGACGGCAGCACAGGAAATAACAATGAAGCCTTAACGGGCGTGGGAGGTGCCTCCATTGATGAGGATGGAAACTGTGGGCTGACTTCAGGAGACTATGACCTGGACGGAGATTATGACTTTCTTTTTGTCTGCTCCAATCCTGACTCCCCTTACACCATCAAAAGGATCTGGCTGTACCAGAATCAGAGGGTGGAAACAGGCATCACATCCTTCACCCAAACAAACTTGACATCCTCGTGGTCGAGCCTCCTCAAGGGAATCGGTTGGTCATCAACAATGATGTGCTCGGTCGATTTTGACCTCGATAGTGACATCGACATTCTTTTCGGAAACAAGGACGGCGAAATCTTTGAGATATCAAATCTTGACAGTGGTGATATTAGTACAGACACCTTTCTTCCGGATGATGAGCCTCTTATCGAGACCTACTGGGGAGGGAAGGGGATCAGCGTTGTGGCTGCCGGTGATTTTAACGGAGATGAATATTACGACATCCTGATCGGCAGCGTGGAGAAACCTGAAATCCTGGTCTACTGGAATGACGGAGCTAACAATTTTGAAGTTTTTGATAAATATGACAATGGGGATGGATTCAAGGGCGCTGCCACAGCGGGGTTTTCGGAAGATTGGGATCGGGATGGTGATGATGACGTTATCATTGCTTCTGATGGCTGGAATTATGATTCTGACAACGCGGGCGGTTATGGGTATCATTTTGATAATAGTGATGGCAAATTCGACATCTCCATTATCCTCCAAGTGAGCGGCGATGAGGGAGGAGGAAAGGCTGATCTGGACTTTGGGATTGTGATGGATATCAACCAGGATGATATCATAGACATCATTCTTTTTAACAGGTACTATGACGGCGATGATGCCAGGGTCCGCGGCCGACTCATTATCAATGAGATCACAGATTACTACAACATCAAAGGAACGGCCTATTCTACCACTGTGGCACCAGAACTCGAGGAAAAGAAGCTGATCACTAAAGTCAGGGTGACAAACCTGGAGATGGGATTCCTCGGAAGGCAGACAAAAGAGCTTAAGATCATCCTCTATTTTTCCAATGACGGGGGAGAAATCTGGTACCAATACAAAGAATTCAAGGACGGTGATCTGAGAAAAGTTTATAACGAAGCAAAAGAGCTCAAATTTAAAACCTATGGCGGTGCGCTTGTGTGGAGGGCTGACTTTTCGGCCAAAAAGGATGATATCAAAGGTTTTGAAAACACATCTTACGATACGCCCGTCATATACCAGATGAATCTGGAATATACGTATATTGACGAGATGGAATTCTCTCGAAGCTCGGTCACGTACGCCTCTTATAATGACGGCAACAGAAATAAGGACGTGGTTATTGCCGCTTCTTTTATCTATCCCAGTCTGGAAGGCCATCTGCGTGCCTATGAGGTCACATCCATGAGCTTTACCGGGGAATCAGAGTATTCCTTGAAGACCGTATCCCGACAGGATGTCAATTCCCCTTCCGGGCGCGAGATCATTCCTGAAAACGTTGAGATCCTTTGGGATGCCTCAGAGGTGCTGAAAGAAACATCCCACTTGAACCGGAACATCTACACATCTATCCCGGACAGCGAAACAGGCAGGCTGGAACGGGTAGAGTTTATTGAATCCAACGCGGATATTCTCAAAAAATATATCAAAGACTCCAAAAAAAAGCACGGCTCTTTGATCAATTTTGTCAGGGGAAAAGACCGGGAATGGAAGCTGGCTTGGATCGACCATTCCACTCCCGTAGTTGTGGGTGCTCCCTTTGGAAATCCTGCCAAAAAAGGTGAGGGCTATGCAGAGTTCTTGGAAACCTGGCAAAACAGAGCCCAAACGGTTCTGGTCGGTGGAAATGGTGGTATGCTGAACTGCTTCAATATTGAAACTGGAGAAGAACTCTGGGGATATATCCCGTTTAATCTCCTTCACGAGCTGAAAAAAATGTCCAAGAAGAAAAAAATCAATAAGGTATATACCAGACGATTCAACAAAAAAGGGCATCCCTTTCTTGATGCGCATCCTGTTGTGGATGATGTCTATATTGACAGTGACGGAGACGGATCCAAGGAATGGGTCACGGTACTGATCATCGGCCAGGGAGCAGGTAAAGGAAAATACAAGACATCCAAGAGCGATCCCAATCATGATAAGAAAAAAGGAAAATACTTCTACAATGCATTTAATATTACTGATCCGGACAATCCCCAGTCCCTCTGGGAATTCACCCATAAAGAGATCGGACAGACTTGGTCCACACCGGTTATTGCCAAGGTCACCATGAATGACGAAGACAAATGGGTGGCCTTTGTCGGCTCTGGTGACAAATCCAAAAAAAACTATTTTCATGTCATCGACATTGAGACCGGCGAGCTCCTCTGGTATTTCGATTCGAAAGAAATGGATGGGGGCCGCCTCCCCGGTTCTCCCAATACAGTGGACATTAACGAAGATGGGTATGCAGACCGTGTCTACATCGGGGATCTCAAGGGCCGGATGTGGAAGGTGGACCTGAAAGAAGACGTATGGATAGCAGAGGCCATCTACAAAGACATAGAAAAATATCCAATTATCACAAAACCCGCAATCTGGGTAAACAGTGCCGGTGGAGAAACCGATCCTCGTCTTTACTTTGGGACTGGAGGAGATGAGAAGGCCAAGGATGATCAATTCTACGCCTTTATCGCCCTCATCGACGATGGTAATCCCAATATTGAGTGGTATCTGGGGGACAAAAGTAAACTCAAACCAGGTAAGGATGCTATCGAGATCGGAAAAACAGAAAAAGGAGAGAAGTTTTGGGCAGATCCTGTTGTCATTGACAGAGTTGTCTATTTCAGCTCTTTTAAAGGGGATATAGAGGACGTGGACCCTCTAAAGGATACCATCACAGCGGGAAAGCTTTACGGCCGGTATATCGATTCAAGTTCAGGTAACCTGGGTGGAACCGCTTTTATCTTTGGGGAAGATTTTCTCATCCTGGAAAGCAAAACAAGGGCCCATGTGACCCGTGGCGGGCAGAGGAAAAATCCCGAGGGAGAATATGAAAGGGATGTCTTCATACAGGAGTATAATTCGACCCTCCAGGTCATTAGCCGCGGCGGCGGACCCAAAAGCCTAAGGGTTAAATCCTGGCGTGAAGTCTATAAAATTATTAAGTAGCTGCTTTTTTAGAAAGACAAGAATTTCCTGTTGGTGGTTGACAAAAATCTCGGGCTTGCAGCGACGTCATAAATATTTGGAAAGTCTGACCTAATTCCTTCAGTATTCGACTCCCAATTCGCGTAGTTTGTCCCTCGAATTCTTAAGAATCCGCTTAGCATAATCGGTATCGTTAGGATTCAGGTCTACGGCCAGTTTATAATATTTAATTGCCTTTTCCTTATCCCCCATGATCATGTAGGCCTCCCCGAGGCTGTCGTGGGCATTGAAGGATTTTGGAAAACGCTTGATATTGTATTTGAAGATCTCGACAGCCTTGTCGTATTCTTTCTGGTTAAGCAACCCGTATCCCAAAGCATTGATCCGCTGTTCTGGAAGAATGGCCGAGGGTTCAAGACCGAACTTCGCCCATTTTGCACTGTTTGTTTTAAGATATTCCTCAATCTTTTCCACATCGGCTTCTCTTAAGACTGAGAAGGGAATTTTCCAGCCACTAAATAAAAATAGGAGTCCATCATAAATATTCCGGCCGAACATTGATTCATGATCGCCTTCTAACCAGGTGCTCTTCCATGTTAGGCCGGTCAGCGATGTGTCATTCATCCATTTTTCGAGCGCTTTGTAAGTATCAAGCGTTAGTTCGGCTTCATCTTTTCCAACGGTCATAAACAGGAATTTATCCTTCATATTCCTCGCTTTTGCCATTTTTTCGATGTTTTTCAGCCAATACTGGTCATTTGTCTGGAACCAGGGACTGCCGGCTATGTAGGCTGTGAACAAGTCTGGGTAATTAAAAAGTGTATACATCGTGAATAGTCCACCCACCGAGTGACCGTACAAAATTCTGAAGGTATTGGTCTGGTAGCTTTTCTCCACGAACGGAATCAGCTCTTCCTTAAGGAATTTTATCGAGAGATCTGCTGTCACGGGTTTCTCTCCGCGGTCCTCAAACGGTGTGGGAACATATCCTCTCTGGAGAGGAGGCACACCCACAACAATCATGTTCGGAATATCCGAAGTGCGTGACAGAAGTTGGACAGTACCGCAGTCTAGGGTGAAGTAGAAGGAATTGAGATCGTAAAAAACGGGGTATTTGGCTGAACTAACATTATAATCCTCAGGAACAGAAATTAAGATATTGACTTCTCTGTTAAGGACCTTAGAGGTCATAGGGATGGATTTGCCGATAATGATATCAGTCGCTTCTGCTTGAGCCATTGTTTTCGGACTAATAAAAGATATCACCGAAATAACCAGTAATGCGCACATAAGTTTAGGGATGTTTGAATGTTTCATGAAAATTCTCCTCCTTTGCATTGATCGCCATGTTTTTTTACATGGTCTTAATGAATTCTGACAAGAGAATATACGTTAAGATGGCAAAAAAGTTTAATATAGAGAATGACTACTCACGAAAAAAATGAATATATTATTCGCTTTTGGCCTGGCTTTTTTTCTCGCCTCAGTCGGCAAGTCGAAAATTTAATAAATGATTATTAATTTGTGGCGCTCATAACATATTATTTACTCAACTCTTATTGCTGAGTTTCACTTTTTAGGTTTTCTGTCAATGTATCGATTTCACGCCAGAGCTTATCCAATTCCTGCTGGGCCTTGAATGAATTTACTTCGATAATGCCTTTAACCGTGGCCAACCTCAACCTTAAATCCTCGATGCTCTCCTTGACCGCTTCCTCTGCTAAATCAAAGGCATCTCTTAAGATCGCAATGGATGAGTCTAGATGTTCGAGTGATTTTTTGGTTTCTTCTCTGGAAAGGACAATTTTACTGGAGATAATTTCCCCTTTAGCTCTGAGTAAAATGCTCATCATCCTGAGCTTGTTTGTTTCTTCTATGGCCTTTCCTTCTTTTTCTTCGATATATGCTTTTATGGCCATCTGATCGGAGCGAAGAGAGGTGAGCGTCTGTTCGTATTTACTTTCGAACGCATCATATTTTTCGCTGAGCTCTGAAAATTTGTTGTCAAACCGNNAGCCGACAGCACAGGCCAAGACCATCAAGATGAGGATAATCAGTATAAGCAAAATAACTTTTCCGGAACGATTTTTGGACATCATTTTCTTCTCCTATGCTGGATTAAATTGGCGTTATTAAGGATATACGATAGTCATTTTTTAGTCTAGTATTATCATTAGCTTTTTATAATGAGAGATTTTTAGGGATGATTCTTCGGATCAGATGGAAACCAGTTGACCTTAATGAGTGTTTGATGGTAACTAAGTTTAAGGGTTGTGATCCTCGTTACGGGAGATGAGCATGAATAAAATCGTCAAAGTCTTCTCGGAATCCATGAAAGAGTCTTTTTTGAGTTTTACATGGATTCATGTCATAGCCGAAATCTTTTTTTTCACTGTCATCTGGCTCTTTGTCTGGTTAGCTGTGTTTAAGGGAAATAAAATCTTGTTGTCCATCCTGATAGCATTGGGTGTTGTTCTCGGTGGCCATCTACACGGCTTTATCGTTTCTTTTTTCCAAAACATCAGTGAAAAAAGTTGAGCCAATCAGACCGGACAACATCCCGGACATAAACCTGGAAAAATTTGAGAAAATGATTGAATTTATAGTGGAGACATAGTAAAAAGGAGGCATCGTAATCAAAGGAGGAGTAAAATCATGAAATTCAACAAATGGGCGATTCCCCTGGTTGTTGGCGTTTTCCTCGTCGGATTCGCAGCTTGCGGTGGAGGCGGTGAGTACGGGGAGGTCAAAAAAGTGATGGAAGGTGGGTTCGGGGTGATGGAGACTTATTTCAATGATATGGATAAGGCGGACAATGCCAAGGATGTGGCAAAAGCCATAAACAAGTTTGCCGAAGCCATGGGAAAGCTCAAGCCCAAGATGGAAGAATTGGAGGAAAAGTTTCCTGAGATCAAGGATCAAGCGAACCTGCCGCCGGAATTGGCCCCTATGGCCCAAAAGATGATGGAATTATGGCCGAAAATGATGGAGGCCGAGAAGAAGATCGAGATGTACCAGGATGATCCTGAAGTCCAAAAAGCCAGGGAGGCGATGAATAAAGTCATGCAGTGATTCTGCCACTGCAGATGATCTTTATCACTTTCTCTGTTTTCTTAAAAATTTATAACTGAATTCATCTGGAAATTTAAAGGAGCCTTTACCGGAACCTGATCCTCCTCCCAAGACCATTCTGTGCTTAAATTTTCGAATGCTCCTGACAGGTCTTCTCTAATTGGGCTTTGCCTTGAGATTGTCAGAACGAAGAAAACCATTTTATCCTCTGGCCGGAATTCTGCTTTTCTTTGCAGCATTGGATTAAACCCTTTTGTGTGGTATAAAATAATCGATGATATAGGGGTTGATAAACGAAAAAAGGACATACTAAAAAAGTTTTAGAGTCCCCATTATATACATCCTAAAACCAAGGAGGGTGTCATGAAAGTGACTACTTATTTTTTCATCATTATTCTCCTTGTTGGATTGACTTATGTTGCCTGCACTTCACCTCAACAGGAAACTCTGGATTTAACTCAGGTTCGACAAGCTATTGAAGCCGGCAATCTCAAATTTGAAGAGGCTTTTCGTCAAGGGGATCCCACTGCTGTTGCTAATCTTTATACAGAAGATGCAGTGCTCCTTCCTCCAAACAGTGACATGATCTCTGGAAAAATGGGAATCGAAGCTTTTTGGAAAACTGTTATGGAGATGGGAGTCAAAGATGCAGTCTTGACCACAGTGGATGTTACTGGAAGTGGAGATATGGTCTGTGAAATAGGTAAGTATAAGCTTACGATTCAACCAGAGGGGCAAGAGGCGGTTGAGGATATCGGGAAATATGTCGTCATCTGGAAACAAGCGGAGGATGGGACCTGGAATTTACACATTGATATCTGGAACACCAGCCTACCTGCCCAATGATTGTGATCTAAACCGTTATCAGCGCCAGATGTTCATGGCCCAAAATCCGACTGGCGTCTGGATGGCGGGCTGAGCATCGGTTAATCCTCTAAAATAGTCCCCTTCTTCACCTTTGATCTCTGTCGAAAACTACTTATCATAATGGACCGGAAGATCCATAAATAGCCCCAGAGTTCCCCCAAACCATGATTCTTTCAACACATTTTTTCTTTCAGCCATTCTATGAAAATTATAGACATCGTCTTCTTTCAGGTTATGCCCAGAATATATAAGAGTCCTGCGTTAGACTTCAGGTTCAAGCTCTGCAGGAGAAAGTTGTGCGGGAACAAGTATTAATAACTGATTTGATTTTATGGATGGAAATCATGTATTTAAGAGGGGAATGTATTTTATGCATAAGCTATGAAGGTCTGGACCCGGAGGGAAAATGAACCTTACCGCGAAGAATAGTATAACCACTGTTCTTATCATTTTTGTCCTCGTTCTTTTTTCTTCAAACCTGATGCCTGACTTTTTTCCTGAAGAGAGGGCGAGACCTTTCACTTATCAAGATATAACAAGAAAAATCATGAACGTGGGACTGAGAGAAGGGAAGGCCTACGACATACTGAAAAAAATAACCAGCGTTGGTCCCAGGCTCACAGGTTCTGTTCAGGCTGATGAGGCGGTCAAACTCATCCAACAGGAGATGCAAAACCTGGGATTTGACCGAGTCTTTCTCGAACCCACGCGAGTTCGGCACTGGGTTCCTGGAACAATGATGGAGGCCCAAGTTATATCCAGAATCCTGGGAACTCAATCCTTGAGCATCTGTCCTATCGGAGGTAGTGTCGCGACTCCACCGGAGGGGATCACGGCCGAAGTCTTGGAGGTTAAGAGCTTCGAAGAGCTTCATAGATTACATGAGAAAGCCAAAGGGAAGATCATTTTTTTCAACAGGGCCATGGATCCTACCCTATTAGATACCTTCCGAGCCTACGGGGAGGCTGCTGAGCAGAGGGTGAGAGGAGCTGTGGAGGCGGCCAAGGTGGGAGGGACAACCGCCCTGGTGAGGTCTCTGACGACGAGCCTGGATGACTATCCTCACACCGGTCTGATGCGGTATGATCCCCAAGTCCCGAAGGTTCCGGCGGTGTGTGTCAGCACTCGAGGCGCTAACCTCTTGAGTGATGCGCTCAAAAAAGATCCGTCATTGGCCGTGAGCATTAAGCTTGACTGCCAGGAATTCGAACCCGTTATTTCCCACAACGTCATCGGCCAGATAACAGGTACAGAGAAGCCGGAGGAGATCGTTCTCATCGGCGGCCATCTGGACAGCTGGTTTCTGGGTACCGGGGCCCATGATGACGGAGCGGGATGTGCTCATGCAGTCGAAGCCCTACGGCTGATTAAACAGGCGGGATTAAAGCCGAAGCGAACGATTCGGGCTGTCACGTTCATGGATGAAGAGAACGGAGGCACGGGGGGGAAAGATTATGCTCAATCCGTAAACCGGAATGATGAAACTCATATAGCTGCTATCGAATCTGATAGAGGGGGATTCGTGCCTCTGGGATTCGGGATCGGAGGAAGCCTGCAAACAGTAAAGCATCTCCAGCAGTGGAAAGTTCTGTTCGAACAATTAGGAATGTACTGGATACGTGCCGGCGGTGGAGGTGTGGATATCGGTCCTTTAGCCAAGCAGGGGACTGTCCTCATTGGTTTGGTCCCGGATTGCCAGAAGTACTTTGATTTCCATCATTCCGGCCGGGATGTTCTCGAAGCTGTTCATCCCAGAGAATTGGAGTTAGGGGCTATCGCTATGGCTGTCCTGGCCTATCTCATCGCCCAAGAGGGAGTGTTATGATAAAAAAAATGGGGTCAGACCTTGAATTTGGACAAATGAAAAGAGCTCTTTTCAATTTTATTGTCCTAATTCAAGGTCTGACTCCAATATTGCAGATTACCCTATTTATATTGATCATATTCGAGCTCAGCGGACATGCTCTCACGGATTCTGTAGATTTTAGNNGATAAAATCCAACTGTCTGTTATCCACAAAGATGGAAGAGTGTTGGCCGAGGTTATCCAGGCCAGAAAAGAGTGGCTGAGAGGTTTCAAGGCCGCATCCGTAGAGGTTCGGACAGATGCGGATTTTAAGATCGAAGTTGTCTGGTCAGGCTGGAAAGCGCCGGCAAAGGTAAATAACGCCGATAATGCTCTCGTCCTCACCAAGGAGGATTTTCGGATTGTCAAACATAAAATAAGAGAACTTCCGGATGGGACTCATGAATTGGATTTGAATCTAAACGGCGAAGTCCTTCCTTTTGAAGTGCAAATCTCCTATCGTCTTCAACCAGCCACCTATTACCTGAGGAANNGGAAAAAAGTAGCCGTACGCGATCCGAAAAACGGTCGCCATTTCTTAAGCTTTATCTGGCCGAGCTGGGCCCAGCTTAAGACAGATGTGTCGGTCGTCAAACAGGGAGGATTTGGCCAGCCTGTTGCTCTTAAGGTTGGTGGTGGTGGGGCTTTTATTGGTTTGGAATACCCAACAGCAGAAAACAGTCTTATCCAGCTTCACACAAGCAATATTGAACTCCGATGCGGCCAGGAAATGGGTCTCTGCGTTGGACCGACTTGGACCGCAAGTGAATGGATGGTCATCGGACTAACGCCGAATTCTCTGGTTAAAAGATGGTTCTGGGAATACCTGGATCACATCCGAGTTGCTCCCGTTAAACCCTATCTTCTCTACAACAGCTGGTATGACCTCCGGGATCCAGTCATGGTCGAGGAGCCCTTGCGGTCTCTGACAGAGGAAAACGTGCTGCGGACGATTGCCTCTTTTAAGGAGAGACTGTTCGAAAAGAGGGGATTGCACCTGGATGCCTTTGTGTTGGATGATGGATGGGATGTTTACAGGAGTGACTGGATTTTGAACAGGGATCAGTTCCCGAACGGGCTCTCTCCGATCGCAGAGGCGTTAAAACCCATGAGCACGGCTCTCGGCATCTGGTTGGGGCCTATCGGTGGCTATTCGCATCGAGACTGGAGGGTGGACTGGATGAAGNNGCTACGAGGTGGTGGGTGGTCAGTTGTGTGTGGCTGGAACCCAGTACCACCAGCTTCTTAAGGAAAAACTCACTGATCTCGTTCGTAATGAGAGCATTTCCTACTATAAATGGGATGGCATCCGGTTCACCTGCAATGAACCTGATCACGGCCATCTGCCCGGCATTTATTCTCGTCGGGCGGTGATGGAGGCGGTGGCGGATCTCTGTCGATCGGTTCGGGCAGAAAACCCAGATGTATACCTGAATATCACCTCAGGAACCTGGCTCAGTCCCTGGTGGCTGAAGTACGCCAACATAATCTGGATGCAGGGGTATGATTACGGGTATGCTGACGTCCCCTCTGTCAGCCGCCGTGATCGAGCCATGACCTACCGCGATTCTATTCTGTATGACGACCTGCAGAAGTATGATTTTTGGTTTCCGATCGTCAACTTGATGACCCACGGCATCATCAAAGGACATCTTCAGCTTCTGGGGGGAGAAGAAGAATCACTCCGCAAATTTACCGATAATGCGCTTCTGTATTTTGTCCGGGGAGTTGCGATGTGGGAGTTGTACGTCTCGCCGGATTATCTGACTGAGGAGGAATGGGATGTCCTGGCCCAGGCCGTTCGTTGGGCCAAGGACCGCTTTTCTCTCCTGAAATCGACAGAAATGATCGGAGGAGACCCTGATGAGCGGAAGGCATACGGGTATGCCCATTTTTCAGGAAACAAGGGCATCTTGGCTGTCAGAAATCCTTATATCGAACCGCAAACAATAACCCTCAGACTTTCCGAAGAGCTGGGATTGGAAAAGAAAGCAGATAGCTTAGTTCTGGAAAAAGTCTACCCGGTCCGCAGAGTGTCTTCTCTGCTGTATGCGGCGGGTTCGGTTTTGGAGATTCCTCTTCAAGGCTATGAGACTGCGGTGTATGAAATCTACCCATTAAAGCAAGCAACCCAGCCGCTTATTACTGGAAGACGCTATGAGGTATCAAAAAAAAGTGAAAAGGAAACTGTCCTTCATGTCTACGGAGGAACAGAGGAAGCTCGAATCCTCAACCCGAACATCATAAAAACCGTAACTTTGCTAGGCAAAGAATATAGACCAGAGGAATTGGCACTACCCGGGAGGCAGATTGTGGAGTACGTTGAAGAGGTTTCTTTTGGGTCGAAGGACTTCGATCAGGAGTCCCGGGTTGACCTTAAGTTTACCCTGACAGGACCAATTTCCGAGGGCACTCTGGGCCTACTTTTGGACTCGACCGAAACCTCGGATGATGAGACAAACCCGGGAGTGAGGATAATCCTCGATGGGGAAGAGGTCGAGCCAGAACTCGAGCAGCAGAAGGGACGCTGGGCGTGGTACATGATCCGAGTCCAACCGGGCCGGCACAGAGCTCAATTACTTTTGGCTCCGGATCAAGAGGGCAAGCAATGGGAGGGAACAGTCGCAGCCTGGCTTCTTTTTTCTGAGAGAACAGCGCCTGTGGAGCTCGGGGTCGAGCTGAAACAGCCGCTGCTGTCTTCTTCACCCGACCCACCCCGTCCCTGGCCAGCGGGAGAAGTGCAAAAAGCCGTTAAACTCGGAGATATAAAGATTCATAACCTGGAAAATTCAGGGTAGTTATGGCGTTGTCATCCGTCGATTGGGGATTTATCCTTGTTTATTTTATTTTTGCTCTCAGCGTTGGTGTGTATTTTTCCAAAAAAGCCGGGAGAAACATCGAGAACTTTTTTATATCCGCCAGGTCCTTACCCTGGTGGATTGCCGGAACATCGATGGTGGCGACCACCTTCGGAGCCAACACTCCCTTGGCTGTCACCGAAATCGTCAGCAAGAACGGGATCGCCGGCAACTGGCTCTGGTGGAATTTTATTTTGGGTGGGATGCTGACGGTCTTCTTCTTCTCGAAGCTCTGGAGACGGTCTGCCGTCCTAACCGATATCGAGTTCACTGAACTTCGGTACAGCGGAAAACCGGCTGCTATCCTGCGCGGGTTTCGAGCTCTGTACCTGGCGCTGCCGATCAACTGCATGATCATGGCCTGGGGGATTCTGGCCATGACCGCCATTCTCGGCGTGACGTTCTCTTTCCCGAAGACCCAAGCGATCATCATATCCCTGGCTGTGGCTGTCCTCTATTCCATCCTGTCCGGCTTCTGGGGAGTGGTGGCCACAGATCTTATCCAGTTTACGATGGCCATGGTGGGCTCGATCGCGCTGGCTGTGATTTCTGTTCAGCGCGTGGGAGGGATGGCGTCCCTCAAAACCAAGGTCATCGCTGACCACCCCGAATTCTTGAATTTTTTCCCTGAATTCGGGTCAGCCACTCTTCCTTTCTTGACGTTTTTCGTCTACATAGCTGTCCAGTGGTGGGCCACCTGGTACCCCGGTTCTGAGCCTGGCGGCGGAGGGTATGTGGCTCAAAGGATGCTGGCCACGAAGGATGAAAAACATTCTGTCTTCGCCACCCTGTGGTTTAACGTCGCTCACTACGCTCTGCGGCCCTGGCCCTGGATCCTGGTAGCCCTGGCCTCGGTCGTCGTTTTTCCCACCCTTGCTGATCCCAAACTGGGCTATCCGAAGATGATGGTCACTTTTCTTCCGGTCGGCCTCAAGGGTTTAATGCTGGCCGCCTTTTTCGGGGCGTTCATGTCGACGATCGACACCCACCTCAACTGGGGAGCCTCGTACATCGTAAACGATTTCTACAAAAGGTTCATAAAAAAAGACGGCTCTTCGACCCACTATGTCCTGATCTCCCGACTGGCGATAATCCTGATCATGGGTCTGGCAGGCTTAACCGCTTCCTGGATGGAGAGTATCAAGGGAGGCTGGGAACTTCTAATCGCTATCGGGGCTGGAACAGGGCTTATATACATCTTGAGGTGGTACTGGTGGAGGATTAATGCTTGGAGTGAAATTGCTGCCATGGGGTGTTCGTTCGTGGCGGCTATGATTCTTCTGAAAACACCCCTTGGAGGGGAGGGACTCCTGAACTGGGCCTACAGGATATTGATTACGGTCGGTATCACTACCTGTGTATGGCTGGTCGTGACCTTTTTGACAGCTCCGGTGGACAAGGCTNNGGGTCATCCAGAAGGATGTTCCGGACACAAAAGTTGAGACGCGTATGTGGCCAGATTTTATTAACTGGATATTGGGGACGATCCTGATTTATGGAGCCCTTTTCGGTTTCGGAAAGATCATTTTTCTCGAGTATAAACAAGGAATCATTTATCTCTTAATCACTGTTATCTCAGGTTTTTTTCTGTACAAGAATCTTACTCGAAAAAACGGAGAAAGCTTTTAAGGAGGATACTGTGAAAAACCTCATCTGTCTCTTTTTGTTCCTCTGCTTTGGGCTGGGGATGGCCCTTTTTCTCTCATCCGAAGAAAGAGGTTATGACTGGGAAAATCCTCAGATCGTTCACCGGAACAGAGAAAATCCACATGCCACATTGTCCATGTATCCTGATATCAAGACTGCATTAGAAAGGAATCGTTGGTCTTCCCCGTTTTTCCAGTCATTAAACGGGGAATGGAAGTTCCATTGGGTTAAAAAACCAGAGGAAAGACCAAAAGATTTCTACAACGTCGAATTTGATGACAGCCGCTGGGAAACTATTCCTGTCCCTTCCAACTGGCAGCTACACGGGTACGATATCCCGATC
>JABAOF010001465.1_pt1 | contig 14895 bp, 19 predicted proteins | sample 7062171 | NCBI WGS metagenome assembly JABAOF01 (sample SAMN14538628, study PRJNA623070) | marine sediment metagenome | biome: marine biome [ENVO:00000428]; feature: marine pelagic biome [ENVO:01000023]; material: deep marine sediment [ENVO:00002113] | place: India: Gulf of Khambhat ...
CCACGCCGCCGATCTGGCCAAGGGCCACCCTGGCGCGCAACTGCGTGACAACGCCCTTTCGAAGGCGCGCTTTGAGTTCCGGTGGGAGGACCAGTTCAACCTTGGGTTGGACCCGGATAGGGCTCGCGAATTCCACGACGAGACACTGCCCAAAGATTCCGCCAAGGTCGCGCACTTCTGCTCCATGTGCGGCCCCCAATTCTGTTCCATGAAAATCACCCAAGATGTGCGGGAGTACGCAGCCAGGCAGGGAATATCCGAGTCCGAGGCGCTCGAAAAGGGGATGCAGGAGAAGGCGGCTGAGTTCGTGAAAAGTGGCGGGGAGATTTACCACCGCCAGTGACCCCCATCCCCGGTCCCCCATCCATTTCCACGACATGAGCGGGCCGCAGTCTTGGTCGAACACATCACCCAGCCCATGTGGGAGATGGAGAAGACGCAGGCAAAGGCCCAAGCGAATTAGGAACGATGGACCATCTTGGCCGGGCCTTCGTCTCTTTCCTTCATCAGATTGCAGTTGGCGGCATGGTGGCCCTCCTTCTAGTTCCCTTTGGGGTCATCAGCCGCCAATTTTTTCGGATCTGCACCCTGATTTTTCTGGTGGTAGAAGGACTAGCCCTGTGGCGGTCCGGGGGAACCGTGGGGACCGGGGGCTGGTCCAGTTTCCTCTTTGTCGCCCTCCTGCTGGCATTTACACTGACCTGGTTTATTCCAGGCAGTCCTGGAGCGGCGGTCCTTCACCGCCTAGGTATCTTGGCGGGATTAGCCCTGGTGGTCGTGGATACCCTGCGTTACCCCATTGCCGGGCCGGGGTCCCTGGGCAGCGTGATGGGTGCGATGAACGCTCTCACTTCGGCGCTCCTGCTGGGGACGGCGCTGGTCGGACTGCTCCTCGGGCACCGGTACCTGAACGAGCCACATCTGCCAGTCGCTCTCATTAAGCGCCTCTCAGACGTCTTCTGTATGATCATTCTACTCCAGGGGGTCCTGCCGGCTCTCTTCACCCTTCTGGTCTACGGTTTTGGGCAAGAAAGCCTGGCGGGGGAGTGGATCCGTCTTTTGGGAGAACACTGGGCTCTCCTCTTTGGCCGGATGTTCGTCGGGATCGGCGGTTCTTTGGTCGTCGCTCTCGTTATCTTGAATTGCTTGCGCCTGCCCAACGTGCAGGCGGCTACCGGCTTTTATTACATTGCCGTCATCACTGTCTTTCTCGGCGAATTTCTGGGGCGATACCTCCTTGCCTCCGCCTCACTGCCTTTTTAGAACGCTAGACAGCTATGAAGCTAGGAGGGGAAGAGGCTCTATGACACGAATGATTGAACGTGTAAACGGTAGGACACAGGGGGCTCATTCCTCAGAGCATCCTAGCGTCCAAGCATCCTAGCATTTCATCAGGTGCGGGGGCGAATTTTGCTTGACGGGTCCAGGTTCAGATCATCACAATAAGCCCGAATGGAGGGTAAGATGAAGCAGGTGGAACCACAGGTCTTTCTTCNNTTTCTCCTGGCCCGGCCGGCGATCAACGACGAGGGGCTTGCCGCATATCTTCAAGCGGTGGGCGCCTCCGACTGGGACACTGATGCCCCGACTGCGGCGGAAAAGCTCATCGAGGTGGCGGGGCGGTCCTGCTATCGTTCCTTTGAACCGGGTCTCAATCCCAATGTCACCAAGATCCGGGAGGGAAGCAAGATCTACCTGGAGAACATCTTGGCGGTGAAGCACGGGAGCGTTCTGGAACATGCCAGCTGGAGCTTCGCTTTCTTCAATTGCAGTCGTGTTTTCACTCACGAACTCGTTAGGCATCGGGCCGGGACCGCTATCAGCCAGGAGAGCCTTCGCTTTGTGCGGCTGACCGAGATCGGAATGTGGGTCCCCCCGGAAATTACGGAGAACCCGGAGGCGCTGGCGCTCTTCGAAGAGACGGTCCGCAAGAGTGAGGAAGCGCAGCAGCGATTGGCGGACGTGTTGTCCATCGAGGGGCGACCGTTCCACGAAAAGAAGGTCCTCACCTCAGCCATGCGCCGAATTGCCCCTGACGGGCTGGCGACCACGATCATCTGGACGGCCAATGCCAGGACGCTCCGGTGGGTGATCGAGAACCGAACTGAGCCGGGGGCTGAGGTGGAGATCCGCATGGTCTTCGGGAAGGTCGCCGAGATCATGAAGAAGGAAGCGCCCCACCTTTTCGGCGACTTCAAGCAGATCCCCCTTCCTGATGGCACCCACCAGTGGAAACCCGAGCACAGTAAGGTTTAGGTTCGCCGAGCCTTTAATGCCCAGGCCTTGAAAGGGTGTGAGGCACTTTTTTGCGCCACGGAGGTGCTTCGTGGGGACGGGGCGGGAAAACTTTGAAGCGCATGAAAGGCTGGAGGCCGAGATACTGCAGGAGAGAGCCGAGGCCTTGGGGAGGTCGGGGGAGCGATTGGAAGAGGCCATCCGGAGGCTGTCCGAGCTGAGGAATACTATCGAGGCATTAGGCGGTAATTTAGAGGATGCGACACTGGAACGCGAGGTTCTCATCGAAGGTATCCGTTATTTGACGCACGAGTATAATGCCTTGAGGGAAAAGGCCGTTGTGTATCACCGATATCTGATTATCCAGCGGGAAGCGGTGGGGTTTTACGACCATCGGGACGTGGACCGTCTGTATCGGATTCCCGATCCCATTGAGGAAAGCGAGACTAAAGAGTAATTAGGCTGCGACTCGGTATTCACGGACGTCGAGGCTTCTTCGCTGTCATTGAACGCCGTAGCTAGCAAGTCGAGTGGAACAACCCACCCACACGCTGCGTCTCGCGCAGCTCATTGTAAAGTTGAGCCGCCTTTTCCGTCTGTAGCATGTGGACAGGGATGTTCTCCTCTTTCAGCATCTGTAGTGTCTCAGGACACACCTGAAGTCGCTCATGCATTCCCATCGACAGGACCACGACGGCAGCACCGTGCTCGAGTAGCTCTTGGACATCCGCCGGTTGAATGCCTGGTTCGTGATCCGTTCCTGTCTCGCGCCAATCCCACGCTCGAGCGCCGCCGGGATAGAGCTTTGCATCCTTGAACGACTTCTCCGAATCAACCTCCAATCGTCCCCATGACAGATGTGTGATACGCGGTGAGGTGCTTTGCTCGTTCATCACTGTCCTCCCCGGCAAAGGAAACTGTTTCTGCAGCCTCACGCTTCGCTCAGCAGCGCCGCGTCAGCGGCGTCGGCTGCATGCCCGTAATAATTAGGGGTCATAATAATTAGGGGTCAAATCTGCTCTTGACTCATGTCTCGTGGTCCTGGTGCCTCCTCGCTCTGGCGCTGCGTTTCGTAAGTTGGGTTCTTGGGCCAGTGACGGGACTCTGGAAGCCTTTTTTGAAGAGTTCATTGGCGAGTGTCCAATACAACAGAGTCAAGGTCATTATTGTTGACGATACCGCGTGGAAACGCTAGAGTAACATCCGAGGTGACGATGAAGCTTGATCGCATTACAGTGAATCCAGATGTATGTCAGGGCCAACCGACCATTCGTGGTCTACGCATCACGGTGGCTTTTCTGATGAAGCAGATCGCTGCGGGGATGGCCCCAGACGACATCCTCAAGGCGTACCCCGAATTGGAAGCCGAGGATCTCCGTCAGGCTGCTGAATACGCGGCCTGGCTCGCCGGAGAACAGGCACGCCCCCTTCCAACCCCGGAAGGCCGCTAGCGAGCGGTGCGCTAGCTGGCCGATTTGCATATCTCTCCACTAACCGTCCACGCTCTTCGGACCAAAGGCTACGAGATTTTTCGGATGACGGAATTTCTTTCCCCAACCGCCACAGACCAGGAGATCCTCAACCTAGCTCGGCAGCAAGAAGCGGCACTGATTAGGGCTGATCTAGATTTCTCCGCCCTGATTGCGACGAGCGGCGAGACGGGACCAAGTCTGATCTCGTTGCGTCTGGCCTTTCCCACTCCAGAGCGTGTCACGGAGGTGTTAGAGCGGGTTCTACCACGCATCCAGGCGGACCTCGAACGCGGCGGCATCGCCTCCATTGACGAATCCTCGATTCGCATTCGACAGCTTCCGATCCTCTAGATCGGGCGGCCTCGCCTCTCGCGAGGGCCCTTGAGGCGTGACAATCCCAGATTCTCCTCGCCATAGGGCGCCCCTAAGCCCGAGGCAGCGTGAGACCCTGAACGGTCTGATAGATCGGAACGACGTCAGAGAGGGGCGGCCAGGATAAGATGCCCAGGGAATCATCGACGTATACGGGCGTGCGTATGCCGTTCAAGACGCAACTGACACCTGCGGTGCTGGCAAGCACCCAAAGGGCCTTGCGGGAAAGACTCTCGGCCCGACGCTCGGCCGGCAATAGGGGATCGATCGCCGCCGAGACGGCCCGACTTAGCTGCTGGCTCTTGCTGGATGCCTGACGGCGGAATTCTCCCAACAGCCTCGTGAGTTCCCTCCAGATAGCGACCGCGCCAGGACTGCCACATCGCCCCGAGCTCTCCACCGAGATGTTGGTCAAGGGCCCTGAGGAGATGAGTGAGTTGCGGAAGGATCATCTGCCCTTCGACCTGCTGCCAATGTTCGAGGTCCTGAAGCTGGACCGGTAGGCGACGCAATTGATCGGCCCACCGGAAGAAATCCTGAGGAGAGATGCTGCCTGACGATGTCTGGATGTGTGGGGCGAGTTGTCCTCGCCACTCGGCTTCAAGATCGGCGACCGCCTGTAGTTGCGCATCGATATCGATGGCCTCGCCTCTCGCGTCAAAATCGGCCAGCCGGATCATACGGTTGTCGACGATCGCATTGAGCGGTCGGTTAACCAGGATAGCAATCCCTTCCTCCATTGCAGCCTCAAGTACGGTCTGCTGGTCTGCTGGACCGGTATTCCGCTCGTGCACGGCGCCCGCCTCGAGCAGGTTCATTGGCACCTGGAGGACCCGGAAGTGATGGTCAGTCCCGCCAGCTTCTCGTGCAGCAGCCAGCATGCGGCTGAGCGAGGTCGCCTCCGGATCCGAAGCGGGTGAGACCGCCGTATTTGAGGAGACGCCGTACCACCGTATCGTGCCCGCCGCCGCTTCACCTTCGAAGAATACGAAGGCATCGCACAACCGCCGGTAGAACTCTTCCCGTACGGCCTCAAGAGGCCCGCGGCCTCGCTTGTTGGCGTCGGATAAGAAGTACTCGGGATTGTGGAGCAGGCAGACATCCAGAGTGTCGAGCTGTAAGCGAGCGAGCGAGCGCTGGAGCTGCTCACGGAGAAATTCGGGATGGATACAATGCCAACAGCCATCCATGTATTTGATCATCTCCGGAAAGGGCTGACCCGCTGCCTCCCGTTCCTGCGCGAGGGTGAGATTCACTCCCTGCACGTATCCGATCTTCGAGACAACGATGATTTCCTCGCGGTGTAGCTTGCCGGCCCGTACCAGGGGGCCGAGGACGGCGCCGACGCACCGTTCACTCCCCCCGTCCGTGTAATTGGTGGAGGTGTCGATCAGGTTGCAGCCAGCAAGCAGTGCATTTTCAAGAGCCTCCCGGTGTTCGGGTGTTTCGTCGTCGACTCGGTACCCGCCGAAGCCAACCTTGCTCGTGATGAGGCCGGTCGAGCTCAGTGGAACCGTGCCCAGCGGGCTGAAGCGGGATGCGTACGTTCGGGTGCCAGTCGGCGTTGCGCTGCCGGGTAGGAACGTTCCGACCACCGATCGCTTCTTGACCTCTTCCGGCGAAGCGGAGCTTTTGAGGGCGGCGGCCACCATTCCTGGATCGGTGATTGGCGCCTGGCAGGTGAAATTTCGGCAGACATAGAGCGCCGCTTTCCCATTGACGAGCCCCTTCCCGTCAAGGAGCGGGAAAGGTGGAGGATCGGCCGCGGTCGGATCGTGGTGGGCAATGATGCGGTTGGGAAGATAGTGGTGCCCAACTTCCCTCCGGAGGGCTTCGAATTGGGCCTCGCCCGGCCTCCCGATCAGGGCGAGCTCGGTTGGCCCTGCCAAGAGCAGGTCCACGGCGGCGAGGCTCTTGGCGAAGGCATGGGGGTATCGGCCAATCTGCTTGCCAAAGGCTGTGATCGCCCGCTCTGCTGCTCCCCGCAAGTCTTTACGGTCGAGATGGAACGAGAGTCGGGCTAACGCCGAGGCAGCCGCGGCGTTGCCGCTTGGAGTCGCGCCATCATTCCCCTCCTGATGCCGCACGATCAGCAATTCGTGGTCGGCAGCCGTGGAGTAGAAAGCCCCACCCTCCGGGTCGGCGAAGTCGGCCAGAAGGTTATCTACCAGGCGCAGCGACTCAGTGAGATAGCGTGATGCACCGCCGGCCTCGTAGAGATCGATCAACGCTTCGGCCAGATACGCGTAGTCTTCCAAGTAGGCGTCGAGATGCGCCTTGCCGACCCGGTAGGTCCGAAGGAGCCGGCCGTCCGGGCGGACGAGGGTGCTGAGCAGGAAATCGGCTGCGCGTGTAGCGGCGTCCAGGTAGCGCTGTTTTCCGAGGACGCGATACCCCTCGGCCATCGCGCTGATCATCAGCCCGTTCCAGGCGGTGAGGATCTTATCGTCCAGCCCAGGTGGGATCCGGTGCTGTCGGGCCTCGTAGACCTTCGGCCGAGCTCGATCGAGCGATGCCTCAAGCTCCGATGGTTCGATCTCGAGCTGCGCGGCAACTTGGTCGACCGTGCGGCGGATGTTCGCGATACTTTTTCCCTCCCAGTTGCCACGGGCTGTGATGTCGTAGAAGGCACAGAACCGCCGTCCCTCCTCCTCGCCCAGGATCGCCTCGATTTCGGCCGGCGTCCAGACGAAGAATTTTCCCTCTTCGCCCTCCGAGTCTGCGTCAGTCGCAGAGTAGAACCCGCCTTCAGGGGCAGTCATCTCCCGCAGAATATAATCCAGAATTTCCGTGGCAATCCGTCGGTAGAAAGGCTCGCCGGTGACCTGAAAGGCCTCGAGGTAGGTCCGGGTGAGCAGCGCATTATCGTACAGCATNNGGGCGTTGTCGTAGAGCATCTTCTCGAAGTGGGGGACGAGCCAGCGCTCGTCGGTCGAGTAGCGGGCGAAGCCCCCGCCGATCTGGTCATAAATCCCCCCCTGCGCCATGGCATCGAGCGTCTTTCGGACCATGTGCAAGACATGCGCGTCCTCTGTGCGCTGGTGATACCGTAGGAGCAGCGAGAGCTTCGTTGCGGCGGGAAACTTGGGTGGTGGACCAAATCCGCCATACATGGCGTCGAAGTTTTCGGTAGAGTAGGCGACCGTGGCAGCAAGTTCCGCATCGCCGACCGGCATGGAAACGGTGGGTCGAGACTGCTGGCGCAGGTGGTCGGTCAATACAGCCGCCTGGTTTCGAAGGGCGTCAGAACTTGTCTGCCAGAGCTCAGCGATCTGCTGCAGGAGGGTGGCGAATCCGGGACGGCCGAATTTATCCGTGGGGGGGAAATAGGTTCCTGCAAAAAACGGCTGCTGGTCGGGGGTCAGAAAAACGGTCATCGGCCAACCGCCCTGACCGCGGTTCAGCGCCAGCGTGGCCGACATGTAGATCTCGTCGAGGTCAGGACGTTCCTCGCGATCCACCTTGATGCAGATGAAATGCCTGTTCATCAGCGCGGCGATCGCCTCGTCCTCGAACGACTCGCGCTCCATGACATGGCACCAGTGGCAGGTGGAGTAGCCGATGCTGAGCAGGATTGGACGGTTTTCCTCCTGAGCACGGCGGAGTGCCTCCTCCCCCCAGGCGTACCAGTCGACCGGGTTATGGGCGTGCTGGAGGAGGTAAGGGCTGGTCTGGTGAATCAAACGATTTGTATGCCGTGGCGCGGCTTCTTGACTCATTGGTATACTCCCAATTGTCATCCTGGCCTTGGAGGACCAGGGCGATATGAGTAATCTGACTGTCGGTATTTCTGCCAGACCGTTGGCTACGACCCATGTTGTGAATGGCCAAGTAGGCAAGGTAGAGTGAGAGCTGCATCATCGTGAGATGAGAGCCGCACTCACGCACGATCCGACCTTACTGGAAGGGTAGCAGGGTGTCAAGCACGCAAGGCGCATGGCTCGGATACCTTGTGCCGTACGCCCGCAGTGCTGAGCGGAAGGTAGAGTTGACAGCGGGGCGAAAACTCACTATCGTGGTACTACGCCTCAACGGAACAGCGGAAAAAATTTCGTCGGGGACAGATGCAGGTGATGGCGGCGGACCCTTCATGCCTCAAGAGGGTGCAGGGTCGAGGGTTCAGAGTGTAGGGCTTCGAAGGCGTTTCGGCAGTATTCATTCCTTTTTAGAACCCTGAACTATGGAGCGTGAACCACTAATGGCGGCCCTTCGGGCCGCAGGAGCATTGCCATGACCGTCCAAGAATTGATTGCCAGATTTCCCGAGATTCCGCAGGACCTTCACGGAGAGCCAATCCTTGCCCAGTACGCGGAGGCCTTTGGAGACCAGCTCCGGATCGCGAGGAATCCAGGTGCCTGCTCGGCTCGGTACGATGCGGCGAACCACTACTATCTCAAGCTGGTCGGCCCGATTCGATTGTACTGGTACAAGCTGTCCACCCAGGAGAAGGTTCTGAAGCAACTACAAAAGTTTCTCGATCAGCACCGGGCCGACCCCGCCGGGTTCGTGGCGAGCCTCGTACCTGACGAGGCCGCGGCGAGCGAGGTAAGGGGCCCGGGATGCTTCTGACGCCCCGGATCTCGTAGGGATAGGCTTTTTCTCTAAGGCCAACGATGATCCCCCTTTTCTCCGTCGTCTTACGTGAATTCACCACCTCGGGCGACCACTGATGCTGCGTTCTTGGGCCTGAAGCTAATGAGTCAACCACCAGATGTTTTTGGCCTCATAAGATACTTGACAAGGGAAAAAGAACGGATGGCGAGAATGCAGCCTCCCGGGATTCCCGTGATCATTGAGTGGAGGAATCAGACATACTTAGGTAGCTTCCAGGAAATTGCCCCAGAATTTAGCAGGGAGATCATCTTATTAAACAAATTTCCCCAGCCGATATCTGAGGATTTCAAAAATGCCATCTTGGCCTTTGACAAAAATAGACTGTGTCTCGAGGCGGAACCGAGGTTTGATTTGCAGGCAGGAACATTTCTTTTGAAAAAATCTGGAGAAAGACTGATGAGCCTTACCACAGATCAGGAGGAGTTTCTGCAGAGAGAAAGTTTGGAGGTTACAGAGGAAACAACAGGTCAGACAATAACGGTCTTTCGTCCTCAAGAGTCCGCTGACCCCAAATCCAAGGGGACAAGCACGGATTAAGATCTCCTCGGTATTATCCTTCCAATACTTTCGGCACCCGTCGCGCGTGGCCTTTCATCGCAAGGGTCGACTGCATTCTTGAGTCACTCGACCTGAATAATTCCTGAGAGGCCACGCGTCCTACGATTACTTCATCTGCGCGCGGAGGCGGTCGATGAGTGCCGTGACCTCCCCCAGGCGAGCGCGGACCTCTGTCTCTACTTTGTCCAGCTCTTCAGGCGCAGCTTCTTTCTGAACCGCGTCCTCGAAATCCGTGACGGCGATACCGAACACTTTGAGTATCCGACGGGTCTCCTCACTTGCCATTGCTTGCCCCTCCCCAAAGTTCCCAGTCAGCCACCTCTAATCGGCTCCCTTTTTCCGGGTCGATCCCCAATACGGGAAGTCTGCTCTATCCCGCAGTTGGGCCGATGCTAGCCGCCACGTAGCATCATAGGGATGCATCGATGGGGTCGCAAGCCCATTTCTGCCCCCCTCTGGGCTGTTGCTGACCGCTAACGGGCGATGAGTAATCGACCGTAGCTTGTGATGAGAAACGGCGGGAGCTCTCTTCTGTTGACGGGCCCCATACAGGAATATACTATTCAATAATAAGTTCGGAGTTGCTCGCATGGCTCGTATTGGTACAGCAATAATTCTGGCAGCGGTGATGTGGCTTACGTCCGTCGCGCAGGCGAGCCAGACGGACGAACGCCTGGAAGGTCTGTTTGACCGCCTCAAGAGCACCGACAGTGAAGTCGAGGCGGCGGCGATCACCCAGCAAATCTGGTTTATCTGGCTTTAGTCCGACAGTGATGTGGTCAATGTCCTCATGGCCCAGGGCATTGAGGCAATGTCGCGAGGCAACTATGAGGCGGCGCTCAGCGCCTTCAGTAGGGTCGTCGAAGCCGAACCCGACTTCGCCGAGGGCTGGAACAAGCGGGCCACGGTCTATTACCTCATGGGCGACTTCGGGGCATCAGTTCGCGATGTCGAACGTACCCTTACCCTCGAACCACGCCATTTCGGGGCGCTGTCCGGACTCGGCCTGATTTATCTTGTCGTCGGTGAGGATTTGCCGGCCCTCAAGGCCTTCGAAGCGGCGCTCGAGGTGAATCCCTATCTGCGCGGTGCCCGCAAGCACTCCGAGGAGCTGCGCCGGCGCTTGCTCAAGAACTCGATCTGAACCCCGGTTTTCAGTATTTGAGTTAGAACTTGACCTTTGGAGCTTCCCGGGCTGCTTCCCCGATTTCGAAGTATTCAGCGCGTTCCACGCCGGCCATGGCAGCATAAAATCGCCCCAGGAGCTTTCGTCGAAACGTGTTGAGGTCCCTGACTGAGTCGTTGTACCGCTTGCGTTCAACGGCGAGTCGATTTTCGGTCCCCTCAAGCTGGTCCTGGAGCTTCAGGAAGGACTCATTTGATTTGAGTTGAGGATAGGCCTCCCGCAACACCAGTAAGCGCGATAGCGCGGACTCGAACGCAGTGGCTGCTCGAGCCTTCTCGCCGACTGTACCTGCCTGGAAATACGCCTTTCGCGCTTCTGCCACTCCCAGGTAGATTTTTTCCTCCTGGGCGGCCACCCCCTTGACGGTTTGGACCAGGTTCGGAATCAATTCGAACCGTCGTTGCAACTGATTTTCGACCTGAGCCCATCGGCTCTTGACACCTTCGTCGAGGGTCACAGCCTGGTTATATCCAGAGTAAATGGAACTACCGGCTAACAGGAAAACAGCGACCAGCACTCCCAACACGATCAAAATGATCCGAGTTGCCTTCATCTACCTTCCTCCTTGAGGCACGATGCCGCTGCGGGCGACATCTGAGATCGTGCAACCGTCTATAATAGACCACGTCGATCAATAGACGTTACCAACTCGCTCCGCCCCCTCCCCCGCCGAACCCTCCACCTCCCCCAAATGATCCGCCTCCGAATCCACCACCGAATCCACCTCCAAAGCCGCTCCCATAGCCACTGCCCCAATGATGCCGTCGTCCGCCCAGGGCAGTCCCAAGTAAGGTGCCTAAGAGAATTCCACTCATCATCCCGTGGCCGCCCCATGCTCTGTGATAGCGACGCCTACGGGTCATAGAGGAGAGCAAAAAGAAGAATACGAGAAAGGGGATCAGCCCACTGCCGAAAAGGTACGGCGAACGTCGAGGGGTAACCCGATACCGAAATTTGGGAACGCCACTCAGTTGCACATTTTCAGCATCCGCGACTTTGTTGGCCACCGCAATGGTCAGGCGGGAGAGCCCTTCTGAATATTGTCCTTTCTTAAAGTATTGGCTCGCCACTTCGCGTGATGCGGATCCAGACCAGGAATCCGGCAGGACACTCTCTAGTCCATACCCGGTGTGAATCCGGACCCGACGCTCCTTGAGCGCCAACGCAATCAAGGCACCGTTATCTTTACCTTTCTGTCCGAGCTTCCAGAGCTCTGCATGGCGCTGGACAAAGCCGAAAACATCTTCACCCTCCGTCGTCTGGACCGTGAGCACTTTGATCTGAGCGGAGGTCTTCTGCTCCAGCTCGCGAAGCCAGCCGTCCAGTTGCCGCTCAACCGTGTCGTCAATAATGCCAGCGGTATCCACGACGAAGCTACCCGGATCGCGGATGGTGATTTCTGCGATCAGCGAATATGGAAGCGCCCACAGCATGAGCGCTCCCATCAATACGGATAAAAAGTATGGTGATCTACCATGCATCGACAATTTTCCCCACGGCTTCCACGTCCTCGTACAGAGTTCGAAACAGGTCCCATCCATGGGGCTCTGAGACACTGAGCGCAGCTCGTAGTCCCGCCAATTGTCGTCCGATAATGTTTTCGACATCGGAGATCACTTGAACGGCTGGCCTCGCATCCTTTTGGCCCTTGAGCCACAACAAGCCGCGAAATGTTCGGATGAGGGTTTCAGCGACGTCGGTCTCCACCGTCGCGATAAGTTTCTCGCGCCCTGCCGCGGCCAATAGTCCCTGACGCATCCCGATCAGGATCGTCTTGAGTTCCCGCTCACATTGAATTCGAACATGCGCATCGGTAAAGGAAAGTGTTTCAAAATGATCATGCCCAAAGAGGGTAATATGACATTGATGAATCTCGATCAGTTCCAGAGGGAAAGAATCTAACGACGCCTCGATGTACGTCGGTGTCATAATCACGGGGGCTGAAATCCGTGCCTTTCCGATCTTCGCGCCTTCTTTGGCGAGGCGACGCAGCATCTCCAGGTCAACCGACCCGAGGACAAGAACGTTACGCACCGTGTGTCGGTGCATGTCGAATGAACCGGCAGCGATCGCCCCAAAGAGCGTCAGGGCCAATGCATTATCGCCGGCTAACGCGCGGACCTGTTCGGCGTATCGCTGGATCGGTTGACGCATGGGTTCAATGATGCGATCCAGCCCTTTAAATTCTGTACTCATCATGTCTCTCCTTGGCAATCCATCTCGGAGGACTCACCAGGTAGGCGAGTACTCCTTAAGTGATCAAAAAAGCCGAATGAAGCAGATCACTAAGTCTATCATGGGGATATGTAAAGTGGAATACTGGATTGCGTGTCGAGCAAAGTGTTAATTCCTATCCTGCTTCCGCTGGGCGATATAAAGAGGAAGAGGCAAGCTTGGGGTATCTGTCGTTTGTTGTTGGTTGCGATATGCTCAGAGGATGTCGATCAGGAGCGAACGTCTTCGATGAGGAAGGCGATGTCATGGATCACGGGATGACTGATGGAGAGGATGTATCGGGCAGCCAGGATGAGCATGCTACCCTGTCGCCGAAAGCTGACCCCACCACTCTTCGGCCCGGGCAAACTCTTCCGGCGTATTTACATTGAACAGGCTGAGCCCTTGGGGGTCGTAGGGCTCCCGTTCCTCTCGATTGACCCGACGGACGCAGACGTGGGGAAAGAAGCGAGAAATCTTCAGGTCGCCGGAGTGAATAAGGCGTTCCATCGGGGGGAGACAGGTCTTGGCATACAGGGCATACAGCGGCTCCCAATCGTCCGTGTAGGGGACGACGGCATCCCAGCCCTCGGTAAGGCTTGCGAGATACCGGATCAGGCGAGAGTTGAAAAACGGCATGTCACACGCCATCACAAAGGCCCAGGAATGGGTGGCAACGGCCGTCGCTGTATAGATACCGCCGAGCGACCCCTTACCCGGAATCGAGTCCGGAACCACCCGGACGCCGAGATAGTCATACAGGTCTGGGGTGTTGGCCACGATGATGACTTCGGGGAAGATCTGCTGAAGTCCATCAACCAATCGGTCGATGACCCGTTTGCCTCCGATCTCAAGAAACGCCTTATTGCGTCCCATCCGGGTCGACTTCCCCCCGGCCTGGATCACGCCACTGATCGTCATCAATTTGTTCACGCCGATGGCTCAGACCCGTATCTGGACGGCAGATGGGCGGCTATATCTCGGCCCCGACCTCGTCCACCTTCTCCACTTCTTCCTCTTCCGCTTGCTCAACTTCCGTCGCGGGAGCGACCTTCGCCACGAGTTCGTATTCGTTGAAACATGTGGTCTCGTCTCTGACTTTGTTGAGCCGGGGTTCGATCTCCTCGGGGGCGTCACTTCGCCGTGCCCTGAGGGACTCCTCTAGCATATCCCAGGATGGCGGCAGGATAAATACAAAACCCCCCAAGTCTGCATAGTGTTCGTTTCGGATGACCAACTTCATTGGCTTCGTGCACCGCTTTTCCTTAGGGATGGTCACGGCTTTGTGCTCGGCACAGATTTGGAGGTCGATATAGCACGGCTCGTCGACGACCGCGAAAGTGCGAAGGAGTTAGCCGGGCGGACCGTGTGAAATTCGACCATACACTTGGCAGTTGTTCTCCGCCGGCGAAAAACTCGCTCGTCCACGAAGTGTGGGAGAAACACTCCCGACCTTGGAGACCTGGTAAGGGAAATCTCGCCGCGAGACTTCCCGAGGCAGCACAAGGAGCGGCAATTCAATGGGTCGTCCAGATGTTCAGGGCGGTAAAAGGCGACACGTTCTTCGAGGATCATCCATCCCCCGCCTGAACCTACCGAAGCACCGACTGTGAGTTGTGTCTGACACGAGCCGGCGGGCTCAACCGGTTGACTGCCTCTCACAGGTGGGTTTGACTGAGGCGGGCATACACTCGAAGGGTCATTCGAGCATACCGGCGGCCGAGAATCTGCATGATGGTCCGGGACTCGTCCCCAACCATGGGTAAGTAGCTTGCTCCACGGTGCCGCGAGTGATGGAACCGTCGTGTGCGGCGCGTCGTCGTCGGCAGGCTCCTTCAGGTGAGCGATCTCTTTCTCCAGCCTCTTGAGCCGCTTGGTTTGATGTCCGTGGAGACCTCCGTATTCCTTACGCCAGCGCTAGAAGGTTTGCTCGCTGATCCCGAGTTTCTTGCAGATCTCCGCGGTCGTCTCTTTCTCGGACAGCTCAACCTCCGCCTCTCGGAGCTTATTCACGATCTGCTCGACGGTGTGGCAGTTCCTTGCCATTCCGGCCCCGCTCTCCCGATCCAGTCTTGAACGAGGTCCTACCTGTCAGACTGGATCGGGCTGGGGCGGGCCGGGTCACTCGCGTGTTCGGATGGATCTCGTAAGATCTAGCCGGGAATCACGCGGACCGAAGCGGAGTGGAGCCCGATCGTCAACGAGAGGCTAAAGAAGGTAAGCAAGATCAGGCAGAGGGTGATT
>JABAOF010010670.1_pt2 | contig 14894 bp, 13 predicted proteins | sample 7062171 | NCBI WGS metagenome assembly JABAOF01 (sample SAMN14538628, study PRJNA623070) | marine sediment metagenome | biome: marine biome [ENVO:00000428]; feature: marine pelagic biome [ENVO:01000023]; material: deep marine sediment [ENVO:00002113] | place: India: Gulf of Khambhat ...
CGCACAATCACAACATCATCCACCGCGATTTGAAGCCGAGCAATTTATTTCTTGGGGCGGGCGGGCGGCTGAAACTGGGCGACTTTGGGATTGCCCGCGACACCGGTTCGATCGACCTGACCGATTTGGGCATGACGGTCGGCACCTACGCCTACATGGCCCCTGAGCAGATTCGAGGTGGGCGGGAGGTTTCGGACAAAACAGATCTTTATGCGCTGGGTTGCCTGCTGTATGAAATGGTGACGGGCCGACAGCCGTTTCGTGGCGACAATTTCGCGATGATTTTTGATCAGCATTTGCACAGTCCGCCGCCGCGGGCCAGCGAGTTAGCGCAAGATTGTCCGCTCGCCTTCGAGCAAATGATCGTGCGGCTGATGTCCAAGGAGGCGGAATTGCGTCCCTTCAACGCTCGTTATGTCCAAGGCGCTCTGCAGAATCTCTTGGACAGCCAGCCGGCGGGGGAGGACGAGCCGGCTGAGGATGTGCTTGCTTTTTACCGCGGGGCGGCCCGGAATCCCCCCCCAGACGCTCGACAGGTTTCCTGGTCGGTGTTGGCCGGAATCTTGCTGCTGGTCGCGGGCGCCATCGGCGTCGCGGTCCTTTTGAAGAACGTGGCGCTGTAAGTTCTGTGAGCGACGCCGAGTACCTTTCCGCGCGGGCCGACCATGTGCTGATTTGCGTGAACCCGAAGGCCGGCAGCGGTTCGCGTCGGCGGCAAAGCCGAGTGCGGCGGCTGAAGGAGATGCTGGTCCAGGCTGGCCTGACCGTGGAGGTCCACCACGACCTGGATGGGGTCCGCAGCCGGTCGGATCAGTTGCAGGCCGACGGGCGGTTGCGGGTCGTGGTGGGGGCCGGGGGAGACGGCACGTTGCACGCCCTGCTGAACCGGCTGGCGGCGGGCATTCCCCTGGCCATGTTGCCGCTGGGTACGGAAAATTTGCTGGCCCAGTATGTGGGTCAGCGGCGGCGGCTGTCCGAGTTGGCGCGGATGATTCAGGCCGGCCACCTGGTGCGGCGGGATGCCGGGCGGGCCAACGGGCAGCTGTTCCTGCTGATGGCCACCGCCGGATTTGACGCCGAGGTTGCTCGACGCTTGAGCGACCGCCGCGTGGGAAATATCCGCCGTTCCAGTTACCTCGGGCCGATCCTCGCCGCGATTGCCAATTATCAGTATCCCTGCATGCGGATCACGCTGGAGACCGCCGAGGAAACCGTTCGCTGGCAAGCCTGCTGGTGCTTTACTTTCAACCTGCCGCAATACGGGTTTGGCATGCGCTTTGTGCCCGACGCGGATCCGTGCGATGGCCAGCTGGACGTCTGCCTGTTTCGGCATGGTTCCTTCTGGCACGCCGTATGGTACACCACGAATCTTTACCTGCGGCGGCACACGCGCCTGAAAGATTGCGTGACCGCCGTGGGCAGGCGGATCCAGGTCGAGGCGGACCAGCCGGTGCCGTACGAATTGGATGGTGATTTTGCCGGTTGGCTGCCGCTGGAACTGGACGTCCAGCCGCAGCGCCTGACCTTATTGATGCCAAGCGGCCCGCGTGGACCGCTGGAAGGGTCTGCCGCCCGCTGAGCGGGGGGAAGAGGGCCTCCCTGGTCCGCGGGGGAAGATCGCTTTTTCGCCCGCCTGCAGAACGGCCAGGGTCCTTGCGTCGCAGATCCGGCTGCAGGATCATGGAAGATGCTCTGAAAACGCGAACCGCTACCGATCCCATGCACTTGCTTGACGTTGCCCAGCATCCGCTGCAGGACTGGCTGCGGCAGCAGGGTCTGCCATCCTATCGTGGCCGGCAGATTTGCCGCTGGCTGTTTCAGTCCCGCGTCGAAACGTTCGCGCAGATGACGGACCTGCCGGCCGAACTGCGCCGGCGGTTGGAGGCCGAGGTTCCGCTGTGGACGACCCGCGTCGTCGCGCACGCGCAGTCCAAAGATGGGACCGAAAAACTGTTGTTGAACTTGTCCGACCAACAGCAGGTCGAATGCGTCTTGCTGCGCGACGGCACGCGCCGCACGATCTGTGTCAGTTCCCAGGTAGGTTGCGGCATGGGGTGTGTCTTCTGTGCCAGCGGGCTGGAGGGGGTGGTCCGCAATTTGAACAGCGGCGAAATCGTGGAACAAATGTTGCATCTGCTACGGTTGTTGCCCGCGGACCAGCGGATCAGCCACATCGTGATGATGGGAATGGGGGAACCGCTGGCGAATCTCAACCAGGTACTGCCGGCCTTGGCGGCCGCAGAGAGCCCCGACGGAATGGGCATTAGCGCTCGACGGATCACCATCTCTACCGTGGGACTGCCGGAAGCCATCCAGCGACTGGTGCGACTGGGCTGCTCCTACAACCTGGCGGTCTCCCTGCACGCGGCCGACGACAGGTTGCGTAACGAACTGGTTCCGGTGAACCGCCAGATTGGGATCGAACAGATTCTGGTGGCGGCGGACGCCTACTTCGCACGATCCGGCCGTCGCTTGACCTTTGAGTATGTCCTGTTGGCGGGAGTCAATGACCGTACCGAGGATGCTCAGCGACTGGCCGGCCACTTGAAGGATCGGCCGGCCCTGTTGAATCTGATCCCCTACAATCCCGTGCCGGGACTGCCTTACCGCACGCCTTCCACCGCGTCCTGCCGGCGTTTTACTCAGGTTTTGCTGCGAGCGGGCGTGAACGTCAAGGTCCGCCAGCGGAAGGGATCCGCGATCGACGCCGCCTGCGGCCAGTTGCGGCGGCTGCAAACACCGGACGTTGTAGCAATCCGGCACACCCCCGCTCTACAATAAAAGAGCTGTTGCGGAAAGCATGCCCGCCTTTTGCGAGGGCGGGTGGTCGGCGGCAGCTTCCGCGAATCGAGTTGGGGATTTTTTTGGGGGTAAGGGGGGGGGGCAAGTTGAGCTACGGTATGGCGACGGCAGAGACAGGCCTGTTGAGCGCTCAGTTGCTGGGCCAGTTGGAGCGGCTGGAACTGGTCAGCCGCAAGATCTATCGCGGCCGGATGAAGGGCGAACGCCGCAGTCCGCGTCGCGGGCAGAGCGTTGAATTTGCGGACTTTCGCAATTACGTCCCGGGTGACGACATTCGCTTTGTCGACTGGAATACCTATGCCCGGCTGGACAAGTTGTTTCTCAAGCTGTTCCTCGAAGAAGAGGATCTGCATTTTTACGCCTTGATCGACGCCAGCCCGTCGATGGATTTCGGTCAGCCGACGAAGCTGCAATTTGCCAAGCAACTGGCTGCCGCGCTGGGTTTTGTGGGTTTGGCCCGGGCCGACCGCGTGCGGATCGAAACGTTGGGCCAGGCGGCTGAGCAGCCTGCTCCTGTGTTACGCGGCCGCCGCAGCCTGTGGAGGATGCTGGAATACCTGGAGGGGATTCAGCCGGAAGAAAGGGCCAGCCTGGAGGAGGGGGTCCGGAATTTCTGTCTGCGGAACAGCGGCCAAGGGATCGTCGTGTTGATCAGCGACTTGATGGACAAGGGGGGCTACCAGTCCGCCCTCCGCTACCTGCTGGCTCAACGCATGGACATCTACATCATCCACGTCCTCTCGCGGGAGGAGATGGACCCGGGAATCCAGGGCGAGTTGCGGCTGGTCGATTGCGAGGATGCGGAGGTGGCCGAGGTCACGGCCAGCGCGCCCCTGCTGGCTCGTTACCGCGAAACGCTGAATGCCTTCCTGGAGGGCGCTCGAGAATTCTGCACGCGGCGCGGGATGTCCTATGTGCTGGCGCCCAATGAAGTCGCGATCGAAGAATTTGTTGCTCAATATTTGCGCAGGCAGGGTCTGGTGCGCTGATGTTTCCCGAATGGACGAACATGCTGCACGGTTGGCAGTGGCTGGTGCTGGGCCTGGTCCCCTTGGCGATCGTGGCTTTGTACTTTCTGAAGCTGAAACGCCAGCCGCTGGAAGTACCCAGCACCTATTTGTGGCGCAAATCGATCGAGGACCTGCACGTCAACAGTCTTTGGCAGCGGTTGCGACGCAGTTTGTTGTTGTGGCTGCAGTTGCTGCTGCTGCTGCTGATCGCTATGGCTTTGTTGAATCCCAGCTGGCGAGCGACTCGACTTGGCGGCAACCGGTTTATTTTCGTGATTGACAATTCGGCCAGCATGAATGCCGAGGACATGGTGAACGCAGCGGGCAAGGCCACCCGGTTGACGGTGGCCCGGCAGCGGGTGGAACAGTTGATGGACGCCATGCGGACCGGCGATGCGGCCATGATCATCAGTTTTTCCGACACGGCAAACGTCGTCAAGGAATTTACGACCGACCAGCGCGACCTGCGTCGCGCGCTCGACGGTCTGCAGCCGACCAGCCGGCGGACTTCTTTCAGCGGGGCTTTGCGGCTGGCGGCCGGCCTGGCCAACCCGGGCCGGATCGGCAACCCGGAAGATGAGGACGAGGCAGCGGCCGATGCACTGCCGGCCAAGATGTTTGTGTTCAGCGATTTCAAGCTGCCGGAAGTGGCCGATTTCTCGTTGGGGAATCTGGATCCGCAGCTGGAAATGGTCGGCCAGCCCGGTTCAGTGAATGTGGGCATCGTCAACTTTTCCACGCGGCGACACCCGCAGCGTTCCGACCAGGTCCAAGCACTGGCTCGACTGGAAAACTTCGGACCCCAGCCCGTGACGGTCACCTTGGAACTGTTTCTAAACGGCCAGTCGATAGACGTCCAGGAGGCCCGCATCCCGGGGGAGGACGCGGCGGATCCCGGCCAGAATTTTGCTCAAGTGGCGTTCACGCTGGACGACGTGGAAGCTGGCGTTCTGCGGCTGGTCTCCGATTACCCGGACGCGCTGCCCGTGGACGATCAGGCGTGGGCGGTGGTCAATCCGCCGCGACGCACCAGGGTCTTGTTCGTCTCAGCGGGCAATACGGCCTTCGAACAAGCGTTGAGGACCAGCAAATCGCAGGAATTGGCCGAGGTGCGGTTCGCCGCACCGGACATCTTGGGCCGGGAAGATTACCGGCGGGAGGCGGCCGCGGGGCGGTACGATCTGGTGATCTACGACCGCTGCCAGCCGCAGGAGATGCCGCGTTGCAATACCCTCTGGATCGGCCGCCTGCCGATGGACGGCCGCTGGAAGTTTGGAAACAGGATCGACCTGCCGCAGATTATCGATACCGAACGGACGCATCCCCTCATGCAATTACTCGACCTGGGAAACTTGGATATCCTGGAATCGCTGGAAGTCCAACCCCCGGCGGGCGGCACGATGTTGATCGAATCGCAGGGGGGCGCGATCTTTGCCCTGGCCCCCCGCGAAGGTTTCGAAGATGCGGTCCTGGGCTTTGAGTTCCAGAGCACAGATGAAGAAGGGAAAGATTACTACAACACAAACTGGCCACGCCGCCGCAGCTTCCCGGTCTTCGTGCAGGAGGTGATCCACCATCTGGCCAACTCAGAAGGCAAGCGGGCGTCGGCAGCCGTCGCGCCGGGCCAGACGTATGAACTGCACTGGCCCGAAGGCCCGGACCAGCTGGCGATCACCGCGCCCGATGGGACCCGGTTCACCGTCCGCCGCAATCCCCAGAACCGTTACAGTTTCTCGCAGACCGACCAGCTGGGTGTCTACCAGGTCCAGGATGGCCAGTCCAGCCACCGGTTTGCCGTGAACTTGTTTGATCCGCTGGAGAGCGATATCGAGCCTGTGGCGGGAGAGGCGGTCCGGATCGGAAATGTCCAAGTGGCCGTCTCGTCGAAACCGCAGGGGCAAGTGGCGCGCATCGAGGTCTGGAAACTGCTGGCGTTGTTGGGTCTAGGCGTTCTTTTGCTGGAGTGGTATATCTATAATCGTCGAGTTTACGTGTAAGGCTCGACCGATGGGCGGCCGGAGGCCGCGGGTATTTGGAATCCAGCCGTGGTTCCACTACCCAGTTCAGGAGCGGACGGCGGCTTGCAGATCCATGATCACCAGGTCCCTACAGCAACAAAGTCAACGGAAGAGAAGGTCACGACAAAAGACGGCGCGGCGCAAGGTAGTGAATCGAATCGTTGAACGGGATTTGATTCATCGCGTCAGTTACGATCAGTACCGTGACGAAGTCCGCAAGGTGTATGGCGGGGCGCGGGGCGCCATGCTGGCTCGGTTCAGCCAGCTGTCGGGACACCTGCAGTTGGGCGACCGCCTGTTGCGAAAACGGCGGTTCGACCTGACGGGCGCTCAACAGATCCTGGATGTCGGCAGCGGCGCCGGTCAAATCCTGGGGCACCTGTTGAAGTATGCCGATCCGGACGCTCGGATTACCGCTGTTGATATTTCGCATGCGATGTTGCGTCGTGCGCGCAGCCGGCTGAAAAGCGACCGCCCTGAGCTGATCACCGCCGATTTGACGCGGCTCCCGTTTGACAGCCAGGCCTTTGACTGCGTGACCTGCGGCTATGTCCTGGAACACCTGCCCAACGCGCGCACCGGCCTGGCGGAACTGGCACGCGTGATGAAACCCAATGCGCGGATGTTGCTATTTACGACCGAAGACAGTTTCGGTGGAGCGTGGACCAGCCGCGTGTGGGCCTGCCGCACGTACAACCGGCGGGAAATCGTGAAGCTCTGCCACGAACTGGGACTGATGCTCGTCCAGGAACTGTGGTTCAGCCGCATGCACAAGCTGCTGCGGGCCGGGGGGATTTGCATCGAGCTGCGGAAACATCCCCCGCGGCATTCTAATCGCCATGCAGCGTCAGTCGAGCCAGTTCGGGTGGACAGCGCAGTCTGAGCGGGATTGTCTGGGAGATGCCCCGGCTGACGTGTAACACGGTGGGCGGTGCGCTGCACAGCCCGGCGGCGAAATCGGTGCCGATCCGCGTGGCCGAAACCACGGGACCGCTCCACGGCAGGTGAATTTGCCCGCCGTGCGTATGTCCGGCCAGCATCAGATCGAACTCGTGTCGCCGCGCCCACTCCAGTTGGTCGGGCGAATGTGCCAGCAAGATGCGAAAGGGGCCGCCGCCACCCCGATCCGGCACGTCGCTGAGATCCACCACCGGACCAAACCAGGGTAGTTCGTTCCCCGCCAGAACGATCTGCTGACCGCGGCATTCCGTGGCCAGCCAACGGCCCCCCAGGTCGATCAAACCGCAGCCTGCCAGCAGTTGCCGCAGGCGGTCGCTGTCGACGCGGGTGTCGTGGTTGCCCAGCACAAAGTAGATCCCCTGGGACGCCCGCAACTGGCCCAGCGTGTCGGGAAGCCACTCAAAACAGGCCTCGCGATCGACGATGTCCCCCGTGATGGCAATCATGTCGCCCTCCAGGTCGTTGGCCCGCCGCACCACTTCCTGGAAGAAAGATTTGGGTAGCTCGCCCGTAAAATGCAAATCCGAGACGTGTGTCAGCGAAAGGCCTTCCAGGGCCGGCGGCAAGTTCGGGATGCGGATGTTTTCTTCGTGGATCAGCAATTGCAGGACCTGGTTACCCGGCAAACGGGCACCCAGCCGAGCCAGGCCGCCCAGCCTGCTCGCCCCTGTCAGCTGCTCAGCCATATCGACCAGGGTGGTGTGGTTGGAAATCAGGACTGCCTTGTCGTCGCCTCGGTGAGGCCGCAAGAACTGGGGCACTGTCCAGACCGCAATCGCCCAACAAAAAATCACGTACAGCAAGGGCAACGAGATGTTTGCAGACCACAGCAGGTCGACCAGCCGCTGGTCCCCCTGCAGGTACCAGGTCGCCAGCCAGCAGGGTAGCAGGAGGAACAGCAGCAGGACCGGCAGTTTGACATTGGTTTTTAGTCGCGGAACGATCTTGCGGCTCAAGAGTCTATCCAGCACTTTCACCCACAAGACCCCGTTGCCCCACAGTGCCACGAGGATCAGGATGACTTCGACGATGTTCATGGCCATGGGGAGAGATGCCATCGGTCACTCCGACCATTTGGTCGGGTCCATGGCGCGTTAAGACTGCGTGACGGCCGGATTCGAGCTCACGATGCGTTCCACCGTTTCCAGCAGCTGGTCCAAGCGGAACGGCTTGTAAAGGACTGCCTTCAGTCCGGCCTGGCGGGCTTTGACAATCGAATGGCCGGGATCATAGCCGAAGCCGGTCATGAGCACCAAGGGTGGGGCGTCAGGCAGTTCGCTCAACTTCTGCATCAGTTCGTAGCCATTCATATCCGGCAAGCGGATATCGGCGATCACGACATCGTAGCCGCCCAGGGCGGAAATGTTGCGGACCATGTAGAGGGTTTCGGCGCCATCATGAGCGGTTTCCACCGAGCATTGGTAACGTTCTAAAAAGGCATGCGCGGCGCTGCGGACGCTATCGTCGGCATCGGCCACCAGGACGCGACGTCCCACCAGCAGCGGCCGCGGTTCGGCCTGAAGCGCGTGAGGTACCGCCTCGCTGGGCGTCATCGTCTGGCCTACCTTTTGAATCACCTGTTTGACATCCCGCGCCGCCAGGAGGATCTTTTCCAGCCGCTGAATGACCTCCGGTTCGTGGCCGATGTACCGTTCCATCACATTCACGGCCTCGTTCAGGATGTCATCGATGGGCAGGGCCACCGCCGTGTGGATCGCTTCCACGCTTTCTGCTGCGGTGGAGGCTTTTTCCGCGACCAGCAATTCCAGCGTGCCTAACGCCCTGGCCACATCGCGGCCAAAGATTTCCAGGAACTGCAAGTCGCTTTCATTAAAGGCACACGCCTCCGGGCTCTCCACGTTAAACGTGCCGATCACCTCGTCGTGCAGGATGAGGGGGACGGTCAACGAGCTGTTCGCGCCTTCGGCGCCAGACATGTACAACGGATCTTCACGGGTATTTTCGCACAGATAACTCTTGCCCGTCGCGGCAACAAAGCCCGTCACGCCGTTGTTCTGGGGCAGCGCATACAACTCCCGGCTCGCCGCCTCGGCATCGATGCCGACCGAGACCAGCGGCTCCAGCTTGTTCGTCTGGTTATCCAACAAGCGGATTTCCACCACGTCGTAGTGCAACAGTTCGCCAGTGTAGTGCAGAATGTTGGACTTCAACAGCACGATCCGCTCTTCCACCGACATGTTCATCAGCTCTTCCGGCTTCAGATTTGCCAGCTCCAAGCCGGCCTTGTGAATCGCCGCCAGCTTCTGTTGCTGTAAACGGTCCTCCGTGATGTCGCGAATTGTCACAATCAAATGACTGGGTGAATCATCTTTTTCGTACACCGGCGCGGCATGGATTTGGAAATAAAGATTGTCGCCGGTCCGCAGGGTGGACGAACTGGGACAATCGGACGACATGGCCGTATGGAACGGACAAAAGTCAGGACCAAGAATTTCCGGGCTGGACAATACGTCGTAAAAATTCTTGCCGACCAGCTGGTCTTCCTCACACCACTGGCGAACGCGATCGTTATGCCAGACAATCTTGTTTTCGCTGTCCAGGAGGACGACCCCGTCCGGAATGCACTCCAGGATACGCTGCTTTTGTACCTGGCGGGTAACTTCGATCAGCTGGGAGGCATGACCGGACATGACGTAGATGCCAGCGAAGTTTTCGCCCTCGAGTGTCGCCAGCGCGCTAAGAGGACCATCGGTCTGAACAACTTCGTAGTTGTCGCGCAAGAATTGACACAGTTTGGTGTCGCCACCAGCTGCATCGGTAATTAGCAGGATTCTAGGCTGCTGGCCGGACAAATCCCCTGAACCCTCATGCGACCTGACACTCAAGCCTTTAATTATAGCGCCGCAGTGCGCGATGAACAATCTGGCTCAGGGCGCTACCCACTTTTTTGAATCGGTTTACATCGACACGAATATTGACTGAAGTTGAATCCTCTCCCGCTGAACTCCCCACGCCCCTTTGGCCCATGCCCCGCCTGCTCGGCACCTCCCCTACATGTGGCCCTCCGACCGCCCCGTCTCGGCCTGCCGGCCAATCGACGGCCCGGCTTGAGGAAATTTGTGGCTCTGTGTTGAGAATAACACATCGCACGAGGGAATTCATCAAGATGGCAAAAGATTTTTGATCCTCGCAGCCGGCGATGCGGTCGCGGCAATTTCCCCCCGCCCCGTTCTCCTGGCGAGCCGGCCGCGATGGGCGAAGTGCGAAAATCAAGCATGGGGTCCCAGCCGGCCGAGGGCGTTTGCCGGGCTGCGGCCGGCGTTTTTCGGGCCGCAGCAGGCGCCTTTCGGGCCGCGAAAGGCGTAAATAGGGGCCGCCAGATCGCTTGGCCCCGGTCCGCCACCAGCTGCCACTCGGTTGGGGCACCCACCAGAGAAGCGGCCTGCGAATGGTCGATGGTTCGGCCCGTCAGGCCCTGGGACGCCGGTGGTGGGGTGTCGCGGGGTAGGTTTTCGGCGAGTGCGGGCCGCGTGCCAGGGAGGTGACGGCCCGGGCAGCCAGGCTGGAACGACGCCTGCCATCGGCCTGGAAAGGGAATTTTCCCGCGTCCGGGGGGCCCGATCCCCAACCGCCGGCGGAGGATGTCCGGCGTCGGTCCTGGCCCGCTGCCCGGTGGGCCGGTCCTCGTCGCTCGTACGCGCCGTGCGACCAGCGGTCGAGCGGCTGCCAGCGACCGATCGGTTCGACGATCCGATCGCGAACGGCCCGCTTGGGGGAAAATTCCCCGGAAACCAGAAATTGGCTGAGCCGCCCGTCCGAGTGGCTTGGCAATGCGCGTCCTGACTTTTGACCTCTGCCTTTCGGCTTGCCGTTCGAGCGGGTTTGGATGTTGCGTGTTGCTGGACGAGCTCCCTTGGCTCGCTTTCTGCCATTCGACTTGGACCTCTCCCCATTCCGTCCTTCTATTCCCCTGCGGCTGGACGATCTGGCCATGCGGGCCTTTGCGGTTGTGGACGTCATGCATGGACGAGTCCGGGATGTCGAATTGCCAGGTTGTGGCCAGGTGAATTGCGGGTGGGGCGACGCCGGCCAGCAGGCGCCTCACGAAACGAAAACACGCTAGGACCGGCCCCGGCAGCCCTTGTAATCGGCTCTGTCGTGGCACGTCGCCCCCGAAACAGAGCTCGCTTCTACAGCAGGCCGCCAGCAGGGGTCGATAAAACCAAGGGGCCCGGCCGCCAGGTCGGTGGGGTCCAAAGGAGGTGGCGACGATGTGGCGCGCTTTATTTCTGGCGATCGGAATTTTTATCTGCCTCATCGGGCTGCAATGCCTGGTGATCGAAGAAGCCGTATTCGCCAATCTCGCTCGGCCAACGACAGAAACCAACACGCTGAACGTGAGCGAACCGGCACCGCGAGGACATGTGGTGAATCCGCCAGATTGGGCCCCCTGGGCCTTTCTGGGTGGCGGAGCGGTGGTGATTCTGTATTCGTTTACGATCCCTCGACGCATGCGGGGCTAGTGCTGGCCTGACCGCATGGCTCACCAGCCGCGTAGCGGCGACAGGCTACAGCCTCACGCACCAGCCCCAGGACCTGAGCATGGGCTGCCGGAGGGGGTCGGGAGTCTTTTTCGCCACCTGTCCCACCATCCACCGACGGAGGGTTTTTCAGTGGCGAAAAAGACTCCCGACCCCGTGAGGCGTCCGACCCCGTGAGGCGTCCCGATTTTCTCGCTGCTTGAATTCCACCAGCAATGCAGCCGGGCTAAACACCTACTCGACCCCCTGGCGAATCGAATCAAAATATTCTTCCACCTGCCGCTGGTGCGACTTGGGCAGGCGTTGGTCGCTGAGCGGATCGGCGGGTCCGCTGTTCTGGCTGTGGAAATCCGCCTGGATCGCCTCGCGCAGCTGCCCTTTGGCATTGGGGCCCGTGGCCAGCCCGCTCACCACCGCTCGACCCGGTCCGACCTGTCCCTTGACTCGCGTATCGTACAGCGAGGATTGGTTTTCTTGTTCGGGTCGAGCGCCTTTGCCGGCCTGGGCGGCGCCCAAGCCGTCTCCCTGCTGGCCTTTGCCCCCCTGGCCCTGCCCTTCTGCCTGGCCCCCCTGGCCCGCTCCCTGACACTGCCGACAGCCGCCACCGGCGCACTGCCCGCATCCGATCGAGCTCTTGGCCATGCGGATTTCGTCCAGCGTCTTATGGAGGGCTTCCATTTCGTCCAACTCTCTTTGCAGCTGATCCAGGTCGGCAGCCAGCTGCTGCAGGGCTTGTTCGGCGCGTCCCGCCTCTCCGGTTTTCATGGCCTGGGCCAAGTCGCCAAGCTGTTCGGCCATCTGGGATAACTTGTTCATGTGGGGCAATTGCTGCTGAAGCTTGTCCAGCGCCTCCTGCAGCTTGCTGGCCTCTGCCAGGTCCCCATCCCGGCGGGCTTTGTCAATTTGTTGTTGCAGATCCTCGGCCGCCTGTCGGTGGGCCTGGGCGATCTGCTGTAATTTTTGTTTCATCTGCTGCAGCTGATCGGCCAGCTGCTGCTGCTGGGCCTCATCCAGCTTACCGGCTTTGAGCTGTTGTTGAAGTTTTTCCAGCTGGTTTAGCGCGTCTTGGAAATCGCCTTTCTTCAACGCATTCGCCAACTTGTCCGCCGGTCCCTGTTTCAAGTCCTTCAGCTTTTGCAGCTGGCGCCTCAGCTGCTCGGCACTACCCAGCTGTTGCTGGCGATCCCGCAGTTGGTCCGCCAGTTTGTTCAGCTTGACCATCGCTTTCTTGCGGTCTCCGTCCGTTTTCTTGTTCAAATCCCGCAGGCCCTGTTCCAGCTGTTGCAGGGTCGCCTCGGCCTCTTTGAGTCCTTTTTCGCGCAATTGGGTACGTCGAGCGGCAACTTTTTTGCGTAAGGCATCGGAAGACTTTTTTACCTGTGTCTTCTTTTCCGCTGCGGGGGCATCGCCGGCCACCTGCGGGTCCATGCCACGTTCGCTGATGGCAAAGGCCAGCAGAAAGGCCAGCAGGGCCGGCAAGAGGGGCAGCAACATGCGGCGACGCGCGGAAACCGCGAAACGTCCGGTGACATCCAGCCGCGCCACGCGGTGCTGAGCATCTGCCAGCAAGGCCTGGCCAGCTTCGGTATCACGCTCCCGCTCACTCAACGCCAAACTGCTGGATACCCGTTCGCGAAGGCCAAAGCGACGGTCGATCTCGATCGCGGCGTCCAGCGGTCGATTTCGCGTGAAGTATGTCCAGACCAGGGCTGCCAGCAGGCCCGCGACCAAGGCCCCCAACAGCCAACTGATGTTCCAGCGGAAGGGATCCCAGATGCCGAGCAACCATTGGTGGATGCCAATGGCTGCGGCCGCGACCAGCAAGGTCGTAAACCAGCAGATGGGCAGCCGATCGAAAAAGTTTTGCAGGTTCAGCCGGCGCTGGGCTCGATCGACCTGCTGTTGCAGTTCTTCCATCATCGCCTCCCGGTTCACATTTTACCTCGCTCGCCCCTAGAAGGGCAGGCTGGGTCGTGGTTGCCCAGGACCCCGCCGCGATTTTTTTACACTCCTGGCCAGCGGAAAAAGTGCGGGGTCCGCACAAAATCGCTCAGCCACCAGTGAATGGGACGCTGCCGGGGCGAAATTCGTTCTGGCCACCTGCCACGTTCAACCGCTCGCCCCTGGGTCAGCCGCCGGGGACAGCCCGGCCCCGGGGCGTGGCCAAGAAAAGACCTGGCAGTGGCGGCCAGGATGGCTGTGGGGCAAGCAGGTTAACTCCACACGCCGCTCGCGGGTAGGATAAGGTATGATAAAACACGCAGAACAAAACAAGCTCGGCGCCCCGCGCGACTGCCAGATGCCAAATTGCCTAGACACAACGCGTGCCGATCTGATCTCCCGGCCGAGCAGCTGGCGACACCCGACCAGCGTCCGGCGGCGGACGTGGTGATTTACGACGGGAAGTGCCGGTTCTGCATCGGCCAGATCCAGCGGCTGGCCCGCTGGGACCGGGGGGGCCGGTTGGCGTTCCTTTCGCTGCACGATCCGCTGATCGCCCAGCGGTACCCCGACCTTTCCCCGGAACAGCTGCTCAGCGACATGTATGTCGTGGACCGGCGGGGGGTCCGTCATCGCGGAGCGGCGGCGTGGCGCTATCTGGCTTGTCGGCTGCCCCGGCTGTGGTGGCTGTGTCCGTTGTTGTATCTGCCTGGCAGCCTCCCCCTCTGGCAACGGCTGTATCGGCGAATCGCCGACCGCCGCTATCGCCTGGCAGCCGGGGAGTCTTGTGACGACGGCAGTTGTCGAGTGCCTGGCAAGCCGTAGCCTGAGCCGGCCAGCAAGTCCCGCTCTGCATTTTCGCAGCCCGCCGGTCAGCCGACTTCGGCGGCGACGGCCGTCTGGTCAGCTTTTTCGGGCAGCTTTTCCAGAATGTCCAGCAGGATCTGGTCGGCGGCGATATTTTCCGCTTGCGCTTCAAAGTTCAAGATCACGCGGTGGCGAATGGCGGGCAAGTAGACGCGGCGGATGTCTTCAAAGCTGACGTTGTAGCGGCCATCCAAAAGTGCGCGGACCTTGGCGGCCAGGGCCAATGTCTGCGCGCCGCGAGGGCTGGCGCCCCAACGCAGGTACTGATTGGTGATCGGCAAGGCAAACGGACCTTCAGGATGCGTGGCCAAGGTGAGGCGGACGGCGTAGTCCTGGACGTGTGCCGCCAGGATGACTTCCCGCACCAAAGCCTGCCATTTCACAATCTCGGCACCGTCCATGACCTTGTTGGGCTGTACGTCTTCGCCCCGCGTGGTGCGATCCAGAATGGTCGCCAGCTGATCGCGGCTGGAATAGCCGACGTTCAGTTTGAAAAAGAAGCGATCCAGCTGAGCTTCCGGGAGGGGATAGGTTCCTTCTTGTTCTAACGGGTTTTGCGTTGCCATCACAAAGAAAGGGGGCTCCAGCTGGAAGACCTGGCCGGCCACGCTGACCGACCTTTCCTGCATCGCCTCCAGCAAAGCGGACTGCGTCTTGGGAGTCGCTCGATTGATTTCGTCGGCCAGACAAATTTGAGTGAAAACGGGACCTTGCTGAAATTCGAAGAATCGCCGGCCGTGTTCATCCTCCATGACCATGTTCGTGCCGATGATGTCGGCCGGCATCAGGTCGGG
>JABAOF010003680.1_pt3 | contig 14891 bp, 14 predicted proteins | sample 7062171 | NCBI WGS metagenome assembly JABAOF01 (sample SAMN14538628, study PRJNA623070) | marine sediment metagenome | biome: marine biome [ENVO:00000428]; feature: marine pelagic biome [ENVO:01000023]; material: deep marine sediment [ENVO:00002113] | place: India: Gulf of Khambhat ...
GCTTTTCGGTACTCTTTTGTAAACATGTTCTCCTTGAGTTTCATTTGTATGATGTTCCTGAGTAACTCGATCAGATAAGCATTGATCTCCTCAGATACGCCGTCCACCGCTGGCCTAGAGAGCCCAGAAACAGAGTCTATCGCCCCAGCCAAAACTGAAGTCTTCAGTAAGAGTTTTTCGGTAGTCATATCGTGCATCACTTCGGGCTCCGCTAACACTGTGGCTAGACATGCCTCGAGTCCATAAGCCCCCCAGTTTGATACCGTCGCAACTATGAGAACATCGGTCGCGGCGGCCGAGGCTATGCCGCCTCTGCACGGACATTTACATTTGGTCGCCCAAGGTACCAGCCTCTTAACATCGTCTAGAATGTGACCCATCCCAAGCTCGTTGCCCAAGTCCCCGATACCTATGGTCAGTATTCCCCTAGACTTGGCTTCATCTACTAGATAATCTATCTTCGCTGTGAATGAGGTTATGTCGATTCCTCCTCCGCTATGATATATGCCTTTCTCGTTGTATCCTGGTCTCTCGATCGATATGATGGCTGAGGGGTTAAGATCTTCCAACATTTTACAGGCTGCCCGTTCAGCTTCATCGGGGTCTACGGGAAAGCCTTCCACAGCCACTCTTCGTGGGCGTTCTGCCACCTTCTTATGTTTGAATGGATGTAGGCCGGCGGCTTGACAGGTGGCCCTCAACATTTCTGTCAAAACCTCCTCGGTGATCATGACCGGCGACGCTTGGAGACCTACGTCGATAGATCTAGCTAGGGCGGCAGCACCTATTGGGCCATCCGTTTCTCCTTCAAGGACGGTGGGGACGATGAAACCCGTGGTAACAATAACAATGTCGCCGGGTTTTACCGCATCTGCCAGCTTCTCTGCTGCATAGATAGTGAGAGGCTCTCCGACTTTCTCTCGGGTGGCTTCATAGAGTTTTACGATTGGGAGCCCCACTAAGATAGCCCAATTAGACATTGGCACAGTGATGAGTCTGTCGACGGCTTCTCCAACAAGCCTCCTATCTTTCTTAGCTAACATCTCCACCCATGGTAATGGCTGATATAGGCTTATACTTAAGTTTGAGGAATAGACAGTAGAAGATAAAAAAGTTAACTTTGATCGGTAAATTGAAATGAGGTCAGAAGAAAGAAGGCATATGAAAAACAGTGACCAGATTTGAAGCAGAGTAGAGATCTAATAAGGACCTCTATCGGTACGGCCGCCGCCTTGGGACTGATAAGCTGCAGGCTCACAACCAAACCCACAACGGTCTACCTCATGACACACAGCAAAGAGAGGTGTAGAGCAAACTGTGCCTTCTGCTCCCAGGCAAAGAGGAGTGTATCAAAGCCCAATAGGCTCTCCAGAGTGGTGTGGCCAACCTTTGACTTAAACAGAGTTTTGGAGAGCCTTACCAGGAGTAACTGTTTCCAAAGAGTCTGCGTACAGGCTCTAAATTATCCAGGTCTCTTCGACGACCTTCTCCACATATTCACCCAGTTAAGAGAAGAGACCCATCTACCTACGTCCCTTTCATGCCAGCCCCTTGAGGAGGATCAGATGAGGGAGCTTAGGAACTTGGGTTTAGACACTATTGCCATCCCTTTAGATGCCGCCACTCCGAGGCTCTTCGACGAGGTCAAAGGCTCCGCAGTAGAAGGACCCTATAGTTGGAAGAGACATATGAAGACTCTGAAAGAAGCGGTGGAGGTTTTCGGGCCTGGCAGAGTCTACACCCACCTAATCGTAGGGTTGGGAGAGACAGAGCAGGAGAGCTTGAAGGCTGTACAGAAGCTAGTAGATGTGGGCGTCAATCCCGCCCTCTTCGCCTTCACTCCCCTGCTCGGGACAAAGTTAGAAGATAGACCACCTCCGCCGCTAGACTCTTACCGAAGAGTTCAGCTGGGCCGCTTCTTTCTTTCTGGCGGACACACTAGGTTTGAAAAAATGGCCTTTAACAGGGATGGACGTGTAACCGATTTTGGAGTGAGACAAAAATTCTTCAGGGAGGTCCTTCTCTCAGGAGAGCCCTTCTTCACGTCGGGCTGTCCAGGATGTAACCGGCCTTATTACAATGAGTCGCCCAAAGGGCCCATTTATAATTATCCTTGTCTTCCGAAGGAGGAAGAACTTGCTGAAATTGAGCGGGAACTGTTCTAGGCGGCTTCGTCCTCAAAGAAGACCTTGATGTGGTGCCCAATCGTTTGAGCAAAATTGGAGATTCGTCGAGGCCTCGTGATGCCGCGTTCCTGATATGCATCGACGGCTGTAGCCTAGAATATATCCGTAGTAGCGTTGTTCCGAACATCGATCGTCTGTGTAAAGAAGGGATATGTGTCGAAGGAGCCTCCATGGTTCCAACCGTGACCAACGTTAACAACGTATCCTTGATCACAGGCCTCTATCCCGACAGACACGGCATCACCTCCAACTGCTACTACGACCAGGCATCAAGAGCCGAGATCTATATGGAGTCTCCCACCTTCATAAGGGCAGAGACGATATTTGAGAAAGCATCCAGACACCAACTGAGAACAGTTCTGCTCACGGTGAAGGAGAAACTTTGCACCCTCTTGAGAAAAGGAGCAGAGGTCGCTGTATCGGCAGAGAACCCTCCTCCCTGGATTGTTAAGAGAGTCGGTACGCCTCCTAGCATCTACTCAGTAGAGGTAGATACGTGGCTCTTCGACGCCCTCAGAGTGATCCTCTCCAAGACCAAGCCGCACCTGGTCTATGTGGCGACGACTGACTATGTGATGCATCATCACGCACCCAGAGACCCAGAGTCACGACGCCACATATCCTTGATTGATAAGTGTATCGGAGAGTTAATTGAACTGCACCCGCGTTCCCTCTTCTGCGTGACCGCCGACCACGGCATGTCGGAGAAAAATAGGGCTTTAGACCTACGGACCATTCTCAGGGATACTGGCATAGAGTCCCACGTGGTCCCTACCGTCAAAGATAGGCACCTACGCCACCACAGCAATCTCAGCGGTTCAGCCTACCTCTACCTCATGGATGAGCAGAATCAGGATGATGCATATAGCATCCTATCGGGAACAAATGGGGTGGAGAGAGTCCTCACGAGCGATGAAGCCATAGATTATCACCTGCCTGTGAAGCACATAAGCGACTTCTTTGTCCTTGGTGAGAAGGAATACGTGTTCGGAGCCTTGAACAACGGAGAAGAGAGTAGAGAAGTGCACATCAGATCTCATGGCTCCCTTCATGAGCGTAATATACCGGTGATGGCTTGGGGAATTAGAAATACAGGTATAAAAATCGAGGAGAACAAAGATCTTGCAAAGGTGGTTATGAGCTGGTTGAGGCTGATTTGAGCACTTCACTCCTTAAGATAGAAATAAGAGGAAGAGGATGGTGGAGGTCACGAAGACCTCTATCACCGCTGCTAGGAACAAGAGAGGGAATATCCTCACAGCGTAGAACCTTAACCCCTTGACAAGTTCCCCTTTCACGTCGCCAACTCCCTTCAACCTTTTCACCAGCTCGTATCCCACTCTTATACCGATAGCGGAGCTGAGAAGAACTAGAGGTATCTCAATGACCCCGTGGGGTAAGAGTGCTACCAAAGCGAAAGATAACCCATAGAGCTGCTGCACCTCGAAGACGACTAGGCCTATGATCAGTCCGTTCAGAACAATGAAGAGGAAGGGAACAATCCCGAAGAAGACTCCAAGCAAGATAACGAAGAGACTCTTTACCGAGTTGTTGAGGAAGATGAAGACTAACAGCCAGAGCGGGTTAACCTCCCCATCCCCACCGAAGATCTCCCCTAACATCTCCAAGATACTGATTGGTAGCCACTTACTCAGTATGTAGCCAGAAGCCGTCGACACGACAAATAGAACTAGGCATAAGACGAAGAATGGACTGATAGTGTGGAGATAAACTCTATTCGACAAGCTTTCTCAAGCCTCATTAATATATGTCCTTAAAGAGAGTTAAGCATTATATGTTGTTCGATTTACCAGACCTGATCATAAATTCTAAGAACCCTTTGGCCCAGTTTCTCCTCCACTTCCTGAGATTGTAGCCGCAGTGTGGACATACATCGTCTACGAGATACACGAGTCTTCTGCATGTTTTCCTAGGGCAGTGATGTACAGTGAAGGTTTGGATCACTAGGCTTTCTATCTCCTCTGCTTTAACCACGCTTAACCCTCCAATGATTACTAAAACTTTTCTATAGGTTACAGAATTGAATATAACCCTCAAAGTACCAAACAGTAATAAAAGTATTAATGCAATGAGACTAATTCAACCAAGGTTTAATAAAATCAGATTTTAAGCATCACGTAACTTAGTTGAATATAGGTGAGTTATTCTTTGAAGAAGATGTTTAATGACTACATCTTCGTGAATGATGAAGGAAATCTCCAGATAGAAGAATGGGATTGTTTAGACCTCGTCGAGAAATATGAAACACCTATTTACGCCATATCTGAGAACCGGATCAGAGATAGATTTCGACGAATCTATAGAGCCTTCAAGACAAGATACCATAAGATTATGATATGCTTTGCGTACAAAGCCAATCACGGCCTAGCTGTGAAGAAGATATTAAAGCAGGAAGGCGCTGGAGCAGAGACTTTTGGTCCTCATGAACTCTATTCGGCTTTACTTGTAGGAGTCAGCCCAGACAAAATTATGTGCAATAGTAATAATCCCTCAGAGGAAGAACTCACAGCCGCGGTTCAAGCAGGTGTCTACATCAATGTGGACAATATTGATATGCTCGAAAGGGTAGAAGATGTATCTCATAAACTCGGTATAGTTCCAAAGATCAATCTTCGATTGAAGACCTCCGTGGAGTTAAGGCTTAGAGGTGCTGACCGCAAATGTGGTATAGATCTGGAATCCGCATATGAAACCACTAAAAATGCCCTTAAATCTGAAAAGATCCAACTGGTTGGCTACAGTGAGCATCTAGGTGGTCAAACAACGCTTGAGACCTTTGTATTGCAGACCTCGGAGATGATGGACTTTGTGGGAAGAGTGAAGAAAGGGTTCAATTGGCAGCCTCATTTCATCGATTTAGGCACGGGTTTTCCCACTTGGAGAAAAGAAGGACACGGCGTGGGGGGGAAGGATAGGAAATTCCCTCCAATCGAGGATTATGCCGAGGCCATAATATCAAAAGTCAATGAGAAGATAGAGGAATACGATCTAGATGAGCCTACACTGATATTTGAGCCCGGCCGTTACCTTGTGGCGGATTCAGCTGTCCTGCTATGTAAGGTTGGCGCCATCAAACAAGTGGAAATAGGTGATAAGACATTTCTAAAGAAGGTTTTTGTTGATGCAAATCTCAACAACATAATGAGGATCGCAACCAGTAACTGGTATTACCACATAGTTGTTGCAAACAAAGCAGATAGAGAGCCAGAAGAGATCGTTGACATCGTTGGGAACACTGGGTGGGGAGGTGACACCGATACCTTGGGAAAGCAGAGAAACCTTCCAAAGATAGAGCGAAGCGACTTGATCGCGATACTAGATGTAGGAGGATATGCTGAATCCACGGCAACCCAATATCTAGGTTTCACCAGACCAGCATCCGTACTAGTCTCAGGACGAAACACAGAAATTGTGAGAGTAAAAGAATCACCAGAAGACGTATATATTTCTGATAGAATTCCCTCCAGGCTTCTTGCTGTTTAAAACTTTAATCTGGCTTATCCGTTAGGTCATCTTCAAGATGAAAAAGTGGCTAAATCATGTATTCATGATTTCTAGAGAGTGTTGTCACTGGCATCTCCTATTGTAGGAAATGATTATCTTTTGGTGTTAACCTCCTAGTGCCGGAAGAAATAAGTAGATTTTCTCAAGTGCTGGATCGAAATTAAGGACAATTCTCTTTTTGTTACCCCTTGTCACTTTATACGCATACCAACCTTGACGTATAAATTCTTCGAACTTTTTTTTTGCCATGGCTATATCTTCAATATTTTCTTTGTCCCAGGTGATTGCTCTAATATTCTCTGATACGGGAATGATCTCCATTTTCTCCATCTATTCATCTTTTCTGGAGTCAAACTTACCAAATATCATTTATCACATGCTCAAGGCCCAGGCTCTTAAGAGTTTTTGGAAGTGGTTTACCAGTCTCTTCATCCCATCCCATTTCCTTATAGTAGTTGTGCAGCATTTTGTCCCAATATGGAGTGATACTTACTCCCTTGAGCGGGCCGTTGGGAGGCGCGGATCCATATCGGGGGGATGGATAGTCTAGATCTGAAGTTAAGCCGTGTCTGATGTTGAAGGCTCTCAGCAGATTAACTATTCTTCGACCAAAATCTATAGACTCTTCATAAGTGTAGTCCCATCCAGTAACTGCACTTAATGCTTGAGATATGAGTTCCACGTTCTTCATGGTGTTGAAGGTACATGTAACCATCGAGTCCTCAAGTAGCCGTTGCCCCTTTTTCCTAGCCACCATTGTCGATAACTCTTTCCATTGGTTCACAGATTCAAATCCTTTTAAAGCACCTGCAAACTCTTCAACGGTTCCTGTGTCCGAGACGCAGGTATCAAAGAATTCAGCCCATCTGAGGTTTGATCTGTGGTCGTGGCCTCGAGGAGTGTTACCTTTCTGAGTGTGGACGGCAAGGTTGACAGCTTCACCTCCTATATGCTTTGCAGCCCGCATCACCCCTTCGGCCAGAACATCGCCTAAGCCCTCCCTTCTCACAATTTGATTGAGCATCACCCTTACTGCCTCAGCATTTCCCCAGGTCATCTCTAATCCATTCGTGTCTTCCTTGGTTAGGATGCCTCTCTCATAACACTCCATGACGAGACCTATTACCCATTCAGCTTCATTGGTGTCTAGACCGAGGCGGTCAACATCCTTGCTTAGCATCACCGTAGAAGTTAGGTCTGTGTTACCTATGCCTGGTCCCCAAGCGGCGAGCTGTTCGTACTCGGGTTCTTCCACTACTTCTCCAGCATAGGGGCCTTCAGGGATCTTAAAAATGTGGCAGTGGTGCAGTTGACACGCCCAACAGGGATGCCGTTTGGCTTCAAAGTATTCTCGTATATGTTCTGGTTTAAATGTAGCGAGTTTATCCTCGTCAATAGACCACACATTTGTAGTATAGTTTTTAATGGGGAGCCAGCTGTCTTTGTAACCCTGTTGTATAGCATGTAGCGTTCCCCAGTCATATGTAGATCGAGAGTGGGTTTTTACGTTGTCTAGCATCTTTTTGGCGATGTCAACGAGTTTCTCTCTATTTTGTACTTTGATTCGAGTTTTACCGCGGGCGACAGCGATGGCTTTGAGTTTCTTGGAGCCCATCACCGCTCCTGGTCCATTGTGTGATGCGGAGTGGCCTTTGTCTGCAAATATTCCGGCGAACTTCACTAGATTCTCGCCAGCAGGGCCGATCGATACAACACTCATCGCCCCCTCCTTCTTGCCGAGGTCACTCTTTATGAGATCCTCGGTCTTGTACGTGTCCTTACCTATAAGGTAGTTGGCGTCACGAAACTCGGCAGTGCCCTCATCGATATAAAGATAAATCCAGTCCTTGGATGCTCCTTGAACAATGATGCCATCATAACCACAGAACTTCAGGTATGCCCCGAAGAAGCCGTTGGCTTGAACAGAAGTTGCTCCGTTGGTGAGAGGCCCCTTAGTTACCACTGAGAAGGAGCCGGAGCCTCCTATTCTGGTACCACCTAGAGGACCTGAGGCTAATATCAAGCGATTCTCAGGATCCGACCAATCTATCAAAGGAGGAGCTTCTTCGTAGAGGATCTTAATTCCTATACCGGTTCCTCCCAGGTAATTTCTCAGCGTTGTTTCATCAAAAGTTACCTTTGAAGTTGTGAGTTCACTCATGTCGACCCTGAGAAATGAATCCATATACCCTCCAATCTTGCTTCGAGACAAACCAAAAACCTCAGTTAACAGCTTATTCCAACCACAATATAAATTATGATACCTAAAAAGTGAACAGCAAACCAAGTGAGATACCTGATGAAAAAAAGTGTATACGAGCCAAAAGTCATTTATACGATATAGGCTAATGACTCTGATGTTCGAGAGTTGTGGGATAAAGCCGATACCTGTGGCTTACCCATGGCCCACTAACACCTATGGTGAAACCATGAAAGGATACCCGAAGATTGGGATGTTCGACATTCTGTCAAGAGATGAGCTCTACAGCATCCACGTTGCCACCTTGGAACTCTTGGAGAAGGTAGGGGTGATGGTCGACAACGAAAAAGCCTTAACCTTGTTTCTGGAGGCTGGAGCTGAAGTTGATCCCAAAACCAAGATCGTTAGGATACCTCAGTACCTCGTGGAGGAGGCAATTAAGTGGGCACCCCGATCCATCCTCTTCGCCGGAAGGGATAGGAGATTAGATTTGAGATTAGAGGGGCGACGAGTCTACTTTGGCCTCGGCGGCGGGTTCATAAATATTATAGACTTAGACGGGAAGAGAAGGCCCGCTGGTAAAGGAGATATCATTGACGCGGTTAGACTTGCCGACGCCCTCCCCAATATCGACTTCGTGATGCCGTGCTTCAGCTACAACACACCACATATAGGTCTTCACGAGTTGGATGTGATGCTGAGAAACACGGAGAAACCCCTCGTTTGTATGGACTATGGAGATGTCGATGTGATCCGCTATATAGAGCTGGCTTCGGTAGTGGTCGGAGGAGAGACAGAGCTACGCAAGAGACCCATACTCTGTATGTACGTTGAGCCCATCTCACCCCTCACCCATGGCGACACACACACTGAGAACTTGATGACCTTTGCGAGGGCCAATCTCCCCATAGTCCCTGTTCCCTGTCCTATTATGGGTGCAACTATTCCGGCGAGCCTTGCTGGGGCCATAGTGCAAGGCAGCGCTGAGACATTGAGTGGAAATGTCATAATCCAGCTCACTAGTAAGGGGGCCCCCGTCATCTTCGGCGCCTCTAATGCGATCATGGATATGAAAGCCCAAGTGAGGGCAGTCGCAGGACCTGAATACCTGATCAACAATCTAGCCATCGCACAGCTGGGCCGTTACTACGGGCTTCCCACATGGAGCAGTGGAGGAGTTTCAACATCGAAAGTCTTGGACGGCCAGGCATATATAGAGATGACAATCTCCCTCTTCGTAGCCGCAGCGAGTGGAGCCAACCTGATACATGATGTAGGTCTCCTGGAGCGAGGCATAACCGGCTGCTTAGACGTTATCACCATCTGCGACGAACTGGCCTCCATGTTCAGACGCTTCCTTGATGGTGTCAACGTTACGGACGAAACCCTAGCCCTCGACCTTATGGCCAAGGTGGGACCAGGGGGGAGCTACCTCGTTCATGAACACACCAGAGACCATGTCAGGAGAGAACACTGGTTCCCCACTCTCATCGACAGACATAGGTGGGAAAGGTGGATGGCTGAGGGCTCTAAAGACTTAAGTCAGAGGGTCAATGAGAAGACGAGGGAGATTCTGCAAACCCACACTCCCAGACCCCTGTCTAAAGATATCGAGGAGAGACTTACTGAGATAATAAGAGAAGTTGAGAGAGGTAGAAGAGTATGACCGAGAAGACATTGATCGAGAAGTTGACCAACGTAGTGGTTGAAGGTGATCTCTCTTCTGCGGAGGCGGTGGCCAGAGAAGCCATTAAAGTCGAACTTGATCCCTTGATGGCCATAGAGGAGGGATTGGTTCCGGGGATCAGCCGAGTAGGTAAGGAGTTCGATCGAGGCGACCTTTACCTGACAGACTTGATGCTAAGCGCTGAAGTCATGAAGATTTGCATGGAGGTTTTGCTGCCAGAAGTAGCTAGAAGAGGGAGGAAGGTAAAGTTCCGCGGCCGCGTCATCCTTGGAACAGTCGCTGGTGACATCCACTCTATCGGGAAAGAGATTGTAGGAACTATGCTTATGGTGCACGGCTTCGAGGTCACTGACCTGGGAGTCGACGTTCCCGACGAGACCTTCATAAATAAGGTGAAGGAGCTAAAACCCAACATATTAGGACTCTCGGCATTAATGACATCGACAATGAACAAGCAGCTGGACGTCATCAAAGCCTTGAAGAAGGCCGGCCTCAGGGATAGAGTCAAAGTCATGGTTGGTGGAGCTGCGGTGACCGAGGATTGGGCTAGAGAGATAGGAGCAGATGCCTACGGCGTAGACGCTGTGGACGCCATCAAAAAAGCAGAAGAATTTGTTTAGAGTAAACTAAGTTGTAAAGCTATAATATTTGATCTCACCATGTATGTATTCCACGAATATGCCATCAGTACGAAGTTGGCAGCTTTAAGCTACATCTCTATGTCTATACCAGCTAAAAAAGAAGAGAAATATCTCTTGAGTCGCGAACAACGGCCATGAGGACACGTAGTCTCCCCGCCATTGCAGTCTTGTCGGCTGCAGTCGTCGGCTTACTCTTCGTCATTTTTATAGCGGAATACTCAGGCCAAACTGACTTAGAAAAGAGGATGAATGTGTCGATCGAGAGGGGTCTTGTCTTTCTCAACGATAACCTATGGGCCGAAAAGGTAGGTGCATACAGAGTGACCCCTGACGAGGAGATCTTCTTTGGGGATGACAACTATCTGGCCTACGTATTCCACACCGAGTACCCGGTTTTCAGGAACGGCACAAGGGCGGATATGATTCTCTCCTTTCTCAGGTCTAAACCATTAAACCTAGATCTCGGAAGACGACGGTGGGTTGTCCTCTCCTCCAACTACACGGATTATAAGGCCTATGAAGAAGTGGGATGGGCCGACAAGGCTATCCTAGATGGGATATACTACGCCAAGTTTAAGGATATAGCCAAAGCCTGGGACCACTTTCGCAACGTTGCCTCAGACATGTATGACCCTGAAATCGGCTTGATCGAAGATGTAGAAACCGATAAGCTCGGAAATGAATACTACAAGACAGCTTTGGCCCTGATCCTGGCGGCTGAACTGGATGAGGAGGTCTATATTAGGCGATTCTCACATAAGCTGATGGAACTTCAAAGGGAGGATGGAAGTTGGCTCACCGACAACCGAGACCCTTCAACGACGTACCCTAACACTGAGACCTCCCTTGTAATCCTTATGGCCTTAAGCCAAGCGGGCTAAAAGGGTTGCCTCATCGATTTAAATAGGCTTCCCTAGCTCGATCGACCGTCTTATGGATTTCCTCAATCTTGGAGCCGAGAAGAGCGCTCTCAAAGACAGGGTTCTGTATCACGCCAGCTTCATCCCTATAAGTTATGATCATGGACTTGTAGGATCTCTCGGCCCACACAACAATAACCACGACGATGACAACATATAGGGTGAGGGAAACCCAGTCGCCTCTGAGTAGCGTAAGAGTGACGAAAAAAATGAGGAAGCCCAGGTAACTGAGAGCTCTGCGGAAGCTGAATCTCCTTTTGGTCTCAAAGCTCAGAATCCTTTTGTAGGGAACCTCGAACATAAGCTCCTTCTCCTTCCAGCTCAGCCGGCCTACAGAGTAAACCTCTAGACCTGAAGAGAGGACACGTATTTGACAGGATTTGCCCTTAGAGTATTCGGAGTGGCCACCATCATACTGTCCATTAAAGGCCTTGGTCTGGATGCCCATAGCGATTACATCTCTTATAATACCCAAAAATAAAAGTATTTACAACAAGGTCACAGACTTGGGGACGGTGGGAATCACTGGGATATGATAGAGTACTGCTATACACGGATGGCGCCTCTAGAGGGAACCCGGGACCCTCAGCCACAGGCTTCATTCTCTGCGACGAAGAGGGACACACTCTCCGTCAAGGCGCTGAGTTTATAGGAGAGAGTACCAACAACAGAGCTGAATATAGAGCTCTCGTCAAGGGCCTTGAGGCCGTGCTCAGCCTCACTAATCGATGTGTCCAATGCTTCCTAGACAGTGAATTATTGGTCAATCAACTCACCGAAAAATACGCTGTTAGAAACCCCGAGCTGAAGAAGCTCTTCCGGACGGTGAAAAAGTTGGAGGCAGGATTCAAGTCTATTACGTATACACATATCCCAAGAACTCATAAGATAATCATGGAAGTCGATAGATTAGTTGCCCTGATCCTCGACAAAGAGCTGGGGCGACGGAGTGAAGACTCCCAATAGGGTTCTTAATTACCGGCATGTATTATTTGTATCGGAGTGGCTTTCTATGAGGGAGATAAGGGTCGGGGTGGTAGGTGTCGGAAACCTATGCTCTGCCCTTCTGCAAGGTATCGAATATTACAAACACCTCTCAGCTTCTCCTAAGGGATTAGCTTATAGTGAACTCGGAGGATATTGGCCAGGTGACATACAGGTTGTAGCGGCCGTGGACATCGACGAAAGGAAGGTTGGGAGAGATCTCTCTGAGGCTGTTTTTTCCGCTCCCAACGTCATCGAAAAACTGTGCGATGTACCTCGTCTTGGCGTTAAGGTAGCGATGGGCGAGGTTCTTGATGGTCTCGACGATATAAGTAAAGGGTTTAGGAATGTCTCTTCCTCCCAGCCCAAAGACATTGCCCCCCTCTTTAGGGAGATGGGTGTTGAAATCGTGGTCAACATGGTCCCCAGTGGATCCCAAAGGGCCTCCGAGTGGTATGCCGAGAAAGCTATTGAGACAAGCTCCGCTTTTGTCAACGTCACTCCGTCCTACATAGCGAGCCAGAAAAGTTGGGTGGAGAGGTTTAGAAGTCGAGGAATTCCTGTTGTAGGGGACGATTTGATGGATCAAGTGGGCTCCACGATCCTCCACAAGGCAGTTTTGAGGTTGCTCCATGATCAGGGCGCTCATATAGGTAGAACCTATTCCTTGGATGTTGGTGGAGGAGCCGAGAACTTGGCTTCTCTATCGCCTTCTAGGAAGAGGGTTAAGAGAGAGATTAAAAGCCGATCCATTGGTTCCATTCTCCCTTACGAGGTGCTCGTAACAGCAGGGACCACGGACTTCATCGATTTCATGGGTGACAGAAGGGAGAGCCATATCAAGATCGATGGGACATACTTCATGGAAGCCCCGTTTCACATCGACATAAAAATGGAGACTCACGACTCCATAAACGGGGCAGGGATGCTCATAGACGTGATCAGAGCAGTAAAGATAGCCTTAGAGAGAGAGATTTCCGGGCTGTTGCCCAGTGTCACCGCCTACGCATTCAAAACCCCATCCAACCTCCCGGTGGCTGAGGCGAGAAGTCGTTTTGAGGAGTTCATAAGGGGAGAGAGGGAGAGATAGGGAACAGACAAACATGTAGGCGTTTCTTATCTGCTTTTCTACCTCGGAAATACAACTCTTAGTTCTTTCAAAGGAGATTTTGTTGTTATCTTTAAATGTTAGATTCGTCTTAATCAGGGAATTATGGCGATCTTTAAGTCCCTCTTGGACGTGAAGAGTGTTCTGAAGGCCTCTTTGATCTCATCGAGACTCATCTTCTTGGTGATGAGAGGACTTAGTTTAACTGTCTCGGAGGCGATGAGGCCCAAAGCTATCTCAAACTCTCGGGGCTTGGCGTGGAAGGTTCCCAGAAGCTTCACCTCGCCATAGTGCAACAAGTCAGTCTCTAGCTTTATCTCTGTACCTGGGGGACAACCTCCAAACTCCAGCACCGTCCCACCTCTTTTCACAAATCTTAGGCTCTGCTCCCAAGTCTCTGGGAGACCCACAGCCTCAATTACGACGTCGGCGCCCAGCCCATCTGTCAACCGTTTTACCTGATCCACAGGGTTCTCATACCTTGGATTAATGATCTCATCGGCCCCTAGTTCCTCCGCTACGCCAAGCCGTTCATCAACGAGGTCGATTACGATGACCTTCCTAGCTCCCCTGATCTTGGCCACCTGTGCGTGCATGATTCCTATAGGACCGGAACCTAGGACGACCACGGTGTCACCCATCCTCAAACCCGCCTCGTGCACGCCATGGATGACGCAAGCCAGTGGCTCGGCCATCGCCGCCTCTTCATAGGTCATTTGAGGCGGTAGCTCTAACGTGTTGTATCTGACGATGGATGGAGGAACCCTTATGTATTCAGCGTAGGCGCCCCAGAGCCATGTCCTATCCTCGCAGAGATTGTGCTTACCCTCCCTGCAGAGAGGGCACCGGAAGCAGGGCGCTGTGTTCCCGGCGCGGATGCGCATTCCCTCATCGAGACCTTGGACGCTGTCGCCTACCTCCACGATCTCTCCAGCCCACTCATGTCCAAAGATCATAGGGTACTTTATGATATCTTTCACGTATCCCCTTTGGTAGATCTTGACATCAGTCCCGCATGTTGTCGCCGCTCCGATCTTTACGAGAACCTCGCCGTGGTCTATGCTTGGAAGGTCGACAGCCTCGACTCTGAGGTCCTTTATCCCATAGAGGAGTGCTGCCTTCATCTTCTTATGGGACACGAAGCCTCATCCCCATACCTCTCTCCCTTAAATGATATCTTCATCAAACCCCATATTCAGATTCATCTACTCTCTATTACGATCTTTAGGCACTCCTTGCTCTTTGTAGCGAGGCTTAGCGCCTCCTCTACCTGGTCCAAGCCGTAGCGGTGAGTGATGAACTCCCCTGCTCTGATCCTGCCCGTTTGAAGAAGGCTCACCGCTTTTCTCGTTTCTAGGTGGGAGGTCGAATAGGACGGAATTACAGAAATCTCTGAGAAGAAGAGTTGGTGTGGCTTCATCCTTACGGTCTCCTCAGGTGAGGCCGGAGCGAAGAGGCAGAGTACTCCGCCTTTCCGACAAATATCGATTGCTGTAGATGTGGCGTTCCCGCTGGGGGCGGTCAAGACAACGATGTCGGCTCCACGCCTGTCGGTGGCCTCTCTAACCTTTTCTACCACATCCTCCTCCAGTGGGTTAATCACGATATCAGCTCCGAACTCTTTAGCGGCTCTCAGTCTA
>JABAOF010007516.1_pt2 | contig 14888 bp, 13 predicted proteins | sample 7062171 | NCBI WGS metagenome assembly JABAOF01 (sample SAMN14538628, study PRJNA623070) | marine sediment metagenome | biome: marine biome [ENVO:00000428]; feature: marine pelagic biome [ENVO:01000023]; material: deep marine sediment [ENVO:00002113] | place: India: Gulf of Khambhat ...
TTGTTGAAGGCTGTCTGAGCCAAGAATGTGAGGCCGAATTGTTCCTCGTAGGCTTCCTTGACAGTGTTATAAACATCGGAGGCCGTCATGGAAGGATCGTAAGCCATGCCCAGATGCGTCAGCAGCGCAGTTCCAGTGTACTCAGGATATATGTCGATTTGGCCTTCCAGTAGAGCCTGATGGTTCTCGCTGGATCCACCGACAGCTGAGTAAGTCGCCTCGAACCCAGCATCTTCGAGCAGTATTTGATACATATTCCCCAAGATAAACTGCTCTGTGAATTCCTTGGAACTGATGCGGACCTTCGTAGCCGCGGGAGCCCCGCAAGCGGTGGTTAGCAGTGCTATCGTAAGCAAGCTGAATACAATGAGATAGAACTTCTTCACAATCTCCTCCCTTCGTTGGAATTGCTTAAATCGAACAAAGACACGATATTATTGTTCGTGTTGCTCATCACCTCCTCCCGATGATACATGGACTTGCCACGTGCGCTGTAATTTCGACGTTTAACCACTGAATACCCTAAAACTTATATTCTTGTACTAATCCCAACTGAGTTTATTTATGCAACAACGGGTTCAAGATCACTTACTTTAGATCGCGCGGGTAATGACGTAAGAATCTCCACGGCCGTTGCGATGGCAATCGCGACGACGGCGCCGATCTGGAAAAACACTCCTTGCTCCAAGTTGTGATCGGTAGCGATGTTCCTAAGGAATATGGTTAAACCGACCAAGGCAACAACCACTGTAATCACAACCAGAGCGACGACCACAAGTTGGGCAGTGCGGCCTTCACCTAGCCTGCCCCGACGAGGTCGCATCGTAAGCAACAATCCCAGGATGATCAAAGGCAGACCGATGCTGATATATTCTGGATGCATGCCAGTAAGGATAACGGTGCTACCATCAGCATCACTGAATGATTCCCATGGCATCAACGAACCGAATATCATCGGCATGAGCAGGATCGAGGTCATCAATCCCAGAAGAGTGTCCGAAGCACCACGCGCACCGCGCTCGCCAATCTTCAATCCCTTTGGAGTCGCCCAGCTCTCCAAGCGGCCAAACATGTCCTCAAAGTAAAATGCCAATATTGTGGCTGGTATCGCACCAGCTAGCATGATGTAATCTTTATTCAGCGCATGCCCTCGCAATATCAAATCGCCTAACCCACCACCGCCAATGAAGGCAGCTAACGTCGCGCTAGCTACCACAAGAACCGCCGATGTGCGGATTCCTGCCATGATAATGGCTGTAGCTATAGGGATCTCGACTCGTGTTAGTACTTGGAAGTCGTTCATCCCCATTCCACGTGCCGCCTCTGTAGTTGCTGGGTCTACCTGGTTGATGCCAACGTTTGTGTTGATCAAAACTGGGAGTGTTCCAATAAAGACTAAGGCCAGGATGGTAGGCGGGGTGCCTATGCCGAGGAACGGCAGAGCCAAAGCCAACACCGCCAGACTTGGGAATGTCCTGCCAAGATTACCTAGGGTAAGTATCATTCTTTCTAGCAACTTGATACGAGTGGTGATGATGCCAACAATTAATCCCAAAATCACAGAGATACCCAGAGAGATGAAGGTTATGGAGAGATGTTGTCCAAGAGCTGTCGTGAACTCCAATGATCTTTCAATAATGTAATTTGCAGCCTCTACCAACATCATGGGTCTCCTATGTTGCGCCTCGCCTTAAGCGTCGCTCGATTCGTCCGATTCCCTGATCAAAGATGATCGCCAAGAGAGCAGCACCCATTGCGCCGGCCGCGATTTTGTCATTTCGTAGACCGCCAGCGGCAATCCCTTCGAATATCAAGCTGCCGAGGCTATGAGCACCGAAAAAGGAGGCCAAAGTCGCCAGGCTGATTGTCGACACAGCGGCGATTCGCACGCCTGCGAAGATGACCGGGAGTGCCAGAGGCAATTCAACCCGCAATAGGATTTGATTGTTGGTCATTCCCATTCCACGTGCTGCCTCAATAATCGCTTCATCTACGCTGTCTAATCCCACTGCCGTATTACGGATGATGGCCAGCAGCGAGTACAGCGTCAGTGCGATCACAGCAGGTGTAAACCCAATCCCAACAATCGGGATCATAAACCCAAAGAGCGCCAAGCTAGGGATCGTGTAGATAACGCCTGCCGCTGTGATAATCGGATTGTATAAGCTGCGTTTGCGAGTGATGAGGACACCCAAAGATACGCCGATGATGATCGCGAAGAATAGAGTGATGAACGTTATGACCAGATGCCCACTGGTGAAATCTAAGACCCGGTCAGGGCGGCCAGTTCCAGGAAAGTAGTAGAGCAGCCCGTCCTTTATACTAATCAAAAAGTTAATTAGATCCTCAATGAACTCACTCATTGGTCGAACCCACGGTTTGGATCAGGCGCTGAGCGTCACCAGCAGTGATAATTCCGACGACCTTGTCCTCTTCACCCAATACAGGCATGTAACCCAAACTGAAGCTTAGCATTTCGGAGAATGCATCCTTCATCGTGCCCTCCACCTCGGTGGAAGCGATGATTTCGTGAGCGATTTCTCCCACTTTCTTACCAGGGTTTTTCTGGGCCGCATCCAAGGATACATAGCCGACTAACCGCTTTATATCGTCCACTACAATGGCGCTGTCGTGCTTGCGTTCCCGCATACGCTGGACAGCGATTTCCGTGGTTTCACTTTCCTGGATCAAATGCACATCCGTCCGCATCACGTCTCCAACACGAATTAAGTTCAGCCGTTTCAGTCCCCGATCGGCACCAACGAAGACTGATACAAAATCACTTGCCGGTTCGGCGAGAATATTCTCAGGAGTGTCGAATTGCGCCAGAATTCCACCTTCCTCCAAAATACAGATCAGTGTCCCCATCTTGAGGGCCTCATCGATGTCGTGGGTCACGAACACAATGGTCTTCTTTAAGCGCTTTTGAAGGCGTAAGAACTCATTTTGAAGGCGATCTCGCGTGATGGGGTCGATCGCTCCGAAAGGCTCATCCATAAGCAGAACAGGTGGGTCTGCTGCAAGCGCGCGAGCAACCCCAATACGCTGGCTTTGTCCACCAGATAACTGACGGGGGAATCGATCTCGGAATTCTGCTGGATCCATTCCCACCATCTCAATTAACTCACTAGCGCGCTTGCTCATCTTCTCCTTATCCCAGCCCAAGAGGCGTGGTACTACACAAATATTCTCAGCAATGGTCATGTGTGGGAACAGCCCAATTTGTTGGATGACATATCCAATCCCGCGGCGCAATTCAACAGGATCCATATCCATGGCATTTTCGCCGCCAATGAGGATGCGACCTTCGGATGGCTCAATGAGACGGTTGACCATTTTGAGGGTCGTGGTTTTACCGCAACCAGAGGGACCGATAACCACAGAGGTCTCACCTTCACCCACCTCGAAGCTCAAATCATTGATTGCTGGTACTGACGATCCCGGATAAATCTTGGTTACATGTTCGAGTTGAATCATGATCCTCGGCCCTCCAGTTTCCTCGGTGAAGCGTTCTCGCAATCCAGGGTATGTCCGTTTACACTGTTACCAACGCAACCGATCGTCTACCATTAAGGCGAAATTCGTTCCGTGTACCCCATCACCTGTTCCACGAACTCCTCCGGTATTCGCTCCTTCGAGAATCGGTGCGTTGGCTCTGTTGTGCTAATAACCGTAATGCTTTGATCATAATGATCTCGAGGTGATGTCACGACCGCGAATAATCTGATTTCTAGTTTCTCCGAGCCTGTTGCTTATCCCGGTTTACAGATTAACGCCATTTCAGCATGGAGCGCTGAAAGATCAATAATGTTGTGCTCTGTAGTTTAGTCTTTAGGTCCTTCAAGGAGGGATTCCAATTCGGATTTCATCCAATAGGCCTAGAGTGCCTTACCTGTGGAGAACGCATGCAGTGGTGTTCGCCTACCCACCTAGTTTATGTTCAGTGAAAGCCTCCCAAACGTTGTCATATGCTCGATATTGACGCGATCATCGCTTTCAAGGACCGTAAAATTCAAAGTATCTTGTGTGCGATGAGCAAGCTGATTCATGAGTGAGCGTGCTACCCTATGTAGATTTGCATACAGAATGATTGATCCAGATAGTTCGAGGAGTCTCACCCCCCAGACGGTAGCGTCCTGTTTCGGGATTTCGAATGACAATATGTTCGCTTTCAAACGTGGAAATCATGCGAGAGACAGTATTCTTATGAACACCCAATCACGTCAGATTTGTGTGACACCAAGTTCAGGGCGACCGAGTGATAAGCAACCAAGGATCGAGAATGCACGTTTTCCTGACTCAACGCCTAATTTCCGGGGGAATCTCCTCCTCCAAAGATATGTAGGTTCTCCAGAACGGGTGTTGCGTCGTAAGCAACAGTGATACACAAAACTCAGCAACATCATAGCAATATATAAGGTCAAAGTCAAAAACAACTTGGATAAGAGGGTAGAAGTAATCCTGATCTCCAACATACAGTCTTACTTTCGAGATTATGAGACTCCGGAAGATGTCTCGTTGCGTTAAGTCAATAACTTCGTGTGTTCAAGGAGGATCTATATCCAAACAGGTGTATTGTGAGCAACCATCAACATAATCACACGATGTCAGAATCTGCAGAATTTCAGGTCTATTTGTGGCTCGCTTTCAAGTCCATTTCGAGCTCGACCTCGTCTCGGATCGGGATTCCATCCATACCAACGTCAGGAATCTCAGGTTTCAGTTCGCGTGATTTTTCGATTGCATTGCGATGCACCGCAACCAGCCTGAATCCTAACTTCTGATAGAAGCGGAGCGCTGCTGTGTTGTCGTTGGTTGTGATCAACCACAACCTTTTACATCCATGTTCGGTGGTTGCCTCTTTTACAGCTGCCACCAAGGCTGAACCGACGCCCTGCCCTTGAACCAAGCTATCGAGGCTGACGATCTCACACTCATCACCGTCGATCCGATAGGTGATCAACCCGACCGGCGCTTCTTGTTCTTCAGCAATGAACCCCGATAATTGGTCGGCCTCATGGACCCGCCCTCGAGTAACAATGACCGGCGAACCCCAACGCTCACAGAGAAGCTCCCTCACCCAGTCTCGATCCTCTGGCCTCAACCTGCGGAGTGCAATCGCTTCCGTCATCCTTTTCTCCGGGGATGGCATTTACCCTTTGTTGTTAATATAAACCTTTTCGATCACGCTTGGATCATAATGAGACCCTACAATCCAATTTGTCATCGGTCAAGCTTTATAGTCATCCGTAAATGGGTTTCAAGCTAAGCTCCCAGACGCCAAAGACATTAATCCTACATCGCCTGAAAACCAACTGTTATACAATAGGATCACCATCGGTATCGATCCTCTGGTTTGTGATTAGAGGAGGCTGCATGGTCGTACGACTTCTTAGAACTAGCGCGATGCTAACTATGCTCGTTAGCTGCGCTGCAGCACCCACGACCACACCAACCATCTCCTCCCCGACTNNAATCACCCCGTTGGAATGGCTCAATCAATGCCCATTCAAGCCCATGCCCGCCGAATTACCTGAGATCATCACCGTTGGTTTGCCTGCCGGTTTCAGCGCTCTAGAACCCGGTCTCGGCACCAGTGAACTGCCAGGGGGGCATTTTATCCAGATGCTGGGTGTGGAATATCAAAGACCAAATGGTGATCAGGTATACATAGAAAATTCCGTAACCGTGCAACTATTCAGCTACGACAGCCGTAATGGCCGGACTGAACACCTGAACATCCTCACCGCCCAAGGCTACCAATGGACCTTCAAAGAGGTGGCCAATCAACGAGTAGCCGCCTATCACACATCCGGCGCGGATGGGCGGGTTTGGATATCCGGACCTTTCCTCATCGTTGTCTTCAGCGGTCTTGATACCTCAGAGCGCGGTCCATGGGTGGACACATTCACTGAGGTGTACCTCACACAATTCCCCCCGCCATAATTGACATTCGCGGACTCTTACCTGACCTCACTACCCTAATGGTTGCGGCTACATTTGACCACTCCCACTACAAAAAATCTGTAGCCGCAGGCTTTAGCCTACGTTTACCACCTTAATCGGTGCGACTACATTAGCGTGCTCTCACCACGGAAATCTGATGCCGCAGGCATTTGCCTGCACTTATGATTACTAAGAGATGGAGTAAGTGTGAGTCGGGAGCGCTCCTTCTTCGCGCAGATGAGGTAAGGATGACCTTTCAACAGGATCAAAGTGAAGCTGACTGGTCACCCTAGCTTTTATATGTCATTCCGAGGAGCCTTACGACGAGGAATCCCTATGATGTAACTTGTGAAGTCGAAACATCATAGGTATTCCTCTCGCCTATCGGCTCTCGGTATGACACCGGGGGAGACAAAACCAATGTAGCCGCAGGCTTTAGCCTGCGCTGACCCACCCTAAGGGGTGCGACCGCAATACAAACCCTCAACATTGGCGATGAAACCGCTATAGGTTATGATTGACCAAGCTTTCAGACAAGGGATATCGTATGCCAAATCGGAACTTTCTACGTAAATTCAATAAAGAACAACTCATCGACATGCTCGAGGACGCGGCCAATAACTGGTTAGCGCATGACGGTGTATGGTTTCAAGCCGTCGAGGGCACCTATGGTCTTGAAAAAGCCATCCAACTGGATGGTGAAGCCTGGGAGCGCTTCACCGTCATCGAAGCCCGTCGGATCATGAAACGTCATGGGATCGCGGAAGGAGGCGGCTTATTAGCGCTTGAGCAAGCACTCAAATTAAGGATGTACGCACAAATAAACGAACAATCCATAATTTGGATTGATGAGAACATGTTGCGCTTCGAGATGAATGACTGCCGGGTCCAGTCTACGCGCCAACGGAAAGGTTTGCCTGATTTTCCCTGTAAGACAGTGGGGTTGGTTGAGTACGCTCGGTTTGCTCAGACGATCGATCCACACATCCAAACGCGTTGTATCGCATGCCCTCCTGACCCTCACCCTGAGAACTTCTTTTGCGCGTGGGAATTCATCATCGATGACAGAATAGAATGACCCGCCTCAAACTTCTTCATCCCGTCATTTATAAAGATCTTCTCACCCAATGCCTTCTCTAAATCAGTTCGATCGTGTGGCACCGTTCTATGATCTGTTGATCCCTTCTCCGAGCAGTGATCAACTCGCAGAGATAACCGATTTGCCAATATCCGGACGTCTGCTTGACGCTGCCGGAGGGACAGGACGTATTGCTGAAGGACTGGTTGACCATGCAGGTCGAGTCGTGGTCAGTGATTCATCATTGAGGATGTTGCAACAGGCTCGGTTTAAGAAAGGGTTGGACTTGGTTGGAGGTGAAACAGAGCACTTACCTTTCCCCGATGGTAGCTTTGAACGGGTTGTGATTGTGGACGCATTCCACCATCTCGCCGATCAAGGACGTAGCCTGTCGGAGTTATGGAGGGTGTTAACGCCTGGAGGGCGACTCGTCATCGAAGAACCCGACATTCGCAGAATAGCCGTCAAATTAGTGGCTTTGGCGGAGAAAGTAACCCTTTTCCGGAGCCATTTCATCTCCGCAGAGAGGATCGCAACACTTCTAAGGGAGTACGACGGTCAGGTTACGGTCCATCGAAAGGGACACACAGCATGGGTTGTGGGCGAAAAGCCCATTTCAGGATAATACCTTAGCGCGCTTTTACTGGAAAGGAATTGACGGCACCTAATCACTGGTCCAGAAACAGCCCTGCTCACCATCGGGTCCATTCACAATCCATCCTCGGTCCGTAAGCACCACTTGATACTCCCCCAAGTCATCTTCTAGTTCCGTTAGGCGTTTTTGAGCCATCTTGTGAGATAGGTGGTACGACTGCCAACTTATCTTTTCATCCCGATCGAAAAGTAGGGATTGACGACAGGCAAGATGAGGAAGCAATTCAGCGCGCACCCAGTTCGGTGATTCCTGTGCCAGATGGATCAAGCCAGGCATGGCGTCATATGAGAGGGCCGAAAGGTAATCGATATCGATTTCCCCCGTTTCTACCAAGCGGATTGTATTCCGGGCGGTGATAAACGCATCAACATTGAGCAGATTCAGTGTAGCCACAAAACCGACCGCACAGAGGGCCGCAACAAGAACAAACCGACGCATATGACCTGTGATGAGCAGCGCGAGGAATACAATGAAAAGCAGTCCCATCCAATAAATCGCCACGTGGGTATAGGTTCGTAATCGTGTGAAGCCATACGCGTTTTCATAAAGCAACAAACGCTTGAGTGCTGATAGCAGGATCACACTGACCAAACCGACAAGCGCCGCGCTGAGCCCATTGAACCAAGTGTCCTGGCGTTTCTCTTGGCGCTTTGCCCAGGTTCCCAGCGCCATGATTAACCCTAGGCTGAGGAAAGCCACGACTACCAGTTCTCCAAAGCCCCTACGGGCATACTCCGAATAGGTATAACCCGCAGCCGTGATGTTCTCTTGACCACCGAATAGGTAAGCGAACTGGATGGCGACGAAACTGACGAAAAGCAGATCAAGCGCACCCAAGACGACCACCGACTCGATGAAACCTATGAAAGGGGAGATCGAAGGACGTCGTAAGGCGATGGCAGGTTTTTCCCCGCGCTCCCGGAGAGCAGACACCAGAGCACCCAGGAAAAAGATCCCACTTGCGCTCACGATGAAGATACGCCGGAGCCAGTCCGCTAATCGTTCCAAATCGAACCAGCGTAAGGCGTCCTCCACGTAATCAGCGAAGACCAAATCCGCGGACACAAGCAACGCAGCAAATATCATCAAGATTGGGAACGCCAAAAGTATCCCTCTCAGAAGCGCCATCCATTGACTGCGTTCACCACGTGCGCCCACAACCTGTTTCCAGGCGGTCTGAGCGATTGGCCATGGACGGATCCATGCTTCCAGGGGAATTCTGATGAATGCCCAACCAAAATCCAACCAGCCAAAATCGAGTAACTTTTCATCTCGAAAGGTCCGCACCCAAAGGGCAAAGAGGGCCAAGGTGAGGACAACATCGAGGAACACCGTGAGCGGTTCAAGCCGAAGGAAAACCATGCTCGATAAGAAAAGGATCATAGCCATCAACCCTGTCTCGGGCCACGTAGGACGGACACCCTCCCGCGCAGCCATCACCAATAGCGCTAGGACGCACGACCCAGACCAAATCGGGAAGGAAATTCCTAACGCATGTCCATCGAAAAGAATCTCAACGCTCAATCCTAGGATCAACGCGCCGATCGCTAGCCACAAAGGGTGACGAAATTCAAGGTGCTCACTTTCTTGATCAGATTCGCCGTTGGGTTGCATGTTATTCTCCTCGAACCGGTTCTTCCTCAATAGGCCCACACAACTCCCAACCAACCCTCATCATGGCTACTCTTAATGTAATGATTGCTTTCTTGTGAGTATATCCACGACGAGTAGGCTGTAATTCGTTACTTACCCACCGATTGGCATACGGCCCTATTTTCATCCAGATAAGGCTCTCAAATCCCAACAACCCGCTCTCAAATCCGATCAGATAGGTAATGATGACCTGGTTTTTTTGGCTTATTTACTCCTATTACTTTGACATAATGACATTGCGAGGAGCGCAAGCGACGTAGTAAATTTTTTGTCGATGAGATTGTTTCGCCCTTTCAGAGTTCGCAATGACATACAGGAGAGGAGAACCCTTAGCTCTTCCGAGTACACAATGGCACACTTCTTCCATACAAAAAAAGGGCGATGGGGTTCACCCATCGCCCTGCTTGTTACTTGTGACACTACTAAAGTATAACGTTACTACTCCGAGCAGTGCCCTGGACCAATTAGGCCGTTGTTGTAGTCATCGAGGATCTCGGCCAGCGAGATGAAGTAGTCACGCATCTCTTTACCATCCGGACCCTTCATATCCGCAACTTCATCCGGCCTGTAGGTTTCGAATAAGACTGTTGCCTCATCGAACGCAGCCTGTGCGGCGTCGAACGATGCCCCATTCAACTGGTTCAGTTCAGCCGCGATGTAGGCATGAGCCAGGATGTAGTAGGCGTTGCCTTTCGGAGCTGCCCAGAGTACTTCATAGTAACTCAGACCACTTAAGAAGAAGGGGGTATCTTCTCCGATCTGCGCCCAGGTGTCATCGTATGGTGCAGGACCGAACTGAGAGTGCGTCTTCCAGTAGCCTGGCGTCAATGTACAGCCGAAGTCGCAAGGTACGTAGACATTGATGATCCAGATGGAAGCACCAGTTGCTCCACTACCAGCCACGAAGGAAGCTGTATTGGGTACTGACTGATCAAAACACTCGCCAGGAGCCTCAAACGGTCCCACGTAGGCGCTGTATTGGAACGTCTCAGGTGCATCATACGCATTGACAACAACATCTGGTCCAAACGCCGCCGCAAATTCCGGATTTGTGTCGCTGACGTTGATCTCCTCATCGACCTCTTCCGTTGGGTCACCGAAGGTGACATTCGCAGAGGCTTCAAAGTCAATTGTGTTCAGCGTGGCGGTGGCTGTGTTTGTACGCTGCGAGCCGTCTGGCAGGTTGGAACTGTAAGCACAGGTAGAGCTCTCGCCAGGCAGCACTGTTAGTGACGCCTGCAGACCTATCTCGTCTGGATCGCAGTCAACGTCCACAGCCCCGATCCCTGAGATGCTATCCGAAACATCGACCGACATGGCCTCATCGGGATGCGGGTTTACGACCGTGATCGTGCCCTCGACAAACCAATCGCTGTCGATAGAGGTCGCATCCACGGTTACCTCGTAGTTAACCAGGAACTGCTGCCCTGGGGAGAGGACAAGATCGGTCTGATCGGCTGACTTTAAGATCGTCCATGTCCAGGTCCGAATGTAGGATGTGTCGGCATCTTTCGATACGATCGGCGCGTAGCAGTTCACCGCGGTGCTGGCCGACGAACTATCTGTCTGTCCGTCACTGCCGGTCACCGTGGCGGTGTTGCTATCACCAAAGGAGTACATGCCGTCATCTGCATACAAAGCTGTGTCTGACGAACACGTATCATTTTCAGTCTCCATCCACTCCCATGGACCTTCGCCGGCGTTGAGCACCAACGGGAAGTCCGGCTCCTGATCATCATCGACCGTCGCGGTACCGTTGATCACGTTCGCGATGAAGTTCACATCCGCCGTGGCGGTGAAGTCGATGGTGTTGAAGGTGGCCGTGGCCGTGTTCAGCGTGGCTGAGGCGTCATCCGGCGCGGCGCTGTATGTACAGGTTTCCGTCGCGCCAGGGGCGACCGACACGCTGGTCGCACCGCCGCCGCAGTCCACCGTTGCACCTGTGCCGTCGTTCAACGCATCTGCCAGCGAGACACTCATGTCCCCAGGCGAACCTGACGGGTTCGAGATGTTGATATTGCCGCTGACGGCGAAGTTCTCGTCCACCGAGCTTTCGCTCAGGCTCACGGTCCAGGTCCAGGACACCGGATCACCGGCAAAGGCACCCTGTGATTCGGGATCCACCGATTTCTCGACGTCCCAGGTGTGGCGCTCGTCGTAGCTCGCCGAGGCGTCCTTGCTCACCACCGGGGCGTAACAGGTCACATCGACCGTGGCACTATCCTCACGATCGGCGATCTCATCGATGGCTGCTGTGTTGGTGACGCTGAACTCGTACACGCCGTCGCCTTCGTAGAGGCTCACGTCAATAGGGCAGATCCAGCTGTTGCTGTATCCCACTGCAGCATGGCTACCCGGCGTGAACGGTCCAAAGCTGTTGTCGTCACCCGTCTCGGGAGTTCCGTTATCGTCGGTGACATTCACCTCGGGATAGCCTGTGTAGGTCTCACTGAAGTCATCGGCCATGATTTCTGCCGATCCTTGGAAAGCCAAAGTAATGGTGTCAACCGTGAAAGTCGCTCTGGCCTCGTTGGTGCCGTCGACCGGGGCGTCCAGATCCAGCTCGTAGCTACAGGTCACCGTGGCACCGGCCGCGATCGTGTATGTGTCGTCGATATTCTGTGGTACGGAGCACTCAGTGATGGTAACGGGTACATCATTGAACAGATCGGCGAGCATGACATCCACATCCGTGGCGTTTATGTCATCTGAGCTTGCCTTGACATCGCCGAGAATCGTGATGGTGCCCGACACCATGGTGTTCTCCGGAACACCAAAAACTGGTTCGGGATCGATGGTGTATGCATGATCGGGCGTGGAGTCACCTGCGAATGCGCTGTAAGCACCGTCGTCCACCTTGGTTAGTGTCCAGTCAACAGGCGTATCGAACGTTCCGATGATGTCTTTCGACACCTGGAGGATGGGGTATCTCTTGACCTTCCACTCCTCGAAGCCGCCGTCGCTATCGCCGTCGAAGCCGGTTTGGTCGTAGCTGCCCCACTCGTTGTAGAGCACCAGGTATGTGGAACAGGCCGGGTTTCCGTAGTCACAGTCAGCCGGAATGTCGATGAGTGCCGCATCCAGCGGCACCAGGTACCGCAGGTCACCGCGCCCGCTTCCCTGATTCACATCGTTGATCAGGATGAAGTCCCCTGCTGCGTCACCCCAGTCGTAGAGCTTGTCTGCTGTACCCACGAATGGATAGCCGGTGAGCATCGAATCGCTGGTGAGATAGAGCTCGAATGCGTCGAGTGAGATCTGAGGTGTGCTGTTGTTATCGTTGATATCAGCGAAGAACTCCCAATAAAGCTCTCCATCGACCTCGACGATCGGTATCTCGCTCAGCAGTATCGAGTGCGTCCATGTTCCTGACTTTGTGTCGAACTCCAATGTGCCATCGGTGTTGTAACCACTCTCCGTTGGGCTGTCCTGGACACGGACGAACGAGTCGAACACTCCGGTTCCAGATGCGCCGAACGATATGTTGCTGTCACCGATGTATTGAACGATGGCGCCGTCATCAAGCATTATTTCGGCGAATTCGGTTTTATCAGCTACCTGGATGTCGTAGGGTCCGGCTGCGAAAGCGCCTGTGAAGGATGCGATCAGCGCCGTCAGTGTTATCACGATCCCGATGTAAGGTAGCACCTTTCGGGAATTAATGTTTCTGCGCCCGAGGCGCTTACTAGTCGTACCTTCTGTGGTATGGGTATTCATAAGAGTTGCTCTCCTCGTATTGAGTACTTTCATATCGTCATGGTTCTCAAAAATATTGGTCTTAATCTAACTTCGTTTCTATCGTTATCCTCGCCGATACCCTCCTTTTAAAATGAGTTAAGCCCTGCGAATGTTCTCATTTCATCAGGGCTCGCTGGATTTGTACAACAGGAATTGAGTGGATTGTAAGCAGTCAAGTGATTCTCCTGTTTCGACCTCGCCTTTATACCACAATTAAGACCTAAATAATCTTAATATATTCTTAAAAAAATAAGCCCCAATTCAGGGAGTTTCCACCTGTTGGGTTAATTCGAGACATCCCTGATAAAAGGAGCGAATCCTACCCAATTTCGCAAGGTCTGAATAGCTAATCCTCCAAATTCCAGGGATATGTTCCTGAACTGGCCATAAATCGAACCAATCCTCAGAATTGAAGATTCGTAAAGATGTCTTTTCCAGCATTGAGACTGTTAGGGTAGAACGCGGAGAGTTTAACTTTGAGTCTTCAGCATATAGCCCACGCCAGACCTGCTGACGATCTCCACCGCCTCCGCCGCGGACAACTTGCCGCGCAACCGGCTTACATACACATGCAAGTACTGCGAGCTGCCCTGAAATTCCTTCCCCCACACCTGACTTAGCAACTCATCATGGGCGATAACATTGTTAGCGCTTTTCGCCAACTCAATCAGGAGACCGTATTCAATCGGGGTCAAATTGACCGTCTTTCCCGCAACGGTCACTTCACGGCGCAAGAAATCAATCCTTAGATTGCCACTTTTAAAAACCGCGTCCGTAGTCATCAGCTGATCCGTCTCCACCCGTCTTAAGGCCACCCGCACCCTCGCCAGCAATTCGCGGATGCCAAACGGCTTGGTGAGGTAATCGTCGGCACCCAGGTCGAGGGCTTTGACCTTTTGGTCCTCATGACCCAAGGCGCTGATAATAATGATCGGGACCGGGGAGTACTCACGCACCAGCTCGCAGACGGTTAGCCCATCAACATGGGGCATCAAGATGTCGAGCAGGACCAAGTCTGGTTGTTCCTTCTCGATTTTGGTAAGTGCCTGGTCGCCGTCGTGCGCGGTGAGGACGTCGTAGCCATCCTTGCTGAGGTGCATCGATAATAAATCGAGAATTGGGGGGTCATCATCGACGACTAAAATCCGTGCTCGCTTCACCATAATCTGACCCGCTCCCTTCCATTCGAAGATGGTCTTCATAACCGGGTGATTCCTATCGTTTAAGAATCGTTCCTATTATTTTATGAAACACCAATTCATTCTGAATTGGAAACAAAATAAGAACAAATCACCAGTGCCTTTGCTCACATCCACGCGGAGCCATTTTCGATTCTGGATCGTTCACAAGAGAATTGCATCGGGTTGCCGATTTAAATCTTTTTCGTCGATGACATTTCGCGGTTCGAGCAACCCCAACACCAACCCCTAAAGGTTAGTCAATTCTAATGAATTGGATAAGGTTATGTCAATTAAGGGAGGGTAGGACGATGGTACTAACCCCATAATCACCCGCCTGGCGTCACCCCAGTAGGGGGACGCAGCTCGCGCTCGATGTTCTTTCAATGTTCTGGCGACAGCGTGGCCCCCCCACCAGTAAAACCATCTAGTAATTTAGTCCGCCGTTCGTGTATTAGGACGGCCTCCCCTCCAGATACATCCCTCTGAATCTTTGTGCACCGTACAACCGAAAACGGTTCAGCAAGTCTAGAGCGCTGCAAGTAAGGAGGGACGAATCCTTGCTGAGGGACGAACTGAATGGTCTGTTGGCGGAATATTGAATTCGTTGCATCATAGGGATTCCTCGCACCTATCGGCG
>JABAOF010011235.1_pt3 | contig 14888 bp, 12 predicted proteins | sample 7062171 | NCBI WGS metagenome assembly JABAOF01 (sample SAMN14538628, study PRJNA623070) | marine sediment metagenome | biome: marine biome [ENVO:00000428]; feature: marine pelagic biome [ENVO:01000023]; material: deep marine sediment [ENVO:00002113] | place: India: Gulf of Khambhat ...
CCTGGTCACGCGTAGGCTCATCGGGGGCCTCTACGGAGCCTGTGTTCCCTGAAGCGAAAGCTGCTTCCCGGGTTCTACAGCCCAGTGTTATATAGGCACCTCGGTGTTCCGTGATGGAACGGACGGAAGCGGTGGATGTCCAACGTTTTGATTATTCCTGAGAAGAACGAAGGTGTTAGCCCACTGAAAGTTGTCGAGGAGGGTCTCAGGTCCAAATCAATCGACCAGGTCTATGTCGTCGATGGGTGGTCCACAGACAACACGGTGGATCTGCTGAGTGAAGCACTACCGGTCCTGGCTCGGAAGTACCGGAAGGACGTTGAGCTCCTTCATAGCCGATTGCGCAACACTGGAAAGGGCGGGGCCATGATCACGGGAATGGAAACCGCCCTGGAGGGGGGCCACTCGAGAATCGTCTTCATAGATGCCGACATTTCCTCCATGACGAGTGGTTGGTTTGACTACCTTGTGCAGGGAATGGACCAGCACAGGGCCGACATGGCCCGGGGTTACTTCGACCGGAGTCCCTTTGATGCCCAGATCACCCGGCACATAACCGTACCGGCCATCAACATGTTCTTTCCGGAAGGGCGAGGCATCAGCCAACCCCTGGGCGGCGAACTCTGCTTGCGCCCCTCCCTGGCCACGTACTTGCTGGAGTACTCGATGGCACCTCCGCACACTTGGGGAATTGACACCTTTATTACCATCACTTCCCTCGTCGGAGGCTTCCGCGTGGTGGAGCTGTACCTGGCGCAGAAGCTTCACAAGGGCAAAAGACTGCGTGACTTGGAGGACATGCTCATAGAGTGTTTTGATGAGATGGCAAAGCTCATCCAGTTTCACGGAAGAGACAAAGTGGTGCCTGTCCCCTCGGAGAGACGGGTAATCACGGTATCGAAGTCCGAGTCTGATATCGAGAGGGTGGGGGAAGACGTCAGAACACTGTCCTACACAGACCTCGATTCCGAAGTGGAGGCCTTTTTCGCAAGTGTCGAGGAACGAGAGCTGGATCTTGAACTGCTGGGTGAATTGGGCTGCTCCGAAGATGACGAGGGAATGGTCTCAAAGCTGCTCGGAGACCCGGCCACGTTTTTGAGAGAGAGCGCGGTCTTGAACGGGGGGAGATGGGTCCAGATTCTTGATACCCTCCTTCGAGGATACGTGGAGGCGCAGTTCAGCTCCCGGTACAGGGATATCCTGGCCACGATGTGGCGTCTGCGTGCGCTAGCCTTCTGCGTCAACGAAGCCAATAGCTTTGACGTGGCGGAGGAGAACACGAGAAAGCAGGCGGACTTGGCCCACGAGTGGCATCAGGCGAGAGCCCGGGCTTCCGAATGACCACCCGCTAGACCAGGCGCTAGGCTGGAACAAGCGCCTTTCCCGTTCTCTTGTCCATGAATCGGAGCCTGTCCTTCTGGATACCAAACCAGATCTTGCGATCAGGCCTTACTCGATAGCCAGGAGGAACGGAGAACTTGGCCATGGCCTCACCGATCTGGACAGTGAGAAGTATGTTGGAGCCAAGGGCCTCTTCCAGAAGAGTCTCTCCCTCCATTGCCCCCTCGAACGACTCATTGCTAGCTTCGACGCTCTCCGGTCGGATTCCCACGATGATCTCCTCTCCCACCCTCCCCTCCAACTCACCCTTGAGGGATTCTGGAGATTCCAGGAAGAACTCCTCGATCTGCACGCCGAGCTTGTCGTCCACCTTGGACACCGTGCCCCCGAGGAGGTTCATTGGAGGGGTGCCGATGAAGCCTCCGACGAAAGTGTCCGCTGGCTTCTCGTAGATACTGGTCGGCGTGTCACACTGGATGATCTTCCCCTCGTTCATAACGGCGATCCTATCACCGATACTCATCGCCTCTACCTGGTCATGTGTGACGTAGATGGTTGTGGCGCCCAGCTTCCTCTGGAGCAGCTTGAGTTCGGCCCTCATTCTTAGGCGAAGCAACGCGTCGATGTTGCTCAGGGGTTCATCCATAAGGAGCACCTCCGGGTTCACCACTATGGCCCTGGCCACGGCAACACGCTGTTTCTGACCGCCACTCAACTGATGAGGATACCTATCGAGAAGTTCCGCGAGGTCCAGCAGCTCCGCTGCCTGCGTTACCCTCTCCTTGGTATCGTCGGCAGGGGTCTTCTTCAACCGCAGACCGAAGGCGATGTTGTCGAAGACGCGCAGGTGAGGGAAGACCGCGTAGCTCTGGAACACCATGGAAACCCCCCGCTTCCCCGGAGCAAGCTGGGTCACGTCGTTACCATCGATGACCACCCTTCCTTCGTCGACCCGTTCCAACCCGGCGATACACCGCAGTGTGGTGGTCTTCCCGCATCCACTGGGGCCCAACAGAACGAGGAACTCGCCGTCCTCAACGAGCAGGCTCACATTGTCTACAGCCTTGACATCCCCGAAGGTCTTGGTGAGGTTATCCAGCTCGACTCTTGCCATCTCCCCTAGCCCCTCGCGATCACCGCACTCTAACTCCCCACATCCTCAATAACTGTTTCCTCACGGCGTAGATGAAGATCAAGGCGGGCAGAATCAGGAACAAGGCGCTGGCGAACAGGAAGTCCAGCGTCGCCCCCTGGAGGCGTGAGACAATCAACGCCGGTAGGGTGCGGTTGTAGAGCGTCAGGATGGTGGCGGCAAACACCTCGTTCCAGGACACGACAAAGGAGAAGATGGCGACGGCGGCCAGGCCCGGAGTCGCGAGGGGCAGGACGACCCGTGCGAAGGCCCCAGCGCGACTACACCCGAGTACCATCGCGGCCTCCTCATACTCCACCGGGACGCTGGCAAAGATGCTCATGGAGATCAGAATGGCAAACGGAAAGGCGAAGACGGTGTGTACGAAGGCGACGCCAAGAACGGTATCGTACAGACCCAGGTAAATGTACGTCACAGCCAAGGGGATCGATAGAATGGCGGCGGGAAACATACGGGTCACGATGACGCCCACCTGGAAGACACTCTTGCCGAAGAACCTGAACCGGGCGAGGGCATATCCTGCCGGAGCCCCGATGAGAAGGGACAGGGCCACCGTTATCAGAGCCGTCACGATGCTATTCGTCAGCGAATCCATGACGCCATAGGCCTCGGCAAAGCCGAAGAAGGTGTCGAGGGTGAACTCGTCCGGGAGGAAGGTCTTGGGCCATTTATAGAGCTCCAGGCGAGTGGTGAAAGCCCCAATGGCGATCATGATCATGGGCAGCAGGACCCAAAGGGCTATCACGACCATGGCCACGTAGGAGACGATCTTCAGTTTCCTGTTCACACTCTCCACCTCGTTCGAAGAAGAATCAGATAGAGCACGACAAAGACCGTTGAAATCGCCATGATGATGATTCCCCAAGCACTGGCGAGGTGGGAATCGCGGAGGTTGGTGTAGACCAGATAGGTCTCACTCGCGAGCACAGGAAGCAGCCGACCGGTCAGTACGAGGACAGGCGCAAACAGTTGGAAGGCGAGCACAGTCCTGATGATGACCGCCGTCTGAATGCTTGGTTTTAGCAGGGGAAGGATGACATACCTCAGCCTCTGCAGAGGACTTGCCCCGAACACATTGGCAGCGTCGATGTAATCCTTGCTGATCATCTGGAGTCCGGCAACGATAATCACCATGACAATCGCCGTTGCTCTCCAGATCTCCGTGAATACCACCGCCGTGAACAGATACTCAGGGTGTTCGTAGGAGAGAATTGGAATGGGGCGTTCGATGGCCCCCAGGGAGTAGAGGATGGTGTTGAAGTAGCCTGGGCCCGTGAAAATTGACAACCAGATGACGCCAGCGGCAATCTCAGATATCGCGATGGGGATGGCGGCGATGTAGAGGAACGTCGACCTGCCGAAGAGGCGACTGTTGACTAGGAGGGCCATTACCAACGCTAGGACCAGTTGTATGGGGACGATGGTAGCGACAAGCAAAAGGGTGTTGAGAATGGCATTCTGGAAGTAAAGGTCCCCACCCATCCGCAGAAAGTTGGCAAGGGTCCACTCCCCCTCTCGAGTGGTGAATGCAAGACCCAGGCCCTGACCTAGTGGGAGCGCAAAGAAGATTGCGAAATAGGCGATAGCGGGCAAAATAAGGAAGAGGGGGAGGAGACGCGTGCCCAGATATCGCATCCGATCAACGGTCAGCCTGGCAGCGGGTATGACGCGCCAGTTTCTGAGAAGAGGGCAATGAGATCTGCGCCAAGTTCGTCGAGAACGTCCTGGATCGCCTCCGCCGGTATCCCAATCCCAAGAATCCGGTAGAAGCTCTGTCTATAGATGTCAGAGAACTCTCCAGCCCTCCCGCCGAGTCCGCCCGGTATCATCGCCGGAATTGCATCGGCTGAGCCAGCCTGCCCACCCACGCCCTCGGCAATGATCTTCAGCCCGCCCTCGGGGAACTCGGGAACCGCCTCCTCGACGACCGGGAAGAATCCCACTCCCTCAGCGAGGTCCGCCTGAGTGGAAGGCCGCGTCAAATACTCGATCAGGTTCCTCCCGAGGTCCTGGTGTGGTCCCCCATCGGGCATGGCAAGTCCAGCCGCCACGGTGATGAAGCCGCGGCCCGAAGGACCGGCTGGAGAGGGTATGACGACGAAGTCATCGGGGCTAGTCAGCACCGCTTCCTTGAACCTGGCGGTGTGATCCCAAGCTACCCAAACGCTTTCATCCAGGAGAGCAGCCTCCATGGAGTCCCATGTTGGTGAGGAAGGATGCACGTATTGCCACAGGTCCTCCATGTACTCCCACATGGTGACGGCTTCAGCCGTGTTGTAGTTTCCCACGGTCTTGCCGGTGAACGACGGATAGAGGTAGCCATGCACGAATCTGTGTATGAGACCCCCAGGCCCCGCCGGAAGCCCAAACTTCCTTTCCTGGGTCGCGGTGAATATGTTTTCTACCCAGTCCTTCAGCTCATCGTACGTCAGGGCATTCTCGTCGGCTCCAGTCGGAAGATACTGAAGGGCCTTCTTGTTGGCGACGAAGATGTACGTGGCCTGCATCCACGGGATGTAGTCCTGCACACCATCGGAGATGCTCAGGTCCCACAGGCTCTGCAGGAAGGTCCTGTCGGGGAGAGACATGCCCGTCAAGTCCGTCAAGTACTCGTTCTCGATCAACACCGAGAAGTCACCGTGGAGCCCACCTGCGACCGTAACCTTGACCTTCCCTGATTCCACCTCGGAGAGTAGCCTGTCTTCGAAGACACTATAGCTCTGTTCAGGTACCCAGGCTACCTGTGCTCCAAACTCATCCTCGAAGCCTGGGAGCAATTCCTTGATCACCCATTCCGTCTCTGCCGCGGGCGCCAGTTGAGTCGAACTCCACACTATCGTAAGCGTTGTAGGGGCAGGCCTGAAGACGACCCAGCCTGTTCCTACCCCTCCCAAGAATGCCACGACGATAATCACTACCGCAATCTTGGTGCTCATCTGACCATTCATCAGAAATCCCCCTCGAATTGCCCAACAAACCCTTTCCGAGATATATAGTTTATGAGAGGTCGTCCGCATCTGGTGACAGTCTAGAATCCTCCGGACGCTGAGAAGAGGATTTCATCCGACAGCAAGCAATCGTCTCTCCCGTCATCTCGGAAATCTTAAGTCGACCTCGGGCCTTTGAACAGGAGCCATGTTGGATTTCGCCTCTTTCAAGGAGCAACGTCCACAGCTCTGCAAGGAGGCGGAGATTAGAATCCCAGGACCCGGTGCGAAGGAGCGGCGCCGGGGTGAAAGGATTGTGGGCTGGAAAGAGGCTTATGAGCGGACATTGAGGGATGATCCGTGGAACAATCCACCGGCTATCCGCGCTCTTATGCAGGAAAGGGGAGCGGAGGCCTTTGGGTACTACCTCTCATTTCGTCTCGCGCCGGACCGGTGGGGCATCTATCTGCGAGGCCTGCCGGTTGTGGGCCTGGCGAAGGAGATCCTTCGGGTGCTCAACCTGGGGTTCTTGGATCTGATGGAAGCCGTGAGTCTGGACATCGCGAGGGAGCTAGCGTTCAGCATGGCCTTCGACGTGGCAAGCAATCACCTCTCCTTTCACGCGACAGTAGATACCTTTGCAGCAGTCAGGGAACTGGAGAGTGGAGACAAGTTCTACGGCCCCTACTTGGAGGGCCCCTACACTGATACTTTGGACCATCCTGAGGGGGTCCTGGGCTACAACTTGGAGGAAGCCTTGGCGAACGTAGTGGCCCTGAGATCCTTCTTGAATCCGAACATGACGGTGGAACTCGGGAGCCTGATTCAGGAGGCCTTGGACGAGGACGGGTTGTACCGATGGAACGCATACCTGATGTCGGGAAGCCTGACCACGGAACTCGCCTACGTCATGAGAGCCTACCCACCTGGATACCGCCACTTCACGGAGTTCCTCAAACGCAGGGGAGAGGTCGGGCCTTACGCTCACATGGCCATACAATATGACTTGGACACCGGCGCCTTCAACGAGGCCTTGCGGCGCCTTGGCAGCATGGTCCTTCGAGGCCGCGAAGTGGAAGGCATCGAGAAGGAGCTGGCGAAGCCTGTGCCCGTCGACATGTACTTGGCGGAGACCGAAGAGTCCTGAGGAAGCTCACACCGCGGGCGGAGCCGGGACCCGGGCTCTCCGGGTCACCCTCTGCCGGACGATGCCAATAATGAGACCTGCATAGGCTGCCTCGACGTTCTCACCCGTTCGGGCACTCACGAACAGATATGGTGCATTGTACGCCCTGGCAACCATGTCCACATCTCTCGGCCTTATCTGTCGGCGAGGGATATCGGCCTTGTTGACGGCAATCTCCATCGACACGTTTTTCATGATACGGAGGGCGCTGTCAAGCCAAAAGTCGAGCTCGTGAAGGGTTTCGCGTCTGGAGGCATCGCACACCGCGATGATGCCGCTTGCCCCGTGGAAGTACGCCTCGCGGAGGATGGAAGCGAGGCCTTTCTCCCCTGTGATATCCCACAACTCAAGATCGGCGAGGACCCCCAGTTTCTGATCCGACACGCGTACACCCACGCGTTTCCTGTAGACTCGACTCCCCACGGTCTGGACGTAACGGTTGTCGTACTCCTTGAGAACGTAACTCCGGATGAGGGAGGTCTTCCCCACGCCTCGGTCGCCGACCAGGCATAGTTTCAATCGCGTCCTGGCAAGCTTGGGGTACAGTCGGGGTCTTCGGACGGCCCGCACGAACGATTCCTCAGTCCCGTTGCTTATATCGTTATCCCTGACGGTATCGATAATGAGAATGATCCAGGGCACGTGAGCCTTCTTCGCGCCTGAGTCCAGGCATACGCAAAAGCTTTATATGCACTGGTTATAAAGCCCACCGCGGGTGGAGGCGACTGTGCGACACTGCTTCGTGAGTTGCGCTCTGCCTTGGTCAGGCACAGGTGCCTGCAAGAGGTGTGAAGAATGGGAGAAGTACCAGCCGCCCCTCCGGGGGTCTGGACAGGACGGAATATTGCACTCGTAGTCGTACTTCTAGTGATTACAAACGCCGTTACTGGTGTCGCAGTCTACTTCGTAACACCAGGGCCTCAGCCAGCAGTGCTGAGAGTCATCGGTCCTTGGTCAGGATCCGAGATGGACAACTTCCTGCCAACGCTAGAAGCCTTCACTGAGCAAACTGGCATTGAGACCCAGTACATAATCATTCGACAGGAAGACCTTCAGCCAGTCCTGCCTACTCAGTTTGAGGCCGGACAGACACCAGGAGATGTCATCTTTATGGTCGAATCATTCATCAGAGACTTTGGTGTGGACGGCCATGCTGTTGACGTGACAGACAGGGTCGAACCAGACAAGTACACCGCGAATGCCCTTGACCAGGTAACTGTGGGCTCCGACGTCTATGGAGGCGCTTTCACAGGAGCGGCAAAGCCTGGATTCTGGTACAAGAAGTCCTTCTTCTCGGACAACGGCCTTACGGTACCAACGACCTACGCCGAGTTCGAGACTCTGCTGGAGGATATCGCGGCTGTCTCAGGCATACTGAATCCAATTGTGAGCGGTGATGGAGTTGGCTGGCCGCTCTCGGACGTCACGGAACATTTCATCGCGACATACGGCGGATCGGCGATGAACGAGGACCTGATCAGTGGCGACCTGGCCTTCACGGATGCTAGCGTGAAAGCTGTCTTCGAGGACTACCTTGTGCCTCTGCTTGAGGCCGGTCACTTCAGCGAGCCCGTCGAGTGGACATCGGGTGTCGAATCGTTCTGGAACGAGGATTACGGCCTGTACTTCATGGGCAGCTGGATTACGGGAATGGATCAGATCGGAGACCCCTCTGACCTTGGCCTGTTTCCCCTGCCAGGAGGTGTGGCTGAACAGGGAGTTGTCTTTGGCCCCAACTACTTCTTCGTGCCCACATACACTGGCATGATGAACGAGGCCTTGCTGCTGTTCGATTTCCTTGCTGGCGCGGAAGGTCAGACGGAACGGGTTGAGGCCGGTGGAGCGTTGCCAACACACTTGGACGTTGACCTCAGTGGTTTCCCAGGCGAAGCGGATGTCGTGGCCTCCATGGAGGGCAAGAACATCATCTTTGACATGGATGACACCATTGGTGGCGACTTCCAGCAGACTTTCTGGACACAGCTCCAACTACTCTGGGTCAGTCCCGGCCAGTTGGACGCCGTACTGGCGGCCATTGACGCCGACGCTCCTTGATCACGAGGAAATTGCCTCTAGGGGCGTTCAAAGTCGCCCCTACCTTTCTTATTTCTTCACGTCATACAGGTGACCCGCTTGCGCGGTATCGGTAAGGCAAGGGCTCGCAAAGGCATCACAAGATTGGCCTTCCTTATTCCAGCCGTGTTCCTGCTTGGAATGTTCGTAATAGTCCCTGTTGGATGGGGAGTGTACATCTCATTCCTTAGCGATCTACCTTCTCAAGGAGGGGAGTTCACTGGCTTGGACAATTACGAGGAGGTGCTTACCGACCGCGATACAATAAACTTGGAGGGATTGCCAAGGGCACCACCTTATGGCACCTTGATACACAACGCCATCTGGATTGCGATTCACTTACCCCTGTCTCTGTTCCTGGGACTCTGGTTCGCGATGATGTTGAGGGAGGTCAAGGGTGCTTCTGTTGTGAAGGGTGCCATCTTCCTTGGGATGGTGACGCCGCTCATCGTCGGCGGCGTGATCCTTCAATTCATATATCGACCGGATGCGGGGATTGTACCAGCTTTCTTCAGACTAATCGGCGTTGAGAGTCTGGGAGGTGGGTGGCTCAACCATCCGGAGACCCTGCTTCTCGGGCTGATTCTCGGTAGTGTCTGGCTTTGGACAGGGTTCTCGCTGATAGTCTACTCGGCGGGACTTACAACAATACCGAAGGAGTACTTTGAGGCCGCCAGAATCGATGGGGCGTCACGATTTCGGATCTTCCGCCGTATTACCTTTCCTCTGCTCAAACCAATGACGATGGTCGTTCTGACAATGACAGTCCTTTGGGAACTCAAGGTATTTGACATCGTTGTCACGGCTGCGAACTTGGGCGGAGGAGTGGGCGGCGCAGCGGATGTGCTTGCGCTCCAATCATACAGATTGGCGTTTATTGCGGGGGACTTCCCACAGGCGGCAGTGGTCGCGACTCTACTAACTCTTCTCACGTTGTCAGTAGCCGGTTGGACCTTCAGGAGGTTGGTGATAAGATGAAGATAACGAAGAGAACGGTCGCCATCCACTTGATTGCTTGGTCTGTGGGGCTGATTTGGACAATCCCCTTCATTGGCGTGGTAATGACGGCCATTAGGCCGACCAGCGAGATACTTGGCGGGTGGTGGGACTTCACGGAGTTCAACCCGACCGTGGAGAACATAGTGGCCTCTCTGACAAGCCCGGTCTCTCCATTGATTCAGGGGTTGTTCAACTCATTCCTTGTAGCGATTCCTGCCACGATAATCCCGATCTTGGTGGCGACTCTGGCGGGCTACGCGTTTGCGCGTTTCAGCTTCCCGATTAGGGACTACATTTTCCTGACCATCGTCCTCTTCATGGCCATTCCTCAGCAGATGGTCGCAATCCCCATCTTCCAGCAGATGGTCGACCTGAACCTCACCAACAGTCTGGTTGGTCTCATGATCCTCCACTCTGCCTTCGCACTCCCTTGGATCATCCTCTTCATGAGGAACTTCCTCGGCGCTCTCCCGGTCGAAATCGAGGAAGCGGCAAGGGTGGATGGCGCCTCAGATTTCAAGGTGTTCTTCAGGGTGGTCTTGCCAATGGCCATGCCTGCCCTTGCATCCGTAGCGGTTCTTCAATTCATGTGGGTCTGGAATGATTACTTCTTTGCGCTCGTACTCAATCCGGTCGACCCACTGGTGGCAACCCAATACATCCCGAGACTGGCCTTCGGCCAGTTTCACAAGGATCTAGGACTGCTGACGGCCGCATCAATGCTCGTCATGATGGTCCCGATAACGCTCTACATCGTGCTTCAGAAATACTATGTCCGCGGCATGATCGGGTGGACGGTCAAGGGGTAGTCAATCTCGTAGGAGTAACTCGAACCTTTCCATTCGGAGTGGGGTCTATCTCTTGGCTACGGCCGGACGGACGCGGCCCTCATCGATGGGCTATGTGAGCGCAGCCTCGGTTGCCTTGTCGAAGAGATAAACCTTCTCCGGTGGGAATCGGAGCCAAAGCTTGTCACCGATGGTGGCATCGAAGTCAGGAGGCACTACCGCCTTCGTGAGTGCGTCCCCGATTTCGAAGTCTATTATCATTGTATCGCCCAGAGGCTCGGTCGTGTACACCTGAGCCTCTATCAGGTCCCCGTTGTCGCCTGGGCTTTCGAGGACCTCGATGTCCTGCGGTCGAATTCCCAACACGAGTTCGTCCGACGTCGCATCCTTTGCAGCCTGTACCAAGTCATTCCGAAGGGGGTAAGTGAATTCCTCCGCCTGAAGCGTCTCAGCCGAAGCCAATGTGCACTCAAAGAAGTTGAATGGCGGACTCCCTATGAAGCCCGCTACAAATCTGTTGGCAGGGTGGGTGTAGATGTTGCTCGGGTCGTCCTTCTGCTGAAGTATGCCACCATTCATGATGGCGATGCTATCTCCCATGGTCATCGCTTCTACCTGATCGTGAGTCACATATACTGTCGTGATGCCGAGATCCTTCTGGAGCCTCTTCAGTTCCGCCCTCATGTGAATCCGTAGCTTGGCATCCAAGTTGCTCAAAGGCTCGTCCATCAGGAAGGCTTGTGGTTCTCTCACTATCGCCCGGCCAAGAGCAACCCGTTGCTGCTGGCCACCACTCAACTCCGTCGGTTTTCTGTACAACAAAGCCTCAATCTGCAGGAGTTTAGCTACCTCTCCAATTCGCTTCTGAATCTCTCCTACCGGGTATCTGAAATTCTCCAAGGGAAAGGACAGATTCTTGTACACCGTCATGTGCGGGTAGAGGNNCTGCCGCTGTCCACCGGAAAGCTGTTTTGGCTTACGGCCCATCAGATCCTGAATACCGAGGATCTCCGCGGCCTCCTTGACCCTCCTCTTGATCTCCTCCTTTGGGGCCTTGCGCTGCTCCAGGCCGAAGGCCATGTTCTGATAGACGGTCATGTGCGGGTAGAGGGCGTAGTTCTGGAACACCATTGCCACATTTCTGTCCTTTGGCTCCAGATCGTTCACAAGAGTATCGCCTATGTAGATCTCGCCGGAGTCGATCGCCTCCAGACCAGCGATGCATCGGAGCGAGGTAGTCTTGCCGCAACCAGAGGGGCCAAGGAAGACCACGAAGTCCTTGTCTTTGATGTCAAGAGTGAGTTCATTCACGGCAACAACGTCGCCGAAGGTCTTCGTTATTCCCTTGAGTAGTATTCTGGCCAAGGATCCCGCACTTTAGATGCCACCCAGGCGATAAATACCCTTCGGGGGCAGTGGTCGCTGCTCCTATGCGGACCTCGTGCGGGGGCGTCTATCTGATCCTCTCGAGCATGAAGGACCCAATCATAAGGGCCCGATTCGTATACTTGTAGTCCACCCAGTCACGGGTTTGGACGTCGCATATCCCAGCAACGGCCAGTTGATTCTTCTGTCCGTCCACCCTGAAGTGAATGGCACCATCCATCTGGTGCTCCACAGCCTCTATCTGCTGGTCGCTGTGCATTCCCCGCTCGATGGCGTAGATGGCCACTGAATTGGTCTTCCTCATCCGATTGACCAGTCGCTGGACGAACTTCATGGCCTCTCTGTCATTCCCCTGAGTGAGGGACGTGGACAGAGTCATGTAGGCCAGTCTGACCAACGGGTAGTCTTCCTTCTGAAGCTCCCTTTCCGCCATGGTAAGGGCCTTCAGGATGCCCTCATAGTCGCCAGCACTCTGGACCACGTAGGTATTCCCCTCAACAGTCGGTGTCTTCCTGCTGTTATCCGGCATGGGGGTGGAACCATCGATCCATTTCACGAGGCCGAGTTGCTCGTACTCCCGGAAGGAAGGCAGGATGGGTCCCATGACTTTGGAAATCTCGGACGGTGGCCGCGACGTAGTGATGAGGATGCAAGGCACCCCGCTCCTCAATCCCTCGGCGATGAAGTTGAGAATTCCTATCTCCTTGCCCACGAAAGCCTGACCTACGAAGAGGACCTGGGATTCGGCTGGGATTCCTCCCAGGAGAAGATCGTCCAACCGCGGCGTCCCGGACTTCACCCTGTCCTCCTCCACGGGCTCCTCAACCTCTTCGCTGATATCTGACTGAACATCTTCCCGCATTGCCCGTTCCCTGTCTTTGAACTCCTTGTCCTTCTGATAGAGGAGGGCCTTCATCTCCTGCTCCTTCTTGAGGAGCCTCTTCTCCCACATGTGAAGGGCCTTCTCCTTCTCGGCGAGAATATCGACGTCGGAACGGCCACGCAGCCTCTTCTTGAACTCCTTCTCCCTCTCCATCAGCTTCAGCTTGAGGTCCGCCTCCCTCGCCTCCAAATCCTTCTTCATCTTCAGGATCTCCTGACGTCGCGTGGTGAGGTCCTCCGCTTCACGTTCCAGCTTCCGTGACAGTGCCTCCAGATGGGCCTCCTTTTCCTGAGCGGCACCCAACTTCCGCTTCAGGTCCTTCTGTGCCTCCGTCACCGAGGAGGCTTTGGAGTGGGCGCTCTTGTACAGCTCGCCGTACTGCGCCTCCTTCTTCTTGACCTTCTCAACGGATTCCTCCAGCAGTCCAAGCTGTCTCTGAAGATCCTTCCACCGGCTCTCGAGGTTCGTCTCCCTCTCCGCCAGTTCTTTTTCCTGAGTGGTCAAGGACTTCTCCCTTTCCTGGACTTCCTTCAGCCTCCTTTGAGCCCGGTCGACCGCCTTGCGAGTCTTCTTCTGCGTCGCCTCGACCGTGTCCTCAGCGACCTTCACGTCGATTTCTCGCTTTCCGAGCTGCTTCTCCCGTTCGAGGAGTCGGGACTCCAGCTTCGCGAGACGGGTGCCTATCACACGGCCTCTCCCCTTGATCCCCGCCCCTTCCTCCTTCATCGCCACGGCCCTTTCCCGCAAGGCCAACTGGCTCTCTGTGTCGAGAGCCTCCTTCTTCCTCCTCTCGAGGTCCTTCATGACACTTGCTTGCTCCTTCTCGAGCCTCTTGACGTCCCGGGACCTCCGTGCCGTCTCCTTCTCTCGCTCGCGGACGTCAATCAAGGCCGTCTTGACCACCTTCTCCCTCTTGACCAGTTCCCCCTCCCGACTCTCGAGGTCGGCGGCTGTGGTGCGGAACCCGGCCTCCTTCCCCGCCACGTCCTGCTCTCTCAGAGTCATGGTCTCCTCCCGGGCGGCGAGGTCAGCCTCGTGCGTGCGGACCTTCTTTTCCGTTTTCTTCAGCTTTTGGAGCCGCTTGTCCAGGCTCGCTTGCAGGGCTTCCATCTCTTTCCTGCCGTGCTCGAGGGATGAGATCTTGGCCGTCACGGCCTCCTCCTGGACCTCCAGGTCGGTTTCCTGGGCGCGGAGAGCCCGCTCCTTGTAGTCCAGGGCCTCGGACCTGGATTCCACCTCTTCCTTGACGAGCTGAAGCCTGTCCTTGCTCACGCGAATCATCTCCGGTCTGTGGAGCGAGGTTGAACTGGCAATGATGTGGAGCATGGAGCCGCTGAACAGGATGGCGACGGCGCTGGCCATGAAGGTCAGGATGAGCAGGTCAGGCGGGATTCCCGTCGAAAAGATCGGCGTGAAGCCATAGACCATCAGGGCAGTCGGGAAGGCGGCGGAGAACAAGGCGGCGAGTTTTCTCCTTCCCAGGCCACGCCAGGTCATCGACAGCGAGATCAGCGTGAGGGACATCCCTAGCAGGGCGGAGGGGTAGAGCCAGGTCAATCGAGTCGGGTCGACTCCCCTCAGGCTCTGGTTGATGAGGAGGAGCAGGATGATCAGCGAGATGAGGGTGGCCAACGCGGTCATCACGAAGTGCGGGCTGCCTCTCTCTCCTGAGTACGGCTTCCACTTGAGGTAGAGGGCGAAAACGGCTATGAGGGCCCCCGCGACGACCGGGAAGAGCCAGGGAAGGAGCAGCTTGGCGTCCTCTGGAATGCCCTCCAGTGGCCTGCCGGGGGGAGTGAGGAGGAGCAGGGCACCACTCGCCGCTAGGGCAAACGCCGCGATCATGCTGTATTGGTGAGACGCACGGCCCACCCTGAGCTGCAGGACCGCCATCTGTTCCGCCTGCTTCTTGGTCACCGAGACCTTGAGCTTTCGCTTCTTGGCGGCGGGCTTCTTGGTGGCCCCCTTGGACTTTCTCTGGCCAGCCTTGGGCCTTAGCTTGGAGGCGACGCTCATGGCCCTGGACTTGACCCCTTTAGAACCGGAGGACCGCTTCTGCGCCATCAGACCATCCTAGTCGCCCTCGGCTTCGCTGGGACTCTCGAGAAGTGGATACTTAAGGATTGAGACAGCAATATATCGTGTGATAACA
>JABAOF010014576.1_pt1 | contig 14877 bp, 13 predicted proteins | sample 7062171 | NCBI WGS metagenome assembly JABAOF01 (sample SAMN14538628, study PRJNA623070) | marine sediment metagenome | biome: marine biome [ENVO:00000428]; feature: marine pelagic biome [ENVO:01000023]; material: deep marine sediment [ENVO:00002113] | place: India: Gulf of Khambhat ...
GATAAATATATGTTTTTAGTCAGAAATCGTTGTTTGTCAGCCCACAGGCACGGGCACATTCGATTCGCAACGGGAAAATTCGCACGCCTTGCAACGCAATTTTCTTACTTTTACCATTTCTCACGGGGAAAGAAATTGACCGGGGTCAAGGTCGGCCGATTTTGCTCTGACACCTTTTCGCTTTGCTCTGACACCAGCTTAAAATATTGATTGTATTGAGGATTTAAGCCCAGAGTGCAGTTATGAGGGACGTTTTATTCCCTGGTAGGTGCCCCGCCTCTTCAGTTCCCCGCTTACGTCCTGGATAAAACCGGCACTGCCCCTTTCCCATCTGGGCGCGAGGAGATATTTCCCCGGCGTCGTCCCTATCAACCTGGCGACCGTTGCTTCCGGCGACAGATACTCGAGAAAGTCACACACGGCGGCAAGATATTCATCGTAGGTGGGGGGTGTAAAGCTCCCTTCTCTCCACATCTCTTCGAGCTTTGTATCCCTGACCACATGAATGTGGTTCAGTTTTACAAGGGACACCCCGGCGTCGGACACCCGTTGTGCCCCCTCAATGAAGCTCTCCCGCGAGTCCCCGGGAAGCCCGTATATCAGATGGGCGCCGAATTCGATCCCCGCGTCCTTTAGCAGCGCAGCCGCCCGGATAAAATCATCGAACCCGTGCCCCCTGTTCACCCGGGAGAGAACCCGGTCATCAACCGTCTGAAGGCCGAGCTCAACGGAAAGATAAGTCTCCCGGCCCAGCCTACCAAGAAGCGATACAACATCCCCGTCGATACAGTCGGGCCTCGTACCGATCACGATTCCCGCTATCCCCTCGGAAACGAGGGCCTCGCGGTAAACCCTCTCGAGATACGCAACGTCTCCGTAGGTATTCGAATATTTCTGAAAGTAGACGAGAAACCGGGCATCCCGGTATTTCCTCTTCCCCTCCTTTTCCCTCAGCGCCGCATGCACCTGGAAGGAAACAGGATTGCCTTCCCCGATGATTCCCACGGTAAAGGCCTCGTTGTTGCAGTATATACACCCCCCTTTCCCCTTTGTGCCATCCCTGTTGGGACAGGTGAAGTCACCATCCACCATTATCTTGTAGACCCGCCGGCCGAACCGCTCCCGGAGGTACCACCCGTAGTGGTTGTAACGGTACCCCCCTGAAAATTGACCATCCATGCTACCTCCCAAAGCAGATCTAAAAGATATTTTAACAGAGGGTGAAATACCTGATACAATAACCCGAAAAAATCGTGAAGGGTGCGTGATGGAGAGGGTTCAGTTCATCATGGAAAACGACCGCGTGATCGAGCTGTTCGGCATGGAGCTCGAAGAGGCGCGTGAAGGGTACGTGAGGATCTCGGTGGTGGTGAAAGACGAATATCTCAATGCCCACAACATAGCCCACGGGGCGTTGATCTTTGCCCTCGCGGACGTGGCCTTCGCGATTGCCGTGAACTCGGTAACAGACGCCGTGGGAGTCCAGTGGAGCTTCAACACCTTCAGGGCGGCAATGCCGGGGGAGAGGATAACCGCAGAGTGCGACCTCACCCACCGGGGAAAGAGCCTGATGGTCGTCGATTACCGGGTAACGAACGAATCGGGAAAACTCATCGCGAAAGGGCAGGCCACGGCTCTCCCCGTTCCTCGGGACCGGTTCAAAAGCTGACCTATCCGAATTTTATCAGCACGACCCCGAGGCTGATCAGGAGCGCTCCTGTAAGCCGCATTCCGCCGAAAGACTCCCGAAACAGGGCAATGCCGAGCAAAACGCCGAACACCGCGCTCATCTGCCGCGCAGAAACTGCGTAGCTCACGGGGGCAATGCGAAGGCCGAGGCGGTAGCACAGAAAGGACCCGAAAAGGATACCGCCGGCAAGAGCTATCTTCGGCCAGCTCGCGCGAAGCTCCGGGAGAAGGTCCCTTTTGTTCCCCCGGATCAGGACGTGGTTGCACAGGAGAAAAAACACGAGAACCGAATCGAGATAGTAGGTGTAGGTAAACACGTCGAAGTCCGTCACCCCTTTCTTGTCCACCACCGCCCCGATCGAGTAGAAAAAACCCGCCGCCATCGCCAGGAAGACCCCCGGATTTCTCAAGCTTCTCAGCGGCTCCACCATCCCTTTCAGGTTCAGTGTCTTCATCTGTATCGTGTATGCCCCGAAGAAAACGAGCAGTATGCCGAAACAGCCCTCGATGGAGAGCTTTTCGCCGAGAAAGATGTACGCCCAGAGCGGTATGTAGAGAGGGCCCGTCGTGGTGAGAGGATAGGCGAGCGACACCTCCGTCGTCTCGTACGAGTCGGTAAGGCAAAGGTGGTAGAGGAAAAAGAAGAAACCCGCCGTAACCACGATAACCCCGAGCCTGAACCCCGGCAGCGGTATTTTCCCCTTCCAGACCAGGAAAAATATCGAGAAGATGCCGATCGCAGCAAGGTGCATGAATATGTTGAAAGACATCTTCCTGTCCGACGTTTTGAGGACAACGTTCCAGAGGGCGTGAAAGAGAGCCGAAAGGACGATAAAAAAGAGCGCAAGCAGATTCATAGAGACTCACCCATATGGGCTCCATAACCTCTCATCGAGACCGGGGCTGGAGAAAAATTTATCTTTTCATTCGTGAGTTTCAATATTATAAATAATCTAAATACTATTGTTAAAAGGGAAAATGCTCAACCTGGAAGCAAAATACCAGGCCTTCGCAAGATTCGTGAGGGAAAAGGCCAGAGCGGGGTCCGTTGAAAACCTTCTCGCGGCAACCCCATCGAAATTGCTCCTTCTTTTCCCCGAGCTCGTCTCCGTTTCCTACATCGAGGTAAACAGCGAGGCCGGGATCGTCCGTGTAACGGCCCACGTGGGGCCAAAAGACCTGATACACCTCTCCCCGCCAAAAGAGCTCTTCCGGTTCAAATTGGAAGCGGTGAGGGAGAAAGGCGACGACAGCTTAAAAGAGCTGATACGGAAAAATCTCCATCTGCCGGCCCCTCTCTGCGTGCATTTTCTGCCCCTCAATGCCGCATTTCACCAGAGCAGTGGGTTTTTCGTTCTCGTTTTCCCACGAGACAACCCGAACAACAGAGAAGTGATCCATCAGGTAGAAGAGCTTCTTAGCTATCTGGAAACGACCCGGGAAAACCTGATTCTCAAAGCAGAGTTTGCAGAGATGGACGCCAACTACAGGATCATCGCAAAAGCACTCTCTGAGAAAAAGCTCACTCCCGAAGAGGAGGCGCAACCGCTTCTCCAGGCCATTCTCGAAACGGCGACGCAAAACTTCCAGGCTCCATTCGCCGTGCTCTTCAGGCGTGAGGGCAACACCCTGGCTGCGCTCTTACATTTCGGCACATCCCCCTCCTTTAAGGAACACCAGGGGAAAGAGGAACCCCTGGCCGTTGAGCTCTACCGATCCGATGCTATGCCCGACACCCATATTTTCGAGGCAGAATATTACCGGGAAAAAATCGAGAAACAGATAGTGCCGCAACTTGCACACGGCGCGCTGAACGAAGCGCTGGCAATACCCCTGAGTCCCTTCGGGAAGCATACGTATGTCATTGCGCTCTTTTTCGATCACCTTGAGGAGGAAAAAAGGAGCCACTATCAGAAAGCGGGGACGCTTTTCTCCGGAATCGCATCTTCATCGATCGAGAGCAGGCTCAACAAGTCTGCACTCTCCTCTGCCACCAGCGCCCTCGTCCAGGAAAAAAAGAACACATCCGACCTTCTCAACCTGACGAACCTGGTCTCGTCCACCCTGAACGTTGGCCACTCCTTGAGTATCGTCGTGAAGAAGATACGGGAGCTCTTCGACGCCGACAGATGCTCGATCATCGTAAAGGTGCACGGGAAAAACGAGGGAGTGCTGCAGTACTCCACCTCCAGAGACCACTCGATCGAAGAGCCGGTGGGAATGCGGATCAACGAACAAGAGTGCCCGTACTTCTTCTCTCCGGCGAGAACCAAAAAACCGCTCATCATCGAGAGCACGGATTCGCTGAAATTGAACGTGAAGGAGAGGGGGCTCATGTACGCCCTCAACATCAAAAAGATGCTCCTCCTTCCCATTTTCAACCACGGAGACTTCATGGGGCTGCTCACCGTAGACCACACACAGGGTGACAGGGGCTTTTCAGAGGGGGATATCAGCCTCCTTTCCGCCGTGGCCAATCAGATATCGAGCGCCGTTGGCAACGCCAGCCTCTTCGCCGATGTGCTCAAAAGCAAAAATGAGTGGGAGCTGATCTTCAACTCAATATCGGATGGCGTCTTTGTCATCGACATGGACTATACGGTCACCAACTTCAACACGGTATTCGCCAATCACCGCGGTTTTGACCCCGGCAGGATCATCGGCAGGAAGTGCCACGAGCTCTTCGCCTGCAAGAAACAGGAAACAGAAGAGTGCGGCCACGTCAAGTGCATCACGGAGAAAAAACCCGTCGAATCGATCCACACCTACAGCAAAATTCCCGGTACGTTCAGGGTAACCATATCGCCCGTTTTCGACGAGCGGGGGGAGATCGAAAAGAGCGTTCATTTTATCAAGGACATCACGAAGGAACTGGAGTACAAAAAGCAGCTGGAAGAGAGCCTGAAGAAAGCCCAGGAGATATCGGATTACCTCGAGACGCTGATCGAGTCGACTCCTGACTCCATAATATCGACGGATGAGAAAGGCAAAATCGTCTATTTCAGCAAGGGAGCCTCTGAGGTGCTCGGATACTCGGCGGAGGAGATTCAGGGCAAGCACGTGTCCGAGATCTACCCCTCTCTTGCAGAAGCGAGAAAAATCGGCCAGGCGATGCGCAAGAACAGGGGAAAAATCAGGAACTACAACGTATCCCTGAAGAAAAAAGACGGGACGCTGGTCGAGGTCCTGCTGTCGGCTTCCGCCCTGTATGGCGAGGATGGGGCGCTGATCGGGACGGTGGGGATATCCAAGGACCTGTCGAAGATAAAAAAGATGGAGGAGTATATCCGTCAGTCCGAGAAATTGACCGCTCTTGGCAAGCTGGCCTCGGGGATCGCACACGACTTCAACAATATCCTGGCCGCCATCTCGATGCGGGCGGAACTCATGAAGCTCAAGGTCGAGGATTCGGAACTTTTAAAAGAGCTCGAGATCATCGAGAACGCCGCCCACACGGGCGCCGCAACGGTGAAGAAACTCCGCTCATTTTATAAGCGGGACAGGAAGACCTTCGGCCCCGTCAACTTAAACGACGTGATCACGGAGGCGGTGGATATCACCTCTCCGCGGTGGAAGGACATGTCCCATTCAAAGGGGATATCCATCGACATCACCCTCAAGCTCGAGGATGAACTCCACACCATCCAGGGAAACGAGGGAGAACTGAAAGACGTCTTTATAAACCTGATCATCAACGCCCTCGATGCCATGCCCAAAGGCGGCAAGATACGGATAAGCACCCAGAACGAACACGACAGGGTGAAAACGGTCTTTACCGATTCGGGGGTGGGGATGCAGCCCCGAATCCGCGACAGGGCGTTTGAGCCCTTTTTCAGCACGAAGGGAGAGAAGGGATCAGGCCTGGGGTTATCAACCGTCTACGGGATCATCACCGCACACGGAGGGCAGGTGGACCTTGAATCGTGGGCAGGCAAAGGAACTTCCTTCATACTTCATCTGCCGATATCAGATCCGGAGATCACGGAAGGACCACACGAGGACGAAGAGAAGGATTACGACATTGCCGACACCAAGGTCATCCTTTTTGAAGACGAGGAGCCCATCAGGAATGCGACGGACGAGCTGCTCACGGAAATGGGCTGCAGCGTTTTCGCGTTTGACAACAGCAGCGCGGGGCTCAAGTTTTTACGGGAAAACCTCACCTCCCTGCGGGACGGAGCCAAAGTCGTCATCATCACCGACCTCGGCATGCCGGCTATCAACGGGCTCGAGATAGCCCGGAAAGCGAAGGATCTCGACGGGCGTGTGCCCGTTATCATGCTGACCGGCTGGGGAACGTTCATGGATCACTCCCAGCTAAACATCTACGGGGTAGACCGGATCATTCCCAAGCCGGTAAAGGGAAAAGTTCTGGTGCGCACCATCGGGGAATTGATCAGTTGAACACCTCCTGTTTCCTCATGTTCCGAAAACTTACCCGCCATATCGGTGTCGTTTTTCTCTCCATTGTTCTCACGAGCTCTTGTTATCAGGCCGCAGCAGCCTCCAGCAGGGAAGTGCTCACAACGATTTTGCCCCTTTACATCTTCTCGGCCAATATACTCAACGGAATCAACGGCGTTCACCTTGAACTTCTCGTCGAGGGGGAAAACGCCAATCCCCACGTCTACACCATGACGGTTCAGGGGGTAAAAAAGATAGCCTCGGCTGAAGTGATAATCGCAAACGGCAAGGCCGAGGAGTTCTTCGATCTGGGCAAAATCAGGGACTTGAACCCCCGCGCCAGAGTAGTCCTGACCCATCAGGCCTCCTTTCGGGTGAGCGGTCTTTCCCCCATAGATGCCAGAAACCCCCACACGTGGCTGAGTCCGAAACGGGCCATAATCGAGTGTGAGGAGATAGGGAAGGCCCTTCAAGAAGCCTTTCCCGAATATGACGCTGCCATCAGGGAGAACGTGAAGATATACAGGAAAAAGCTCGAAGCGTTATCGGAGCGGATTTCCTCGCTGTTATCAAAGGCGGACGTTTTCGATATCATAACCTTCCACGACGCCCTCGATATATTTGCGATCGATTACGGGGCCAGGATTCTCTATCACATCGAAGAGGTCCACGGCATCCCGCCATCTCCTAAAAGGCTTGCCGACATCCTCGATACGATAAAGGCAAAGGGAGGAAAGGTGATCCTCGTCAGCGAGTCACCCGAGCCTGATAGAATCACGAGCATGATCGCGGGAAAGACCGATGCCCCCGTTGTCTGGTTCGACCCCATCATTTCGGGCGGTAAAAACGTAACCCGCTATGAAGAAACCATGCTCATGAATGTCGAAAAATTAATCTCATCGTTTACAATGTAACTAATGGACACCCTGATACATATCGAAAACCTCTCCGTCTCCCTTGGAAACCAGAATGTTCTCGATAATGTCTCTGCCGAGATCCCTTCCGGAAAGCTCACCGCCGTAATCGGCCCAAACGGCGCGGGGAAAACGACCCTGCTCAAATGCATTCTCGGGCTGGTCCATTACAGCGGAACGATATCGATCGGCGGAAAGGACAGGGCCGAGCAGGAACGGTCATCCATCGGCTTCGTGCCCCAGAGGATGGAGCTCGATCGAGGGCTCCCCCTCAAGGTCATCGAATTCCTGAGCCTGGGGGAGCGGGGGAAATCCGTCATTTTCGGCATCGAGAAAAAAAGACGGGAACGGTTCGAGCATTTCCTGAGGATGGTCAACAGCTTACCGCTGATCGAAAAAAGAGTGAGCGAGCTCTCCGGCGGGGAGCTGCAGAGGGTTCTCCTGGCGAAGTCTCTGTGCAGAAACCCGGAAATACTGCTGCTCGACGAGCCTGCTTCGGGTATCGACGTTGGGGGGGAGCAGCTTTTTTGCGACATCCTGGAAGATATTCAGCGGCAGACGGGGAAAACCATCGTCCTGGTCTCCCACGACCTGACCGTCGTGACGAGTCACGCCCATTACGTCCTGTGCCTGAACAAGACGGTCAAATGCTCCGGTTCTCCCGTCGAGGTCATGACAAGCGATAATCTCCTTGACCTCTTCGGGACCCACTCAGGCCTCTATCTCCATGGCGAATCACACGACGTGATCTGCACACATGAGGAAACGGGGGACCGCGCCGACCACGATACCGGGAAAAAACCAGGGTGACAGAGCAAGGAGGCACGATTCCACATTGTTTGATCCTATCCTCTTCAGCCTTTTAAGGAGTTCGTTGGTAGAAGTCATCATGGTGTGCCTTCTCGCCGGGATGATGGGCATATTCGTGGTCAACTTTCAGATGGCGTTTTTTAGCGACGCCATTTCCCACTCTGCCTTCACCGGTGTTGCCCTCGGCCTTATTGCAGGCGTTGACCCCCTATTCACTGTGGTGGCTTTCGGTGTGATTATCGGTCTCTTGGTGGTATTCTTCCGGAAAAAAACGGGCATGTCGTACGATACGATCATAGGTGTCTTCTTCTCATTTTCGGTTTCTCTCGGTATCGTTATCGTCTCCTCATCGAAAGGCCTTTTCAGAAATTTTCACACTTTCCTCTATGGTGATATTCTTCTGATAAACAACACTGACCTCGCCATAACCTTTCTCCTGCTCATCGTCACATCGACATTTATTATCGTCAACTTTGACAAATTGACCCTTGTCGGCATTGATGAAACCTTCGCCTCAACCCACGTCACGGGAGTGACGATTTTAAAATATGCCTTTTCCCTCCTCCTTGGCCTCGTAGTCACCTTGTCTATTAAAACAGTGGGTATTCTTCTCGTTACCGCCCTTCTCGTCGTCCCTGCCGCAAGTGCCCGAGCAATCACAAGCAGCATCGCCTGGATGTTTTATAGTTCTGTAATCTTAAGTGTTCTCTCGGGAATGGGCGGAATTATCGTATCTTTTCATTTGAACTCATCTGCCGGCGCGTCGATTGTCATCGTATCCTGTCTGTTTTTTTTACTGTGCACATTGTGGAAAAGCTTAAGAGATTACCGTGCCACGAGATAAAAAACCACTCTGATCGTTCCCGATAGAGAAACACCCTTTCATTATTTCCCATGAATGTCTTCCTGATCTGCGTATCAAACACTCATGCCGACTTTTGCTGGGCTTTTTAGGGTAATCCTTACGGGGGAGGCAGCGTAAATTCAACATATTCTCACGCGGTGACAGAGCAAACATTGACAAAGAAATGATGCTTTGAAAGTTTCAATTATCCAATCGCTGATAATGATTCCCTTTTCAATTATCTTTAATTTTTTTCCTTGCAATTTCCTTTTCCAGAGACTTCATTATTGCTTCAACAAGGGTATCGATCCCGCTCCTATCCCTGAGTCTCCAGAGTCCGGGAATGTCTACCGTATCGATCATTGCGGATTTGTTATCTTTCAGAAAGTGAGAGAAGATCGTGGCCTGGCTAATCCTTATATTTTTTATCATTATCTCAACAGGGCTTTCTCCCCTCCTCCTTCGTGTGCCTACATCGATAACTTCCCGGTTTTTGGAAAAAATATTATCGAAATTTTCCCATAACCCCTTTTTTCGAGCGGTTATCTGCAATCCATTCACTTCAAGTATGCTGATCTCAATCTTTTTCGCAAACAACTCGCCGGGACTCACATCAGCAGAGATATTATTTATTTTTAAAAGGTATTCTTTTTCTGCCCCTTTCTGATCTTTAATCGCTAAATTTCGTGCCGATATCATTCCCCTGATCAGACTGAAATGCACACTTTCCATGCTCGATTCGGCATTTATCTGTTTTTGAAGCAATGTATTCATTTCCTCTGTCAGCATGGAATCAGAGTATTCGATCAGGGAAGCAACAAATGCAGTTAAACCAAGGACTATTACAATGAGAGAATATGCTACCTTTTTATTCACTTACTCCCACATCCCAACCACCGAAAAACCTTGCTCAATTCCTTTTGCTCTGACACCTTCGGGAGGAAAACAGTTTATCTCTGATCTCAGCTCTGGTTTCTCCTGTTTGTCCTCTTTCTTCTTTTCCTTTTCTTTGCCTTTTTCTTCCGAACTGTTTTCTTGTAATCATAGTTGAAATACTCTGCAAGAGCTTCCCTCACGACGTGGGTACTCTTGATGTGCCAGAGGTCATTATTCCCCGTGAGAGAAACGAAACATATGGAGGGAGCACTCGCTGGAGCTATACCGAGAGACCACTCATATCGAAGTTTCGGCGGCCCCCAGGTAATCGATCCTGTTTTTCCGGCCACATCAAACTTTTGGGCTAATTTTCTCCATTTCCTTTTTGAAAAAGCCCTTCGCATCGTCCCAAAAACGGGGGTTTTCTTCATCATCCTTATTAAATTTTTAGCAGTTTCAGGCTGTACCGTCTTTGCAAGAATCTCCTCTTTGGCCAAATAGAGTACATTCCCTCTCTTGTCCCTTATCGATTCAACGATATATGGCCTCATCATGACCCCATTGTTCGCCACAGAAGCTCCAATCATCGCAGCGTGTATGGGAGAGATCATCATTTTCCCGAAACCAGCGCCCGCTCTTGCAAGCTCCAAATCTTCCTCGGGCACCTGGGCAAAGCTCTCTTCAACATCGAAGTCAAAGGGTAACGATCTTGAAAAACAAAATCTATCGAGATATTTTATAAACCGCTCCCTTCCGATATAGTTTGCCGTTAGTTTTCCGAAAACATTATTTGCCGACTTTGCTATTGCCTCGGTTAAGGTCATCGTAGGATATCTATTGGATTCCGGTGTTCTTAAATCAAGTTGAGATACCCTGTACAACCCACTTCTGTAGGAAATTTCAGTTCCCGGAGAAAATTTAAGCTCTTCCAAAGCTGCAGAAGCGGTAATTATCTTGATTAGTGAGGCGGCAGGGTAGCTGGCGAGCAGGTTTGGCTCCATCAGCAACCCATCGCGGGAAGAATACCCTGACATGGCAATGATTTTGCCACTTTTCGGTTCTATCGCAATAAATGATCCGACTGGGAGGTCATATTTGACGAAGATATCATTTACAACACTTTGGAGTTCGGTATCGAGAGTTAACGTAACTCTGATACCGGAAGGAAGGATAAACTCCCTCACTCCCTGTTTCAATGCAGACTCGATTCCGGATTCAAGATCGGATATCGTGTGGAGATAGGTTTCGACATCGCCATAATCAACAACGGCATTGGAAGTGGAAAATCCATAGTAAAACAGGTATATGAAAAAAGCATAGAAACTGATGACAAATATGGCTCGATAGCGTCTCATGTTTTGAATATTCACCTGAGATATCCCCCCCCCAACTTTAATTATGCTAAATTATATATAAATGAAGTATAAATTCAACTTTATTTTAATACTAATAAAGAAGGTATCGGTCAAGATGATCAAAGCATTCCCATCTCACATAAAGTGCTCTGACACCTAATCACCCCCCAAGTTGCCTCACATAAAATTCTCAGCTTATAATGCTCTGACACCATTTTGCCGAGAAAAATAAGTTGAAAAAATATTGGATGACAATCCAAAAATAAACGCTATAGAACTAAAATGCCGAACTGGCAAGTAGGTATGCGGGAGGGACTATAGATCCAGACGGAAAGATAGCTTCCGTTGGCACACTGGAGAAAAATAATGCCTGCTTAACGGCCAAAATAGTGAGAGGGAAAAAAAGCCAGTGGTTTTATTGATTCATTTAAAACCTTTCCTGAAATGATTTCAGCAATAAAGATTGTATGGTCACCCGCCTCTGTTGAGTATGACACCTCGCAGTCGACATATCCCACCGATTCTTTCAAGATCGGCGAACCGGTTTTATCGGTAAAATATTCAACATTGGCAAACTTATCGACTTCCCTTCCTGAAACAAGCCCGAAGTGACGGCCCAGTTCAATCCCCCTTTCGCTATCCGGAAGTATCGATAGTGCAAATGTCCCGGCTTGCGTTATAAAGGAGTAAGTTTCCCTCTCTGGTGCTAGAGATACAGCAACTATCGGCGGAATAAACGATACCCTGCATACCCAGGCAACCGCACAGCCGTTGTGTTTTCCATCATACGAGGACGCGATGACATAAACACCGTAGCTGAATTTTGAAAGCGGACTTTCAAAAGCAGACTTATTCATTAATTCCTCCTTCGCGCGAAGCGTTTTTTCACCTTATTTAATTTTCCATTCCACACGGGGCAAAACTAGGCCGAACTGTATTGTGCCCGCATCTCTTCAATAAACCATTCTGACCCGTAAAATCTCCTTCGCAACTCTATTTTTAAACTATACTCATTATCCAGACAATCATCAAAGAGATTAAGAAACGTTTCTCCGTAATTAAATTCCTTTTTCCTTTGTCTCGTTACCATAATAAAGAAGCGGTCTCTTGAGAGTACAATCTCCACCGGTTTACCAAAAGCATGAAATTGAAAGGTTGAATCTGCCCACTTATTTGGGGTCTTTACTTCACCGGCTCTTACGGGATTCAAGTAAATGTAACGGATACACCTCAGGTAATGTTCATCTGTTGAAAGTATCGTAGCCCGGTATCTCTCCCCCCAGAGGTGCCCGCTTCTTTTTTCGCGTTTATTATAGCGCAGAGCTACCCGGGAGTTGACGAACTGGAAGAATCGATGAAGGTTCTCCTCTGGTGTCTGGATAATAATATGGTAATGGTTTGCCATAAGAACAAGGTGAAACACTTTCACCGAGTATTTTTTAATAGCAGAATTCAAGACATCGGCGTAAATTTTCATAATTTTTTTCTTGTTGAACCTGAATGTTTTGTTATTCGTCCTTGTCGTTATGTGGTAGGGATAGTGTGCTTGTAAAATTCTTTTTGGCCTTCCCATAGCTTCCTCCTGTGTTGTCTTTTACTTGCTGAAAAGAAACAATCGTGCCACCACGACCACAATCATCTAAGATCGGTGACAGAGCAAACATACGAATTAAATTTCAGGTTGTTACGGAAGAGGTAGGTGTCAGAGCAAGTTCTTAGAGCGCTTAAAAATGATTGGTCTCATGGATTATGATTTTATTTTTTGTACCTTTTGTTCCGATAATCGAACCGGTAGGGAAACATTATCTACGTGAAAAACGGGGGGCAACTAATAAATCGTTAAATTGATCCAAAGAAGATCGCGATAATAAATATTAGGTGTCAGAGCAAAAATAGGTATATGAAAAAAGCATAGAAACTGATGGCAAATATGGCTCGATAGCCTCTCATTTTTTGAATATTCACCTGAGATCCCCCCCCAACTTTAATTATGCTAAATTATATATAAATAAAGTACAATTTAACTGATATTTTTACATAACAAAGAAAATACTGATAATCACTGACGACAGCATTCACGACTCACTTTAAATTTCCAGAAATTGCTCTGAAACTTGCTGTCTTGACACAGTACGGGGGCTCCGTTGCAAAAACTTTTCAATAACTATATAGGTCAGGGTTGGGGAGTGAAGTTTATGCGTTGAATTGTAGCTGAGAATAGTATTTACTCCCTTAAGCTATTTAGACCATATCATAATACCTGAATCAGTTTTTGGCGAGCAGGTCATTACCCTGTTTATTAACTTTAGGCGGTCCGGTTCATATGGTTGCTTTATAATAATAAAAAGTATTATTTTCAATTACGGGAGGGAGAAATGAGAAGTTATTTAGATATAAAGAAACCGTTCGCAACACTTTTGGCAGCGGTTATTCTGCTGTTTTTACTGAATCCAGCCCATGGGGGTGATGAGAAAATTAGGTGGTACAAGCTCTATGAAGGGAGAAAGAAAGCTCGGGCCGAGAAAAAACCCATGGTTGTCGATTTTAGCATGCCATACAATTGTCACCGGTGTATGGCAATGGAAAAGAACATCTATAGCAATACCCTCATCATTGACAAGTTGAACAGGGATTTTGTGCCGGTGAAAATCGATCTGTCGGAAGAGCTCGACTTCCAGGAAAGGGGCCTGGGAGAAGAGTATGATTACAAGCATGACTGCCTGCTCCTCTTTCTCGATTACCGGGGAAAGGTTGTGAAGGATGCAGGTGGTCAGAAACTCTGTTTTACCGAAGCGGTAACCCCCGAGCAATTTCTGGAGTATCTCGAGACATCGCGGCAAAAGGCGATGAAACAATAACTCATCCATAAACCTAAAACTCGAATGTTCTATCGGTGACCATTCGGGAAAACACAGGGAGTTCCCGGTTACATCTTATACTGATGCTCCTGGCCTCCCCCGATAGTTGGAGAACTTCAAGGATTCACCATACGATATATTGAGTCTCACAGATAGTCACTCCTTTGTTCTCGCATGTTTTGCAGAAGAGCAACCATTGCGTTGAGGAACGGCAGGAGGCGGTGCTGATTTTCCTGTGACAGGTGAACGATCATGTTGTAATGGTTCGGCATAAGAACAAAGTGGAATATATCACTGAATATTTTTAATGGCATAATGAAAGACTCCGGCGCAGAATCTCATAATTTTTTTCTCGTCGAATCTGATACTCTGTTATTCGTTCGTGTTGTTATGTGGTAGGAGTTTTAAGCTTGGAGAATCCTTATCGGTCTTCGCACAGGTACCCCATCTGCTCTCTCTCACCCTTTGATGAGAATTAATCATGGCACCATGATCACAATATTCTGGGCTTGGTAAACGAGCAAAAGTTGTACTGCTGTGAAACTATATAAATTTGGATAATTATTACTATCATCCAAAAGTTAAAACATTGACAAGAGATAATCAGTCTTGAATTGAACCATTTTCTAAAATATTTTTTTTACATACTGTAAAATATTGCTTGACTTCCTTTCTGTTCTGTTATATTCAACATTTGGTTAAATAAAAGGGGTCGAAGAAAAACATCAAAGGGCTAAATGATAAACTATTTTTCCTTGAGGATTTGAGATTAAAAAAGCTTTTGATGATAGTTTTAAACATAAAATTAGGGTTGACAAACACTTTTATGTTTATCAAAATATTTACAAATTCTTATTTGGTGCAATAGACACTGACACAAAACAACGTTTTTGATTCTTAAACGTAGATAAAAAACACCTTTGCGGAGAGCTGCTCTTAAACAAAAAAACCAAACGAAAGGAGGTGAGTTATCACGGGTGACTTCAAGAAAGTAACTGGACGACGTGATGTAAAGTGATCTAGTCTAAAAAGCTAATTAGGGGGGAGATTATGAGAAAAAACCTTATTATCTGTCTTATCGCTGTCCTGGCACTTCTCTTCTTTGGCGTCAACAGCGCTATGGCAGG
>JABAOF010008706.1_pt1 | contig 14875 bp, 16 predicted proteins | sample 7062171 | NCBI WGS metagenome assembly JABAOF01 (sample SAMN14538628, study PRJNA623070) | marine sediment metagenome | biome: marine biome [ENVO:00000428]; feature: marine pelagic biome [ENVO:01000023]; material: deep marine sediment [ENVO:00002113] | place: India: Gulf of Khambhat ...
TATCAACATGCAGCAGGTCAAGCCGATAGCAAGGCTGGCAACGTTGATAAAGGAATATCCTTTTTGGTCTTTTATGTTTCTTAAAGCAATTTTCAAGTAATTTTTGAGCATGGGAGCTTTCCTCTTTTATACAAGCGTGCAATTAACATGCCAAGTTTTTTGCTTTAAGAGAGAACAAGTTGTGCAATATTTACACTTATTAAAGAAGTGTTCGCTGGCGTAACATATAGTGTACAGTAGCGGACGATTGACCTGGGCTGCAAACTGGCTTATTTTCTGAATTTGATGGAGGGCTTGTTATTTTTCAGGGCATAAATGTATAAGGTCAAGAATTTTTCTAACCTTTGACATTAGGCTAATCTCATCCTTTTTTCTTGAATCTGGTCACCTGCAAAGGCTTCAGATCTATATCCGTAGTCTGATTACAGACAAGTTGGGAGATAAGTTTACCGGTAACAGGAGCCAAGGTTATTCCAAGCATTCCATGCCCTGTCGCCATGATCAAATTTTTATAACCAGGGATAGTGTCGATTATCGGCAGCCCATCAGGAGTGCAGGGCCTCAGTCCAGTTCGAACTTCTATTGCCTCCATAGTAGCCAGCTGCCTTAAATAATCCTTCGCAGCAGCCATAATAGCATTCACACGGCGGTTATTAATGCTGAAATCCATTCCTCCCAGTTCGAGCGTTCCCGCAAATCGCAATTCTTCTTCTAGGGGCGTAGCCACCACCTTTTCTTCGCTGAAATAGAGCGGGATCCTTGAGCAAGCTTCTGGACGCTTTAACGAAATACTGTAGCCTTTGGCAGGTTGCACAGGCAACCTGAAACCCAGGCTATGTACCATTCCTCGTGACCAGGCGCCTGCGGCTAAGACGACTTGCCCTGGCTGAAAATAACCGTGAGTCGTTCTTACAGCCCTAATCCTATCATACGATTTTTCAAACTCGAGGACTTCTGTCTGCGTATGGATGGTTACACCTAGCTCTTTAAGATGCACGGCCAAAACTTGGACAAACTTCGCCGGATCCAGGTGTGCATCATCTGGAAAATATATACCACCCGAGATATCAGGATGCAGTGTCGGCTCCATCTCCAATGTTTCATCAATATTCATTATCTTAAGATTAATATCATATGACTGTAAAACCTGAGCTTCTTCTACTGCGTCTTGGAAGCCCTTTTCAGTTTTGTAGGCTAATAGCCACCCATCCTGTCTATAATTGCACTCCAAGGATTCATTCTCTATCAACTGGTCAAATAGCTCCCGGCTGGCATAGTTCAAATCGCTCAAGATTCGAATTCCTCGATGCATCTGCTCTGGTTTGGAGGCGCTTCGAAATCGTACCAACCAGGAAAAAAGCACAGGATCAAACCGAAGTTTGATATAAAACGGACTATCAGGTTTAAGTATACCTTTGAGCCCCTGCTTCCAAGCACCTGGAGAAGCCAAGGGGACCGAGTGGCTAGGAACAATAAGACCAGCGTTAGCGCCTGAGCATCCAGAAGCGATTTCCCCTTTTTCTACTACGGAAACGCTTAGCCCTTGTCGAGCTATATAATATGCTGAACAGACACCAATCGCTCCTCCCCCGATTACTAAAACATCCAAATCGCTTTTCATCAAAAATACTCTAATTCTTGCTCAATGTTCTGTCAAACATGAAATGGGATTGGAGTCTTAGAAATGATTGTATTCTGGTTTTAAAGCGAGGTGATGAGGCCTTCCTTCAATAACTGGTTAGAATCTCTGATTTCCAGCTCTGTTGATTCAACAAAATCCAAAGCCTTGCGCAAGGTCTTCAGCATTGTTTTTTTGTCGTCAGGAAGGTCACCTGCCACTCCCCTGTAAAAAATGGAATTTCCTGCCCAGAGAAAGTTCGTCATGTGATCGGACGCCAGGAAACATCCCTTAAGGTCCAGATTCTTTACGAAAAGCTGCACCTCTTTTAGCCTTTCCAGGGGCGGAGTGATTTCAAATTCTCCCTTGTCCAGTTTCTCTTTTAATGGAGTTCCCTGCTTGATTGTCAGGGACCTTAGTCTTATGAAATCAGGCTCAATCTCGTTGAGAGCCTTAGCACTGTTTAGGGCATGCTCCTTCCATCTCTTCTTCCCGCCCGCGCCACTTATGACATAGAAATTTACCTCAAAACCAGCCTCTTTAGCTTTACGTCCGGCTTCGATTATTTCCTCAGGTGTTACTCCTTTACAAAGCCACTCGAGCACTATCGGGTCCCCTGACTCAAGGCCGATGTGAAGCCTATCAAGACCTGCCTTGCGAACCGCGGTCAAGAACTCCATCTTCCTGCTCAAAATAGTCTTAGCCCTTGCGTAAGCTGTTACACGTCTGATATCAGGGAATATCTTTCTTATGAAAGCTACTATTTCAGGAAGATCCTTGTGGACAAGATTGTCGCTGTCACCAAGGAAAATGGATTTAGCTGCTCTGTATATCTCCCTCGCTTTCTTCACATCCTTCTTTACTTCCTCGAGCGGCTTCGCTTTGAATTTTATGTCCCTATACATGAAGCAGAACCCGCATCTATTCCAGGGACAGCCTCTTGTGATGCGGATGAGGGCGCTGTTTGCCTCGTTGGGAGGCCTGTATGGTGGAAAATCATATCCGCTTAAATATTCATGCATTATTTTTTATTATAAAGTCTATTTGCAGAAAAGTTTAGGGAAACGAACTTGCTTATCTATTTGATTTTTACAGTATATGAAAGGAGATAATCTTTCTGGTTTTTATTTTATTCTCTTAATTCTTCCCGCTACCCCTCAGCACAAACACTTTTTGAATAGGAGTAGTGACCACACGATTTCCGAATTCAATGCGAAGCCCACAAGCTGCAAGAGTATCGACCTTGATGATACTGCCACCCCATGTACATCCAGCAATGGATGCTTTCGTGGGCGATAATCCCTTTCTATCGAACCAACCCCCAGAAACAAGGTAGTAGTCAAGGTCAAGAACACTTACAGAGTACAGAGAATTCCGGGTTTTGATGAGCACCGTATCTCCAAACTGAAGTTCTGTTTTAAGTATTTGATTTAAATGTGAAGTGCTATCTACTATCTTTTCGAGCCTGTGTCCAGTGCCAATCATTTTTTCTATTATACCAAAATTTTATCAAAAGTCATCAAATGTTTTTTCCTAATCTCCATATCCCATTTTCCTAACAATTTCCTTAAATCGTGGATCTGAGCGGACCCGGTCAAATATTCGATCCGTTCTAATCAAACGCAAGAAACTATCGTATTCTTCATAACCCTTTTCCAGCCATTGAAATCCCTGGTCATCCTCACCTAGGACAAAATACAACATGGCAATTGAGGTTGGTCGAACATATATATGCTCTAATCTTTTCAACAGATCATCCAGTATTTCTTGCGTCTTCTCTCTCTGGCCCAGCTTCATGTAAGCGACTCCAATCCAGGTTTCTGCACGTATACCCCAGCCTTTCGCATATTCTTTTTCCTTTTGAAACTCTGCTAGAGCGTCTTCATACCTTGACATCTGCAAGTATACTGACCCGATATAAAGGTGCGTAGAACTAAAGGTTGGGTCCATTTCCAGTGTCTTGTTCAAGGCTTCCAAAGCTTCCTCATAACGGCCGGCACGGTATAAAACCTGTCCCAGATTTCTNNGGATCAAGTTCATGGGCTCTTTTTATCTCAATGATAGCTTCATCATATCGCTCGGCACACATCAAATCATAGCCATACCAGTGGTGAGCGGTCGCATAGTTAGGATCAAGTTCAATGGCTCGTTTGTATGTCCTCTCAGCAGCAGGCCAATCATAATCATACCGCCTTTTTATTTGGGCTAGAGTGACGTACGCTTCAGCGAGCATGTCATCTATTCCCAATGCTCTAAGGGCTGCTTCTTTCACTTTAGGATAAGCCTCCGTTGGCTTGTAGACACCGTATTCAGGGAGGAGAAGGTACGAATTGGCCAGACCAACGTAGGCAAGGGCATAGTTGGGATCTAATTGTATCGCCTGCTCGAAATATCCTATTGCTCGCTTCAGATCATCTTCTGTTCTCCTGTTCCAGAAATAACTCCCTTTTGAATAAGCCACAAAAGCCTCCGTGCTCTCTGTGTGGCGCTTAGAGATGCGCTCAAGCTCCTCGCCGGTAAGCCTTAACCGGAGATTATCAGAGATCGAGTTTGAAATTTCCTCTTGAATGGCAAAAATCTCTGAAATATTTCTTGTATAATACTGATCTCCCCAAATACGGCTGTTATCCTCTACTTTAACAAGCTCGACACTAATGGATAGCTCATCACCACGTCTCCGCATCCGGCTGACAAGCACCGCATCAACGCCGAGTTCTTGTCCTACGACCTGGGGATCTATATCTCTCTCCTTGTAACGGAATACAGAGCTTTTCGCTATAACTTTCTTCAGGCCGGGTAATTGCGTAAGCCTTTTGATAATGCTTTCGGTTATCCCATCGCTCAAGTATTCTGTTTCAGAATCGGCATCCACACTTTCAAAAGGTAGGACTGCAATTGATTCTATCGGCCCCAATCTTTCTCTGAGATAAGAGATTCCAGTAATAATCAGCAAGATCAAGATTACAGAAGCAACGCTGTACAAAAGGATGCTTTTCCATTTTATCCTCCCAACTTTTTCTGCTTTGAGCTTTCTCTTGGGCAGAATTCTCTCTGTTGTGGTAATGCCTTTCTCTATCTCTTTTAGTTCAGAAAGAAGCTCTTCTGCTGTCTGATACCGCCTTTCATTATCTTTCTCCATACATTTCAGTATCACGTTGCTTATATCTGAAGATAAATGTGTATTCAGCTCCTTCGGATCTTGTGGCTGCTCTGTCTTATGCTTTAAAGCAACGCTTAAAAGAGTATCCCCTTCAAAAGGAATCCTCCCGGTTACCATCTCATAGAAAATGACGCCCAACGAATAGATATCAGAGCGCTGGTCAGCTTTTGTTCCCTCTACCTGTTCAGGAGACATATATTCAGCCGTTCCTATCATGACACCAGCCGCTGTAACGCCTTCTGCTTTGAGGGAACGAGCTATCCCGAAATCCATTATCCGTGCATTCCCATCTTTATCGATCATGATGTTGCTCGGCTTTAAATCTCGGTGCACGACTTCTAACCTATGAGCTTCGGCTAATCCTTCACATATTTGTTTGACAATACTGATCGCTGTTCCTACGCTCAGCTGTTTTGTCATCCTGATCATGCTTCTTAAATCCTCGCCAGGCACATATTCCATGGAGATAAAAGGGGTTGTTTTCTCTTCATTAAGGTCATACATGCGGCACACATTCTTGTGAGCAATCTTACGGGCAAACTTCAATTCGTTCCGGAACCGCTCAATCGTCTTCTTATCAGCCGCAATTTCTGGACTTAGGACCTTAAGAGCTACTTCCTCATTTATCTTCTTATCCTCTACTCTGAAAACTTTGCCCATACCACCTTCACCCAGCTCTTCTATGATTTCGTACCTGGAAGCAAAAGTAGCTCCTCTAGTTAATTTATCTGGGGTTTTTTCTCGGGTCTGGGTTGGCAAATCAGAGATTTCCTCTGATGATGGGAGCGGTGTTGCGCACTTACCGCAAAACTTGCTGCCCACTGGATTGTCAAAATCACACTCGGAGCATTTCATTCCTGTCATTCCTCACGATTATAAGGAAAGAGAATAGCAACTAAAGAAGAAAGAGTCAAACTTTTGAACTTTAGGAGTAAGATTTTTATTACTTACGGGTGAATTTATATTGGCTTAGTAAGCTTCTTTGAAGCTCGGAGATTTCTGGCTCCTGATTCAATCTTCATTTTAATCTCTTTCAAGGGGTTTATTTTTCTCCTGACCTTGGCCAATCTATAAAGGGACTCGAGCACGTTCCGTGGAACATAGCGCTGTTCCGAACCAGGCTTGCGCACCAGAGTAAGGGAATCAGTCGAACACGTTGTCACGCACAATCCGCAGCCTATGCAGTTGTCTAAATCCAGAACCACCTTATCATCTTTAAGAGTAAGAGCTTCCATCTGACACCGGTCAACGCAGACTCCACAGCCCTCACATGTTTCTTGCTCAGCATGAGCCAGGAAAGGAGAGGATATAATAGAGGCAGGCTTCGGATGCCGTTTAACCGCCTTCAGCACCTGGCAGCAACAGCCGCAACAGCAGCAAATATTCATTATTTTTTGAGCATTACTGGATTGAAGGACAAGCCCGGCCCTATCCGCTCTTTTTAGAATCTCCAGGGCTTCCTTTAAATCAATAGTTCGACCAAGTCCATTACGCTTATAATAATCCACTCCCCTTCCCAGAATCAGACAGCTTTCTTCAGGCTTCTTGCAGCCTTTCCCCATCATTTTATGTTCCCTGCGGCAGATGCAGGGGGCAACCAGAAATTTTTCATGAGCCCTAACCAATTCCTCGGCCTGCTCATATGGAAGAGCTTCAAGCCTTGTGGAGATGCTCTGTCCTACAGGAACCGTGCGAAGCTGCGGGGCCTTCTTCCAAGTATCAAGATTGAAAAGAATAGGAATATACTCATTCATATCCTTTATAAGTTCCGGATCTAGATCGTTAACATGAAACTCCCATATTCCGATAACATACTGGGCAGCCATGTACTTCATCGGCTTTTCATCATACTCGAGACGGTATATAAGCCCCTTTTTGGCCATCTTTTCAAGGCGGAGAGCAGCCTCTTCTTGCGAAATCTTTGCCCTTCGGGCAATTACCTGGACCTCCTCGGGAATCATATTAAGATGCAGGGCAAAATCCGCCTCTTCTGGAGTAAAAAGTCGGCGGAGGATGCGCAGCTCTACGCCGTTTCGGGTTGACGGAAAACCTCCCGGAAGATTGTCCAGACGCTCGGCTAACTTCTTGTAGACATCTTTTGCCATGCTTTTCTCCAGTCAGGATCTGGAATTATAACTCTGCAGAATTCTTCATTTTAGCAGACGAAAAAAACGAATGCTAGGATAAATATGTGGAAAAGAGTTTGATGAATCAAATCCCCACATATTCCCCTTCTCTACTTCATTCTGGAATTGCCTTTTTAATGAGATGTGATAATATAAATTACATTAAGGAGAAGGGGAAAATGCAGAAAGCAATATCCTGGTCGATAAGGATAATATTTGTGGTGATATTTTTATTTATTGCCTTTTTTATAGCGGCAAATATAATATTTGGCATTTCAGAACTTGCTTCAAAGGAAGCACCAGTAGAGCTTGAATTTTGGCCTTTTGCTCTGTTGTTATTCATAATTCTTGGATTGGTTAGTTACATCGTTTCTTGGTTTAACTCAAAATTAGCAGTTAAACTGCTTATGCTTTTTAGCTTTATAATTGCTGTTTCTTCTTTCATATTGCCGATGCAACACAAATTCCGAATGATACCACTTATGGGAGGGCTATTTATTCTTTCGACAATAGCCTATCGGATTTTAAAAAGGAAAAAGCAAAGCAGACCTTGATAGGAAAGGAATCTTATTTTCTAATTAGGTATTATAGAGTAAATTACTGTGTAGGTTTTGGTTTGAATATCCAGAGCAAAGTAGAGTAAACAAAGAGAACCGCTACACTTGTCCAAGTGAACCAACTCGGTATTCTTTCAACAGCAAAATGGTAAATCACGTTAGCAGCTACCATTAAATCAGCGGTTATAACCGCACACCTGATTATAGCAGCATTTTTTACTACATCCTTCATAGCAAAAAGAAACAAAATCGCCCATCCCAAGGGTAGAATCCCAAACATTCTAAGAAAATATCCTTCAATTTCAACAAATTCAAGAGCAGTTAGAATGCTTGCGGGGGCAAAAGTGAAGATTATAAACCAGAGAAAGAATAAAACCACGCCGATCCACATAAGAATCTTAAGCGTTCCCAGATTTTTTTCCATATTAATCCTCCTCCTTCATAAAAAATGATTCATTTTTTCAACAAAGATATATTTTAAGATTCCGGTTGTCAATGGAGGAAAATTATTGCCTGCATCTTCACATAAACGCTTTTTGCTTCTGAGGCGTAATAATTTATAAAATACTAATATGAATGAAAAACAGCTGATTTTAAGCTGTCTTGAAGGAGAGGCGGAGGCCTATACAGAAATAATGGATAGATACAAGACAAAAGCCATGGCCCTGGCCCTGAATATGCTGGGCAACAGAGAGGATGCTGAAGATGCCTGCCAAGAAGCATTTACCCGAATCTATCTAAATTTAGATAAGTTCGACCTCCAAAGTCCTTTCAAGAACTGGTTCTATACGATTCTCTCCAACAGATGTTTAGACCTTTTGAGGAAAAGACGAAGGTTTTTTAGTTTTTTTAAAAAGATGAAAGAAGAATATTCAGACAATGTGGGCACACAATCCTCTTCGAGCTCTCAAAACCAGCCTCTTGCTCCGAGAATTCTCGAAGGTCTGAGCCCCAAAGAGAGAATCGCCCTCTGCCTCTGGGCCTGTGAAGAGTATTCGAGTGTAGAGATAGGGAAGGTTATGAAGTGCGCTCCCAGCACAGCTCGAGTATTGCTCTATAAAGCCCGAAAAAAAATAAAAACCAAAATGGAGAAAGAAAATGTTTCGCTGTAGAATGGTTAATTTTCTGTTTTCTATCTTTCCTTTGAAAATATGGCAGGATTTCCTCCTGCAGAAGCACATCCAAAACTGCCCTGCCTGTCAGGAGAGTCTAGCAAGCCTTGAAGAAGCAAAATCTTTATTAGTCCAAGAAGGCGAGGTTGGAGACCTGGAAGGCCTATGGCCTAAGGTCAAAGACCAACTGCCTAAAGAGAAAAGAAAAGAGAGATTATTCAGCCAGCCGCGCTGGGGATGGGCTGTTGGAGCTGCTTGCTTGCTCATCGTCGTACTCCTCAGCATATGGTTTTATCAACTTGTTCCTCCTGGAAAGACTCCGGAGGAAGATATAACAAGTCCATTTCAGATCAAGTATATTCGAATCTATGACGAGCCAGCCCGAACCTATCTCTTCCAACCCCAGGATTCGAATATGATCATTGTCTGGGCTGAAAAAGATATTTAAAGGAGGTAATAATGAGTATAAAAAAGTTTGTATGGGCAATGATTCTTTTAATGGTTTTATCTTCTCTATCCCTCCAAGCTCAAGAGAGCTTTCTGGATATCAAGTTGAGGGTTTTTGAAGGAATAAGGGAAGGAATGACAGAGCCGCCTCGGTTCGTGACTTCTTCCTATCTGCGGCCTACCGTAACGGCTAGCATGCAGATCGATTTTGGACTGGAAAAAGAAAAAGGGCACATCCAAAGAGTCTTTAATCTAAAGAAGGTTAACCTACTGACTGAAGCAGATTTGGGATTTGGCCCAGAAGGGAAGAAAGCCGCCAGTCATTTCTTTCGGTTGAACAGCAAAGAATACAAAATTTACATCAAGCTTCTTGACTGGAAAAACAAAGGTAATTTCCTGATCCTGGTTAACGAGCTCTTCAACGATAAACCAGAGAATGTTTTAACCACAGAGATGCTTCTTCTAGGAGGAAATATAGCGGTTTTTGGGTTTGAAGACAGGAAAGGAAAGCCTTATTTTCTATCTTTTCATATAACGGGACCAAAGGACAAAGTTCTGCCAGCACCTCCTCCACCTCCTCCCGCGAAAAAGAAAACAAAAAAGGAGATGGAAGCAGCAATTAAAAAGGTAAAAAAGGAACTAGAAGAGTTTGAGAAAGGAGCAGTGATAGCAGTAGGAGATGTTAAGCCTCCCAAGCGTATTAAGAAAGTTGACCCTATTTTTCCTGAAGAAGCCAGGAAGGAAGGAATCTCAGGAGTGGTCCTTCTAAGCGTAAGGTCAGATGAGAAGGGAAATATTGTGCAAGTCAAAATCTTAAAAAGTCCTCATAAATTGCTGAGTAAAGCTGCTATCGACGCTGTTAGACAGTGGAAATATCAGCCTATGATTATCAAAGGCAAGCCCATGCCCATTATTTTTACCGTGACAATGACCTTTAGGCTGAAGTAGGCAAAAGCATAAAAAGATAAAAACATAGAAACTCACATAAAACAAAAAGGATAAAGGAAGCTGTAAAGATAAGCAACTCGGATTAGTCCAGTCTTTCAGTCGTCGCCATCAGAGACAAGCTGGGTGATCTTGCCTTCTTTGTCGGGGGCCATGAGAATCTTGGGTAAAAAGTCTTCAATCCTCCTCTTGGTTGTTCGACTAACTTGATGAAAAGCATAAGATTCATTAAAATCGCTATTACAATGGCACAAACCAGTAACATAAGTACAGAGAGATTCTTTGCAGAATTTATCCTCGAACAAAATGAAAGACTCAGGGGAAAGCACCGTGTCACACAACACGAAGTGAAGAATCTCGATGTACTGAAGGGAGGATAACGATATGTTTCGTACCAAGATTTTGTATGGAATGGCAACAGCCATAGTAATGTTTTATCTTTGCCTGATGGTGGCACCGCTTTCTGCCCAAACTGAAGACCTAGACAGGCCTCCGCATCCTGTCAAAAAAGGGATTCCACGATTGGAAAGTGTCCTGTCGGATCTGGTGAATAGATTCGAATCGACGGGCATCGTAGGAGCAGAGGCGTTTGCCAAGAAGAGGAAGATCAAGATAAGCGCCGGCAGAATCAGAGTCATAGCTGAGATGGAATCTGAAGGGCTCGCCAAGGGTTTCCGATTGCCAGGAGCGAAAGTTGAAGCAACACACCGCAATCTTGTTCGACTCTCTGTCCCGCTGGGCGCTATCAGGTCTTTGGTCGCTAGGCCAGGTGTCAAGTTTGTCCGCAAGCCTCTGAAACCGCTTGCGCTTTTGGGTAACGTAACTAGCGAAGGAGTAACTGTTACAGGAGCTGACAACTGGCACGATGCCGGCTTCACGGGAACGGACGTCAAGGTAGCCATCCTTGATTGTGATGGTTTTGCTGGCTACCAAGACCTGTTGGGAACTGAGTTGCCCACAGCGGACAGAGTGGTCGTACGGTCCTTCCGCTGGGATGGCAACCTTGAGGCAGGTGTTCACGGAACGGCCTGTGCTGAGATAGTCCACGACATGTCGCCAGGAGCGACTCTGTACTTGGTCAATTACGCTGATGAGATAGGAATGTTCCAGGCTATTATGTGGTTGATTGAGCAGGGCGTAGATATTATCACGCACTCCTGCGGCTGGGTTAACATCGGCCCCTACGACGGCACGGGTGGGATCTGCGATTCAGTCAACATTGCTCATAATGATGGCATCCTCTGGGTTAACAGCATAGGAAATCAGGCAGAGCGGCATTGGGAAGGGCACTTCAAGGATAAGGATCGCGATCTCTGGAATGAGTTTAAACGCCGTGATGAAACCATAGCCATATCTGCCTCCGAGGGAGACACGATATACGTCTTTCTTAGTTGGAACGATTGGGGACCTCTTTGGCCACTTATCTCCGGAAAATCCACCAATGATTATGACCTTTATCTTTTGGACGCAGGACTGAACGTTGTAGCTTACTCTATAAACTATCAAAATGGAGAAGCTGATCCAGTAGAGGGAATACAATACTACGTTAGCACGCCAGGTATTTACCACGTAGCAGTTAATAACTATGCCGCAAGCGGAGATCATCATCTGGAGATATACAGCTTCCGTCATAATCTCCAACACCAAGTCCCTGAGAGTAGCCTGATGATTCCAGCTGATGCCTCTGGGGCAGTAGCAGCAGGAGCGGCTCATTGGGACAGCAAATCGCTTGAAAACTTCAGCTCCTGGGGGCCACCTGATATAGAGGGCGGAGGACCACCGGATTATGATTATCCAGTATATAAGCCGGAACTACTGAGTCCCGACGATGTTTCCAACGTTACCTACTCGGGCGGATTTCTTGGTACATCTGCTTCCAGCCCGCATGTTGCAGGTGCTGCGGCACTGCTACTTTCACTAGATTCGCCGTATTACGGCTTTGCTCCAGACCAACTCCGTGCAGTATTTATGAATAATGCAATAAACAACGGATATGGCGGGCTTCCAGATTGGAAACACGGCTATGGCTTCCTGATGATGCCACCTCTGGATGGCAACAATCCTCCGGTGGCTGTGGATGACAGCTACAGCACGGTTAAGAACACTACTCTCAATGTATCTGCTCCTGGAGTTCTTGCTAACGATAGTGACCCGGATGGCGACCCGCTGTCAGCAGCTTTAGGCGGCAGCAATACATCAAATGGTACACTAACGTTTTTTGCTGATGGTGCCTTCATCTACCAGCCCGACCTTAACTTCACAGGAACTGACAGTTTTACCTACACTGCAAACGACGGCACTGCGGATAGCAACGAAGCAACTGTGACCATTACCATTGATGCAGCCAACATGATGCATGTTGCATCTATTGACTTAAGTATAAGAACCAAGGGACGCCGGAGTGAAGCGGTTGCAGCAGTAAAGATTATGGATGAAAACGGAAATCCGGTATCCGGCGCCCAAGTCTTTGGTACTTTTTCAGGTGAACAAATAGTCGGCGGACCTGTTTCAACTTCCGCAACTACCAATAAGAAAGGAATAGCCAATCTTAAAATTAAATTGCAGGGCCTAATCACCTCTTTCAACTTCTGCGTGGATGATGTTACCCACTCCTCCTACGTCTACAACCCCGCTGACAACAATGTTGAATCTTGTGTTTCCTATTAAAAACTGAATCCTAATTAAATTTCCAGGGGCAAGATACCTATAAGTCCGAGTCCTGTAAAGCGCACCACCCTAGAATCATAGAAATCAAAGGAGGAGCTATTAATTCTTCAGCTTAAGCTCCATGCCAAGTTGTGCAGTCAATAGGCCAAACAGAGAATCCCACTCCATCCAACATTCCTTCATTTTGCCATCTTCAATTCTAATGACATAAAAAACTGGAGACAAAATCTGCTTTCCTGAAGCTGGGATACCAAGTAATTCACCTGTATGCGTAGCTTGAATATAACCACGCCATACAACTATGTCTCCATCTGCGATGTTATCTTCATTAACGTGTTTTAAATCTGACCATACTTGCGGACCTGAAGCTACAGATTCTTTGAAAGCTTCAAATCCCTGAATTTCTGACAGGGTTGTATGGAAGACATAATCAGGAGCGAAAAACTTATCTAAAAAAGACAAGTCTCCCTTTTGTTCCTGGGCAAGTGCCAAATACTCATCCAACTCTTTAAAATATCGTTCTATCAATTCCTTATTCTGCTCCTCAACCTCTGCCCGGGCTTTAAACTCTTCAAGCTCTGCCATTGCTTCTTTGTCCTGGCAGCCAACCATAAAGCATAAAATCAGAGCCAAAGGTAAAATAATGTAGAGTTTTGTCATTATGCCCTCCTTGCTTTAGTTGAGATATTAGACCTAACTTGACAGTGGTTGTCAATTTCTTCCCATAACTCAACAATCTTTTCATCTTTATCCAGTCAACGTTTCAAAACCACGCTCTGAAATTTCCCCCCAGGGCAGGTTTCCCGGCTGGCGCATTTAGGGCAAATCGTTAATCCGTAAACTAGGTAGTAGATAACGTGGCTGGCAAAATATCCAATGGCATATAATAGCCCTAACTGCCGCAACCAATAGAGGGGGAGTATTGCGACACCCAGCCATCCTGAGGTGGCCAGGATTGCATAGACCTCGAATCGTACTTTTGACTTAGTGACTGTTTTGCGCCCATAAAGAAGTTTGGCAAGTATGTTTGCTGGGTAGATGCCAACAATGGCTGGACAGAATCCGCCTATATATGGGCAATCTTGATAAGCACAACAGTAGGATTGAAAATAACATGTCGCTAAATAGAATGTTAATAGCCCAAATGATAGCCAAATATTTATGCTCCATAGATATACGAACACCAAAATAACTATCACTGCCAAAGGGATTGTCAAGGCAAAATATAAGCCTCGCCTACCATAAGGTACGCAAAACATATCTGGTTTGATTTCAGTTGACATAGGTTTTTTCCTTTTTCCCTCCTTTATTCTCAATGAGATAATTCCTTAAGTTGTAATAATTAAATCTGACCTGACAATCCGTGTCAACTTAAATATCGGTCATTCCATGTTAAGATATTACCCTGCGCTTGTATCTTTCGATCAAAAACATTTTATACTTTAATGAAATCCTTGATCTGGCTGTGTCTCCGAACTTACTGGAGGCTGCGATAATGGGGATAGTTATTCCTAAGTCATCCTCCGAGCTTTGAGGAAAATCCCCATCACGTCCTTTCATCTCTATTGACTCTCACAATTTTCGTGCTATATTACAATAAGAAGCCAGAGGTTTGATACCATGGAAGAGGGATAATAAAAATGTCACACCGACCTAAAAGAAATTCTTCTAGCTCAAAGGAGTAAAGTGGAACCGGTGGTTTTGTAATAGGAATAAACATGGCATACAAAAGGAAAGTGACCAGGCGAGAGTTCATCAAGAGCCTTGCCTCGACTGGAGCGTTCGTCTGCGCCAGCGGATTGGTCGGCGTCAAGCAAGCTTCTTCTCAAGGAAATAAATCCCGAATATTCCTCCAGGAAGAGTGTCCGATTCACGACGGTCAGCTTCGTCACCAGGGCCTCGACAACTTGTTGAATTTGCTTGCCGAAAATGGAATAAAGCTTTACCGCACCAATAGCGAGCATTCCTGGGGAGGGTCCTCAGGTATCATCGATATCAACGATGTAGTGCTGATCAAAGTGAATTGCCAGTGGAAGTGCCGGGGGACAACAAACACTGACGTGCTGCGAGGTTTGATTTATCGGATTCTTGAGCACCCCGACGGCTTTGGCGGAGAAGTGGTGATCTTCGAAAACGGACAGAGCCAAGGAGCCTTCGATGGAGACCCAGGGGGTTGGGGAGGCTATTCTGCTTGGCCTGCAATAGATAATGGCATCTACGTAAACGCCGAGGAGGAGACTATC
>JABAOF010015157.1_pt1 | contig 14874 bp, 8 predicted proteins | sample 7062171 | NCBI WGS metagenome assembly JABAOF01 (sample SAMN14538628, study PRJNA623070) | marine sediment metagenome | biome: marine biome [ENVO:00000428]; feature: marine pelagic biome [ENVO:01000023]; material: deep marine sediment [ENVO:00002113] | place: India: Gulf of Khambhat ...
TACGGCGGCCTGCAGGACAACGGCTCGTGGTTCGGGCCGAGCGCCGTGTGGCACGGCGGCGGCATCCGGAACTACTACTGGACCCGCGTGGGTAGCGGCGACGGCTTCGGCACCATGGTGGACTTCGGCGACCCCCACTACGGCTACAGCATGTCGCAACAGGGAAACCTACGGCGGTTCAACAAGGCGACCGGCGAGCGTAAGGACATCAAGCCGGTCCACCCCGACGGCATCGAGCTGCGGTTCCACTGGAATGCCGCCATCAACGTGGATCCGTTCGACTCGACGACCGTCTACTTCGGGAGCCAGTTCGTGCACAAGACGAGCGACGGAGGGAACACGTGGGAGATCATCTCACCGGACCTCACCACGAACGACCCCGAGAAGCAGCGTGCCGGCGAGAGCGGCGGGCTCACCCGTGACGCCACGGGGGCCGAGAACCACACCACCATCATCGCCATCGCCCCGAGCCCGGTGGAGCGGGGCGTGATCTGGGTGGGCACCGACGACGGCAACGTGCAGGTGACCCGCGACGGCGGCGCCACCTGGACCAACGTCATCGACCGCATACGCGGCGTGCCCGACAACACATGGGTGCCCCACATCGAGCCGTCCAAGTTCGCCGGCGGCACCGCCTTCGTGGTGTTCGACGACCACCGGCGGGGCAACTGGACGACCTACGTGTTCCGCACCACCGACTACGGCCGCAACTGGCGTAGCCTCGCCACCGCTCAGATCGACGGCTTCGTGCACGTCATCGAGCAGGACCCGGTGGTGGAGAGCCTGCTCTTTCTGGGCACCGAGTTCGGGATGTACGCGAGCCTCAACGGAGGCCAGAGCTGGTTCAAGTGGACGCACGGCCTGCCCACGGCGCCGGCCCGGGCGCTCATGGTGCACCCGCGGGATCACGACCTCGTGATCGGCACGCACGGGCGCGGGGTGTACATCCTCGATGACGTCGGGCCGCTGCGGGCGCTAGCCCGGGACGCGGCTCCGACCCAGTCGGCGGTGCACCTGTTCGATCCACCGCCCGCCATCCAGGCCGAGTGGGCCGACGCAGTGGGCTACCGCTCAAGCGGGCATGCCATGTTCAGCGGAGCGAACCGGGAGTACGGCGCGTTGCTGAGCTACTGGGTGCGCGACGGAAGTGATAGCGCCAAGGTGAAGATCGAGGTGCTCGACGCTGCAGGTGGGGTCATCCGGTCGTTCGAGAGCCCGGCCAAGCCAGGTCTCAACCGCACCGATTGGAACCTGCGGCGCGACGGCCCCAAGGTGCCGACCGCCACGGGCACTACCGACTCCCCAGGGCCCGAGGTCCTGCCCGGAACGTACTCGGTGCGGATCACAATGGGTGACGCACAGGCAAGCGGCACGGTGGAGGTCCGACCCGACCCGCGGCTCGACGTGCCCCAGAGCGAACGGGAGGCCAAGTACGCCGCGCTCATGCGGGTGCAGCAGCGTACCGAGGTGGCCACCGAGGCAGTGGTGCGGCTGCGCGCCACCGGGAAGGCGGTCGACGCGGTGCTCGAGCGGGCCGAGTCGCTGGACGAGACCACGGCACAGGCCCTCGAGGAGTCGGGCACGGCGCTCAAGGGGCGGCTCGAGGAGGTCTCGGCCACGTTCATCGACCCGCCTAACCGGGGACAGGGCATCTTCGGCTCCAGCACCACGGTGTCCAGCCAGCTGCGGCGCGCGGCGTCCTCGCTGCGATCCTCGTGGGACGCGCCCACCCAGGCCCAGCGGCTCACGCTGGAGCTGGCCGAGGCCGCCCTCGACGCGGCGCTGGATCAGCTAAACCAAGTCTTCGCGGAGGACGTGGCGGCGTTTCGGGAGCAGGCGCGGGCCGCCGAGCTGGCCCTTATTCCGGACTACGAGGCGTTGTCGCTGGACTGGCGGCGTGAGCGGTAGCCGGCCGGTCGCTACAACGCAGAGGCGGATGGTGGCCGTACGCCACCATCCGCCTGCATTTGCGCCCCACCAGGATGTCGTGGCCGACGCTACGCCGCCTCCCTTCCCTCCTTGCACAGCAGCAGCAGCCCGAACCACTCCCGCTCGTCGGTGAGCACGCGCTGCGTCACCAGCCCGAAGCAGGCCAGGTACCGCTTCGCGTCGTCCAGCACGAACTTGCGGCTGATCTCGATCATCACCATGTCGCCCGCGGGAATGTCCACGGCGAGGTCGAGCGGCGCGATCCGCACCGATTGAGCAGTGCGGAACCGCCCGAAGATCTCGATGCGCTGCCAGTCCTCGTTGTAGCGGGCCACGTGCTCGACCTGGTCGAGGTCGATCCCGGCATCGAGCTCGCGGTTCATGCGGGCGAACAGGTTGTTGGTGAAGGCGGCGGTCACACCGGCGGCGTCGTTGTACGCGGCCTCGAGCACCCCCTTCTCCTTCACCAGGTCCACGCCCAGCAGGAAGTAGTCGCCGGGCGTGAGCGCGTCGGACACGCGTCGCCAGAACGCCTGGGACTCGCCGTGGTTGAAGTTCCCGATGGTGGAGCCGAGGAACAGCACCATGAGGGGCGAGTGCTCGCGGAACGATGTGAACGACTCCTCGTAGCGCCCCACGATCCCGCTGACCCGCACCGTGGGGTGCTCCCGCATGATACGCTGCCTGGCGAGGTCCAGCGCCGAGGGGCTCACGTCCACCGGGATATAGTCAACCGTACCGTCGGCTTCCGCGTAGGCGGAGAGCAGGTGGCTCGTCTTGACGGAGCTGCCCGAGCCCAGCTCCAGTAGGCTCACCGGGCCGGTGGCGGCGCGGATCTCGCCGGCGTGGCGCTCGAGAATGGCCGCCTCGGTTCTCGTGGGATAGTACTCGGGCTGGCGCGTGATCTCCTCGAACAGCCCGCTGCCCCTGGCGTCGTAGAGGTACTGGCAGGGAAGCCACCGCGGGGTGTCGGTCAGCCCCACGGCGGCCGCACGGGCGAACTCCAGCACCCCCCCGGGGTCGGGGCTCCGGCGCGCGCCGGTGGCGAGGCGCGCCAGGTGACGCAGGAGGTGCGGCTTACTGGGCCCGGACGCTGGGACGGTGATGCGGCACCCCTGGGCGGCTGGCTCACGGCGGGCGAGAAAGGCCCCAACTTAGCGGCCCCCGACCAATGCTGCAACCGAAACGCCCCACCCCCGGGACCGGTTCCCCCCTTGGCAGCAGCCCCACAGGCGGACCCGCCATCCCTGGGGCGGGATCGGGGGATCCCCCAGCCCTTGCGTACTCTGGGGCCGTGGCCAGATTATTAACGTGATTATTAAATGACCGGGTTTCTTAAGGGGATCTTGGCCGAATCTTCAGGAATCCCGGTGAAACGTTTCTCCGGAGCGGACCCGCGTCGCGGGGACGCGGGTGCCCGCATCTCCTCTTGGGGGGCTTCCCTCCCATCGGCCCCCGGGGAGTTCGACATGACAGGGCGGAAGTGGCCATCGCGGATCGGCGCCTCGCCGGCGCCGCGAGTGGTGCGGTGGATGGGGCTATGCACCATTACTCTTGGTGCGCTCATCGGCGGCACGGCGACGGCTCACGCCCAACAGGTGACACCGGCGCAGCCCGGCCCCTCCGCCGTCGGCTGCCAGATCCTCACTCCCGAGCAGCTCGAGCCATACGCCAGTGTGGCACTGGCCCTGCGCGGCCAGGTCACCGGGCTCAAGCTGTTCGAGACCAGCGGGCAGGCCGGCGCCGGCAGCAACGTCATGCTGCGCGGCCCCAACAGCATGCAGGGCTACACACCGCTGGTGTTCATTGACGGAATCAGAGTCACCGACACCCCCGACGCGCCGGGCCAGGCGATCGGGGCACTCGACCAGATCAACCCCGCCGATGTCATTCTCATCGAGGTTTTTCGCGGCCCGTCGGCCACCACGCTGTACGGCACGGAGGCTGCGGGCGGGATGATACGCGTCTACACCTGGCACGGGTCCGCCGAGTCCAACGTCATCGACGACGTCAAGGCACGGTGCGTGCCATAGACGCAGGCGCCGGGGCAAGTCTCAGGCGCCGATGGGCCACTCCTAGAGAGGAGGTATCCCATGAGTAGGTGGAGTGTTGGACGCTTCGGCCTCGGGAGAGCGGGGCCGACCAACCTCGCCGCGCGGCTGGCTAGCGTCGGGCTGGCGTTGGGGGCATGGGCGGTGTTAGCCGTGCCGGCCCACGCCCAGACCGGCGAGATCTCCGGCCGCGTGGTGGACGCCGCGACGAATGAGCCCATCGAAGGGGCGCAGATCGTCGTGGTGGGTACCAATATCCGGGCACGCTCGCGCTCCGACGGCCTGTACAACTTGGTCGACGTCCGAGTGGGCACGCACAACGTGCGTGCGGCCATCATCGGCTACGCGACCATGACGGCCGAGGTGAACGTGGGCGCCGGGCTCACGACCACGGTGGACTTCGCCCTGAACCAGGCGGTGATCTCCCTGGACGCCATGGTGGTGACCGGGACGCCTGGCGAGATCAGCCGCCGCGAGATCGGGAACACCATCTCCCAGGTCAGCAGCTCGGAGTTCGAGCGCCTGCCGACTTACACCGTGTCCGCCATCCTACAGGGGACCGCGACGGGAGTTACGGTGATGGACGCCTCCGGTCAGGTGGGCGCCGGCAAGCGCATCCGCCTGCGCGGGATCAACTCCGTCGAGATGGGAAACCAGCCGCTGATCTACGTCGACGGCCAGCGGATCTCCAACCGGGAGCACCCGGACGACGCCGAGACGGGGAACCAGGCACTGCGGCCCATGGACGGCATCAACCCGGAGGACATCGACCGGGTGGAGGTCATCAAGGGCGCGGCCGCCACGACCCTGTACGGCACCCAGGCATCGGCCGGCGTGATCCAGATCTTCACCAAGCGTGGAACCACCGGACGGCCCCGCTGGTCGCTCTCCATCGACCAGGGCATCAACTCGATGCGGCACATGGGCCCGGACAAGGAGATCAACCCCACCGGGCTGGGAATGAACTGCAACTTCACCGGGAACGATGACTGGCCCGCTGGCGATCCGTACTTCCCGCCCGACTCGAGCTGTCCGCCGAGCGGCAGCTGGCTCAGCAACGGGTGGCTACAGCGCTACAACCTCGGCGTGCGCGGCGGCGGGCCGGAGCTGAACTACTTCGTGTCGGGCCGCTGGGGTCGCGAGGAGGGCGTGATCGAGCCTCAGTACGCTGAGGACTGGAGCCTCCGCGGCAACTTCGGCTTCTCGCCGACCCGCACGTTCACGGTCGCGTTCAACACCATGTACGCCCGCCGCAAGATCCGCTGGATCCCCGACGGCGACAACGCGGAGGGCATGCTGCTCAATGTGTTCCGCGGCGAGAACGACTACACCACGGGACACCAGGACTCGCTGGTCCTGACCATGAAGCTGTGGCAGTGGTCCAACCACTTCACCAGTGGCTTGACGTTCAGCTGGGATCCGATCCCGGGCATGACGCACCGGATGAACGTCGGGATCGACTTCGCCGAGTCGGACTGGAACGAGGAACGGCCGTTCGGTTTCTTCCGCGTCCCGCTGGGCAACAAGCAAGACCGGGAGTACCAGGCGCGCACCATGACCCTGGACTATGCGGCCTCGTGGAGCTTCCGCATCAGCCGGAACTTCTCGTCCCGGTTCTCGGCCGGCGCCCAGCTGTACGACGAGCAGCGCTACACTCTAACCGGCTGGGGCGAGGACTTCGCCGGTCCGGGAGACAAAGAGGTCGACAACGCCGCCCGCACGGAGGCGTTCGAGTACCGCTTCAGGCAGACCAACGGCGGCTTCTTCCTGCAGGAAGAGATCGGCTGGCGCGACCGCCTGTTCTTCACCGCCGGCATCCGGTACGACGGCTTCAGCACGTTCGGTGAGGACTACGGGATGGCGGCCTATCCCAAGCTGTCGGTGGCGTACAACATCGCCGACGAGAGCTTCTGGCCCGGCTGGTGGGAAGGCCTCAAGCTGCGTGCGGCCTGGGGTGAGTCGGGTCGCGCGCCGGGCGCCTTCGACGCGCTGCGCACCTGGGATCCGATCGCGGGTGACGAGGCGCGCCCGGGGGTGACGCCGGACAACCTCGGCAACGCGGACCTCGGCCCCGAGAGGTCCAGAGAGCTCGAGCTCGGCGCCGACGGCTCGATGTTCGGCGGCCGCGTTGGCTTCGAGCTCACCTACTTCGACCAGCACACCCTCGATGCGCTGATCGCCGTGGATCAGATCCCGTCCACGGGATTCTACGGCAGCCAGCTCGAGAACGTGGGTGAGCTGGAGAACACCGGGCTCGAGGTCGGGGTCAACCTCGCGGTCCTGCGCACCAACTCGTTCGACTGGGACATCGGCGTCCGGTATGGTAACAACACCAGCCGGGTCATCGACCTGGGCGGCCTCGAGGACATCTACGTCAGCTGGCGGCAGCGGATTCGCCCCTGCACCATTACGGACATGGATGGTGTCGAGTGGCTTTCCAACGAGGCATACCGGCAGCTCCAGTACCTCCACGGCATCACTATCCCAGCGGACGACCGCAAGCCCGCGGACGTGAACACGTACGGCGGCAAGATCGAGTGCCCCGTGCCGGGGCTGTGGCAGCAGAGGATCGTCAACGACTCGGCGCCGGGCTTCACCGCTCCAGGCACCCGTGCGGACATGGAGGAGATGTACCTCGGCCGGACGTATCCGAGCAACACGTGGGGCTTCAACACGAACTTCCGGATCGGCGGCTGGCTCGCCCTCGACGCGGTGGGCGAGATGCAGCTCGGGCACACACTGTACTCAGGGGTCGCATACCAGAACGCGCGGCGCAGAGTGTGGCCGATGTGCCGTGAGGAGCAGGCCAAGTACGATGCGGGCGGCCGCGATGCGCTGACGGCGTGGGAGATGGCCCGCTGCATTCGCGGGACGACCACGTACGGCATGTGGGCCGGGGACGCGGACTTCTTCAAGCTCCGCACCATCTCGGCGTCGCTGTTCCTGCCGGCGAAGTGGATCCCGGGAAGCCGCTCGGTGACGCTGCTCCTGCAGGCGAGGAACCTGCTCGTCATCACCGACTTCTGGGGTGTGGATCCGGAGGCGTCGGAGGGCGGCAGCGCCGACGAGATGTACCGGCAGGAGTACTACAACCTGCCGCCGTACAGGTCGTTCATCGCCAGCCTGAAGATCGAGTTCTAGGGGAAGAGGAGAACAGCCATGATTCGCACAAGACTGCTTGCAAGAATCGGCGCCGGGCTCCTCGCCCCTGCCCTTGCGGCACTGCTGTCGGCGGGCTGCGAGGTGAAGAACCCAGGCGCGATCCTCGACGAGGATCTGAACGACGAGACGACCATGCTGTCGCTCGTCGTCGGCATGTCGTCGGACTTTTCGACCATAGTAGACGACCTCTCGTGGGACCAGGCCATCGCCAGCGGCGAGCTCACGGGGAGCGGCAGCTACTTCGAGACGGGACTGCTGCGCACGGGCGTCGTGAACCGCGAGGACCAGAACTTCGAGTGGGGCGGCATGCACCGTGCCCGCTGGGTGGCCGAAGACGGCATCCTGCGGATGCGGGAGGTGTTCGGCCCGGAAGGGCTCGGGAACTACGACGGGCACCCGCTGGTCGCCCGCGCGTACCTGTTTGCGGCGCTGGGGCACCGCTGGTCGGGTGAGAACCTCTGCTACGGCGTGCTCGACAGCAGCGCCGTGATGGACCGCAGCATTCACTTCGACAGCGCGCTGGTGCGGGCCGACAGCGGGATCTGGCACGCCTCACGGGCCGGCGTGGACACCCTGGCGACCACGTTGCACGGCGTCAAGGCCCAGGCGTACGTCGGGCTGGGCAACTGGACCCAGGCCGTCGCGGAGGCCGCGTTGGTCCCCACGGACTTCGTGTACGTCGCGTTCTTCGACGACAACTCGTCGCGCGAGGAGAACGTGATGGTCGACGAGACGCACGGGCGGGCCGAGATGTCGGTATGGAACTCGGTGGCGGGCCAGTTCGCCGAGCCGGGCGACCCGAGGGCCCTGTACATCGATTGTACGGTGGTCCCGATGCCCGCGGCCTGCAACTCGCAGCAGGGCGCCGACGGTGAGACGGACCACTGGATGCAGATGAAGTACCCCGACCTGGGAGCCGACATTCCCGTGGTCAAGGGCACGGAGATGCGGCTGATCGAGGCCGAGGCGTTCCTGAGGAACAACGACCTCGCGAACGCCGTGCTCAGGATCAACGAGGCGCGCGACGAGTACGGCCTCGCCGACATCGCGCCGGCCCCGGCGGACATCGACGAGGGCTGGCTCCTGCTGGACCAGGAGCGGCACCTCACCCTGTGGATGGAGGGACGCCGCTGGCACGACATGTTCCGGTGGGATCACGAGGGTCGGACGTCCATGCCCGCCGTGTCGTACCTCTACGGGGGCGACTTCTACCTGTATCCGACCGGCTCCATCACGCCGAAGTTCGCCAAGGATCCGGCCCTCACAAAGCGGGCGTACTGCATCCCGCTGTCGCTGGACGAGTGCCAGACGAACCCGAACGTGATGGGAACGCAGTATTGCGAGGGTGAGTACGTCGCACCGTAGGTGACGGGTCACTGAGCAGGAAACACCGCCGTCCCACCGGGCGTGAGCCCGGTGGGACGGTTCGGTGTTGGCCCCTCCACCCGTAGCAGGCACCGCATGGATCATCCTCGAGTCATTACAACGTCATACGACCGGAGGGTCGCATGAAGCGCATACCTGTTCTGCTCGCCGTGCTGGCCGCGGCCGCGGTCTCCAGCGCGGCCGGCCAGGAGGACGACCGCCTCGCCCGCATCGAGCGGATGCTGGAGCGTCAGAGCGAGAGCCTGCGGCATCGCCTCGACGTGCTCCAGCGACAGATCGACGACGTCCAGTTCTTCAACCGCCTGGGGGACATCGCGGAGATCGACATCGTACGGCTCACCGGGCCGCCGCTCCGCTACCAGCCGAACCCCACCGCCCAGGGCGCGGGGAACCCGTTCCGCTTCTACTCGTACGTGTTCATCCCGCGCAATCTGGACCGCAGCAAGAGGCAGCCGCTGATCGTGTTCCCGCACGGCGGCGTGCACAGCAACTTCACGACGTACTACACCCACATTTTGCGGGAGCTGCTCGAGCAGGGCTACACCATCGTGGCCCCCGAGTATCGCGGCAGCACCGGTTACGGCGGGGGGACCTACCGGGCCATCGACTACGGCGGGCTGGAGACCGAGGACACGTACGCTGCCCGCAACTTCATGCTGGAGAACTACGACTTCCTGGACGCCAACCGGGTCGGGATCATCGGCTGGAGCCACGGCGGCCTGCACGCCCTGATGAACATCTTCGACCATCCCGACGCGTATCAGGTGGCCTTCGCCGGCGTGCCGGTGAGCGATCTCATCGCCCGCATGGGATACAAGACCCAGGGCTACCGCGACCTCTACTCGGTCAACTACCACATCGGGAAGACGGCCTACGAGGACGTGGAGGAGTACCGCCGCCGCTCGCCCTCGTGGAACACACACAAGTACGATGGCACGCCGCTACTGATCCACACCAACACCAACGACGGCGACGTGAACGTGCTCGAGGTGGAGCGCCTCATCCAGGCGCTCAAGGCCGAGGGGAAGAGCGGCTTCGAGTACAAGATCTACCAGGACGCGCCGGGCGGGCACAGCTTCGACCGGCTCGACAACCAGCTCGCCAAGCAGGCACGCCGGGAGATCTGGCAGTTCCTGGCGCGGCACTTGAGGCCGGATAATCCGGTGCGGTGAGTAGAGGGGAACGGGGAACGGGGAACAGGGAACGGGGAACGGTACGACAGGGAACGCCGGGAAACGGGAAGCGGGAAGCGGGCTGAGCGAGGTCGGGCGCCCGCCTGAGCGAGCATCAGTGCCCCGCCGCTGCGGAGCATCTGGCCAGCGGCCGCTCCCGGCCCGGGGGGCGGGCGGGGGGCGGTCGGCGGCAACTGCCGTGAGCGAAGGCGGGTGCTCGGCCGAGCGTCACGCCCCGTCCCCGTAATACTGCGCGAATCGCGCAGAGCAGAGAGGAATCTGATATGAGGGCCATGCTCATACGGCTACTGCTAGTCCTCGCCGCCGCGCCGAGCGCCCTGCTCGCCCAGCGCGCCGACATCGCGATCGTGGGCGGCCGGGTGATGGACCCCGCCAGCCGCCTCGACGCCGTGCGCACCGTGGTAATCGAGGGCGACCGCATCACCGCGATCACCGAGGACGCCGTAGAGGCCCACCGGGTGATCGACGCCTCCGGACTGGTCGTCGCACCCGGCTTCGTGGACATCCTGGCCCGCATGCGTCCCTCGCACGAGCCGCAGCGCTACAAGATCAAGGACGGGGTCACCACCGTGATCAGCATGCACGGCGGGCCGGTGGATATCGCCGGGTGGTACGGGTCGTTCGAGGCGGGGGGCTCCCTGGTGAACTACGGCACTACGGTGGGACACCCCGACGTGCGGGAGGCCGCCGGCGCGACCGACGTGTACCTGCCGGCGACTGCTGCGCAGCGGGTGGACATGCAGCGCATCGCGGCTCAGGCGATCGCGGCCGGTGCGGTGGGCATCGGCTTCGGGATCAACTACACCCCCGGGGCCTCCTACGAAGAGATCGTGGACATGTTCGCCGTGGCCGCCGCGCACGACGTGCCGGCCCACGTCCACTCGCGCTACAAGGGCTCCGTCTTCCCCGAGACCATCGTGCAGTCGGTCCAGGAGGTGATCGCCGCGGCCGCGATCACGGGCGCCTCCGCCCAGATCGTGCACCTGGTGTCCTCGGCGATCGGCTCGATCGGCGCGTGCCTCGAGATGATCGCGGGCGCGCGGCGCAACGGGGTGGACATCATGGCCGACATGCACCCCTACCTCGCCAACAGCACCCGCCTGGAGTCGGCGCTGTACGACCCCGGCTGGGAGGAGCGCTTCGGCGGGGTCACGGTGGACTCCATCATGCTGGTGGAGACGGGCGAGCGGCTCAACGCCGAGACCTTCGAGTACTGGCGCAAGCAGGGCGCGACCATCGTCACGTTCTTCATCCCGCAGGACGAGATGTTGCTGGCCCTGAAGCACCCCCACGTGATGATCACCAGCGACGGCGTGATCCTGAACGGCAAAGGCCACCCCCGCGGCGCGGGTACGTTCGCGCACGTGCTGGGACAGCTCACCAGGGAGGAGGGACACCTCACCCTCATGGAGGCGCTCGCCAAGATGACCGTCATGCCGGCGCAGCGCCTGGAGCGGGCGGCACCCTCCATGCAATACCGCGGGCGGGTGCAGCCGGGGGCGTACGCCGACATCACTGTCTTCGATCCCAACACCATCATCGACCGGGCGACCTACACCAACTCGGCGCAGTACTCCGAAGGTGTACGCTATGTGCTGGTGAACGGTGCGGTGGTGCTGGACGACGGTGAGTTCGTGGAGGGCGCGATTCCGGGACGTCCCATCCGGCGCACTGGAGGGGGCACGCGGTGAGCGGACTCCGGTTCGTCGTCCTCGGGTGGGCGACCGGTGTCGCGCTGCTCGCGTGCACGGCACCGCCGCCCGAGCACCCGGCCTACGGACCGGGCCAGCTGGCGCGCTCGCGGCACGGCGTGGTCGTGAGCGGCGCACCGCTGGCCACCGACGTCGGCGTGCGGGTGCTGGAGGCCGGCGGCAACGCCGTCGACGCCGCCGTCGCGACCGCCTTCGCCCTCGCGGTGGTAGAGCCCACGATGTCGGGCTTGGGCGGACGCACGCAGATGCTAATCCGCACCGAGGCGGGCGAGTTCGTGGGAATCGACGGCACGACCGAGGTGCCCGCCGGGGCTCCGAGCGAGCCGGCGAGCGACACAGACCTCTACGGCTACGCCACGATCGGCGTGCCGGGTACGGTCGCCGCCCTGGCTCAGGCCCACGCCCAGCACGGCAGCCTAACGTGGGCCGAGCTGGTGCGGCCGGCCATCGACCTCGCTGCGGAGGGGTTCGCGCTGGCGCCCGAGGAGGCGCAGCGCATCGCGAGTCAGGCGGAGCGATTGAGCGAGTTCGCGGGGTCGGCGCGCTACTTCTTGCAGCCCGACGGGAGCACGTACCAGGCCGGGGAGCAGCTCGTGCAGGCGGATCTGGCCCGTGTCCTCACGGCGCTGGCCGAGCAGGGACCCGAGGTGTTCTACCACGGCTGGATCGCCGAGAGTATCGCCGTGGACATGGCGCGCCGCGGCGGGTTCGTGCGGGCCCCAGACCTGGCGCAGTACCGGCCGCGCAGCTCGATCGTGGTGCGCGGTAGCTACCGCGGCTACGACCTGGTCGGCACCTACCAGCCGGCCTCCGGTGCCACCACGATCGAGGCGCTGCACATCCTGGAGCAGTTCGACCTCACAGGTCGGGCGGGCACCCCAGACTGGGCCTGCCTCACGGCCCAGGCGCTGCTGCTCGCGTTCGAGGACCGGCGCAAGGACCTGGGAACGCCCGAGGAACAGGCACGCCTCCTCACCTCGAAGGACTGGGCGGCGTCGCGCGCGGCCGAGGTGCGGGATCCCGCCGCCGGCGTCCCGCTGGCGCTGGGCCGCGACACAGGGAACGCGGTCGCCGCAGCCGAGCCGGCGCACACCACTCACCTCTCCGTGGCGGACGCGGACGGCGGCATCGTGGCGCTCACCCAATCGCTCGGTCCCTCCACGGGCTCCAGGGTGGCGACGCCGGGACTGGGCTTCCTCTACGCCGCCACCATGGGGTACCTGGGAGCCATGCCGCCGGGGGCGCGGCCCGGGTCCTCCCAATCACCGCTCATCGTGGTGAACGACGGGCGGCCGGTGTACGTGCTGGGCGCGGCGGGCGGGCGGCGCATCATCTCCGCCATCGTGGCGGTCGTGAGCCGCTTGGCCGATCAGGACCTCACGCTCGCCAACGCGATGGCGGCACCGCGCCTGCACCCAACTAACGAGACCGTCTACATGGAGGGCCGCCCGGAGGCCACCTGGACCGCCGCCGACCTGGCCGACCTGGAGGCCTTCGGGCTCACCACGTCGCCGCGCGCGGAGGCACCGTACTTCGCGCGCATTCACGGCATCGAGATCGACGCCATGACCGGGGTGCCGACCGGCGTGGCGGATACCCGATGGAACGGAGGCGCCAAGGGGGCGCGCCGCTAGCGCACCCCGGCGCCACACGAACGAGGACGACGACATGAGATTGCGAACGTGGAACGGATGGAGAACGGGCGCGCTGGCCGCGGCGCTCTTAGGGTCACTGCTGGCGGCGCCGCTGGCGGCGCAGCAGCCATACGACATCCTCATCAGGGGCGGGCGCCTACTCGACGGCACCGGCAACCCGTGGCACTACGCCGACGTGGCCATCACCGGCGACCGCGTCGTGGCCGTGGGAACGCTGGGGGACGTGCAGGCGCGGCAGGTGATCGACGCCACCGGCCTCTATGTGGCACCGGGCTTCATCGACGTGCACACCCACGCCGGCCGCGGGCTGGTGCGGGAGGAGCTGTCGCACGCGCGACCCCTCCTGGCCCAAGGCATCACCACCGCCCTGCTCAACCCCGACGGCGGCGGACCGGTAGATCTGGCCGAGCAGCGCGCGGCGCTGCTGGAGCACGGCCTCGGGATCAACGCCGGGCTGCTGGTAGGACACGGCTCGGTGCGCCGCGCCGTGCTCGGCATGCAGAACCGCGCGCCGTCGCCCAATGAGCTCGAGGAGATGCGGACGCTGGTCCGCTCGGGGATGGAAGAGGGTGCCTACGGTCTCTCCAGCGGGCCGTACTACGCGCCGGGCAGTTACTCCACGACACCCGAGCTGGTCGCGCTGGCAAAGGTCGCCGCCGAGTACGACGGCGCCTACACCAGCCACATCCGGGACGAGGGTGACTTCAGCATCGGCGTGATCGCCGCCGTGGACGAGGTGATCACCATTGCCCGCGAGGCGAAGCTCCCCGGCGTCGTGACCCACATCAAGGCACTGGGCCCGCGGGTGTGGGGCTACTCGGCGGCCATGGCGTATCGCATCGAGCGCGCCCGGGCGCAGGGCGTAGAGGTATTCGCCGACCAGTATCCATACCTCGCCGGCGGGTCGAGCATCACCGGTGGGCTGGTGCCGCGCTGGGCGCAGGTGGGGGGCCGCGATTCCCTGCTCTACCGGATCGAGACGCCCTCGGAGCGGGCGCGACTCCGGGCGGACATGCTGGAGAACATCGAGCGCCGCGACGGCGCCGACAAGCTGCAGTTCCGCTACCACGAAGCCGATCACTCCATCGAGGGCCGCACGCTACAGGAGGTGGCCGACGAGCGTGGCATGGAGCCGGTGGACATGGCCATCGAGCTACTGAAGGCCGGCGGCGCCAGCCTGGTCTCGTTCATGATGAATCCGCGGGACGCCGAGACCCTGATGGCGCAGCCGTGGACCATGACCTCCTCCGACGGCGGCCTCGTGCCCATGGGTGAGGGGGTGCCGCACCCGCGCTACTACGGCGCCTTCCCGCGCAAGATCCGCAGGTACGTCGTGGAGAAGCAGGTCGTGGATCTGGCCTTCGCGATTCGCAGCATGACGAGCCTACCCGCAACCGTGTTCCGGCTGCACGACCGCGGCGCGATCCGCACCGGCGCGGTCGCCGACGTGGTGGTGTTCGACCTGGAGCGCCTCACCGACAAGGCGACCTACCAGGATCCGCATCACCTGTGCGAAGGCATGATGTACGTGCTCGTGAACGGCACCGTGGCGATTGACGACGGCGAGTTCACGGGGGAGATGGCGGGGAAGGTGCTGCGCAAACCGTAAGGCGCGCGGGAAGCGGGAAACGGGAAACGGGACCCAGCGAGGCCGGGGACCCACCTGAGCGAGCATCAGTGCACCGCCGCAGCGGAGGGTCTGGCCAGCGGCCGCTCCCGGGTGAGGGGAGTGGCCGGGGGAAGGTGGGCGGCAACTGCCGTGAGCGAAGGTGGGTGCCCGGCCGAG
>JABAOF010003828.1_pt1 | contig 14867 bp, 10 predicted proteins | sample 7062171 | NCBI WGS metagenome assembly JABAOF01 (sample SAMN14538628, study PRJNA623070) | marine sediment metagenome | biome: marine biome [ENVO:00000428]; feature: marine pelagic biome [ENVO:01000023]; material: deep marine sediment [ENVO:00002113] | place: India: Gulf of Khambhat ...
TTGGCCACCAGGACCCATTTCAAAAATTCTTTGGACAATAATTGAATAATGCCCGATACCGTCGCACCCAGTACCTTGCGGATGCCTATTTCCTTGGTGCGCTGCTCTGTCAAAAAGGATGCCAGACCAAATAATCCCATGCATGAGATAAAAATCGCAAGACCGGTAAAAACCCAAAACACTTTTCCTATAATCGCTTCAAGGAAGTACATTCGATTTAGCCGGTCATCCAGGAAGGTAAATTCAAAGGGATACTCAGGGGCAAAGGATTTCCACTGACCTTTTATAACATCCAACGTATCGTGAATATTCCCGGACAGCAGCCGCACAATCATATGACTGGTATTCTGGGGAGCGAGCTTTATAACCATTGGGTTGATCTTATTACGCAGATATTCAAAATGAAAATCTTTAACAACACCGATAATTTTGCTCTTGCCCCATATGGACATGTGTTTTCCCAGGGGATTTTCCATTTCCATTTGTTTGACGGCTTCTTCATTGACGATAACAGCAGAGGTCAAATCAGAGGGAAATTTGCGGGAAAAACCTCTCCCCTGGAGGATATCCATTTTAAAGGTTTTAAAAAAATCATAATCCACGACACATTGATACAAGACAATTTTTTTATCGGTATCTCTTCCTTCCCAACCGGAAAATGTACAGGACATCAAGCCCGAAACAGGAAAGGAATCGGTGGCGGTGACATCGATAATACCGGCAGCCTTCAATAATTCGTTTTTAACACTGTTGTAGCTCTTTTTGATTTCCGCATTCATATCAATACATACCAGTTTTTCTTTGTCATATCCCAAATTTACATTTTGCATATAATGAAGCTGTTTATAAAGGATAATTGTTACAATGATTAATAGAATCGAAAGGGAGAATTGACCGATGGCAAGAATTTTTCTCAACAAACTTCCCCTGGCGCCCTTTTGCCTGGGGCCTTTTAATATGGTTACCGGTTTAAAAGAGGACAGAAAAAATGCCGGATAACTGCCGGCAACACCCCCTGTAATCAGGGCAATACCAATCAGTCCCAGGACCATTACCGGGGTAAAGTAACGATTTAAGGGCGCTTCTCTTAATGTCAGTTGATTCAAATGAGGGAGCGCCAGTTCTACCAAAATAAAGGCAATCACCAGGGCAATAAGGGCAAATAAAACAGATTCCCCCAGGAATTGCCAGATCAACTGCTTTTTCTTTGCCCCCACTACCTTCCTGAGCCCGACCTCTATCATGCGCCTGGCTGAACGGGCGGTGGATAAATTCATATAGTTTATACAGGCAATCAGCAAAATGGAAATGCCCAGTGATATGAGGATATAAATAACATAAATGCTGCTGTTTCGAAGAGGATCATAGGCAAGATTCGAATATAAATTAACCTCTTTCAAGGGTTGTAGAATGAGTCGTCCTTTATACGATGGCCACACTTTTTTTAAATAGCCGTAAGTCTTTGCACTTAATTGCTTTACATCTGCGTTCTCCTGGAGCATTACAAACGTTATATAGTCCAACCTGTTCCAGGTATGAATATCCATCCCGAATTTATCATAAATTTGATTGGATACCACAAACTGTACTCTCATACAGGAATTTTTGGGGTCTTGAATAACCCCTGTTACGGTAAGAGTTGCGATATCTTTAATTTCAAGGGTCTTTCCCAGGGGGTCCTTTTGTCCAAAATATTTTTCCGCGGTCTTCTGTGATAAAACCACACTCAAAGGGTCCTCCAGTGCGGTTTGAGGGTTCCCCTTTATAAAAGTGAAGGAGAACATCTTAAAAAACGATGGGTCAGTGAACTCAAAATAACTTTCTTCAAAGTATTTATTGTCGCATTTGACCAATCCACCCCCACCGTAATTAAAACACGCGGCCTCGGTAATTCCAGGAAAATCCTTTTTAAGAGAGGCGGCAAGGGGTGCCGGTGTCACTGCTATTAGAGGCAGGTCACTATCTTTATTTTCAATAAACACGCGATAGATATGGTCGGCGTTTTCATGGAACCGGTCAAAGCTCAGTTCATCCAGTGTCAATAAAAGCATCAAAATGAAACAAGCCAGGCCAATGGCCAGACCGGAAATATTGATAAAAGAATATCCTTTTTGCCGGATAATGTTTCTAAATGCGATTTTTAAATAGTTCTTAAACATGAGAACCTCCTGAGAGTTGGCAAAGCGCAGGGTACAGGGTGCAGGGTGCAAGCACCATACTTCCTCTGCGCTGGCAGCCAACCTGTTTTTTTGAATGTATATTCAATACCCATTTAACGGCTCCTTTATATTTGTTATGCAATAATGGTGCCAAAGGAAGTGGGCAGGGTGCAGGGGGGGAAACGGTTATTATAAAGGCATTCATGGGAATCAGATACGTTTTACTATTTACAGCGCCAACCGGAATTGTTCGCTGGTAACACAACCGGTGTACGCCAGCGTACACCCCCCAGCTTTTTCTTGCTCGGTACCTTGTCCCTTATTACTTTGGCCCCCTGCTGCGAGATTTTGCTTTTATATGAAAAATAGATTAAAATGAAAGGGTTATGAATGATTCTATTTCCATATCCGCAGCGCTTCAACACCTCCTGGCCGAAGGAACCCAAACCGGGTTCTCCACAGTAGAAGCCTTTGCAGAAAGAACAGGAAAACAAGAATACGAATGTTTTCCGGATGAACCTCCCTCCTTGCATGCCACCCAAACCCAAAAAGTAACGGTGCGGGCTTTCCGGGATACCGGTGACCCGGTGGGATTTACCCTCTCAAAACCGGACCTTCCTGCAATTAAATCCGCTTTTTTAAATATCTACGGCACCCATTTGCCCGACCAAAAAGAAAATTACCGCCAGAAACTACCTTCAACAGTGAAAGAAATATCCCCCGCTGTCTTCGACAAATCCATCGATGCCGTGGATATACATGCCTTTAACGAGTTGATCGACCGGATCAACGAGATCATTATCTCACCACCTTTCCAGGGATTAAAATTAAAGAAAATTCACCTCGCGAAAACGTTAAAAAAAACCTATATTGCCAACACCAATCAACTCAATGCCAAATACAAAAAAACAAATTTTAACCTGGTTCTCAGCTTTATGCTGGGCATTAACCAGGTGGATATCAGCGAAAACCGGGTTTTTTTTCAACATCTTGAACCCTATAAAATCATATCCAGGGGCTTTAATTTACTAAACTCTTTAACCGAGACCACGGTTTCTACTGGTAAACGTAAAAACCTTTACTTAATCCTCTCCCCTGAGGCATCGGCTTTTATCTTAAAAGAATTTTCCCATTATTTTAAAATATGCGCCGACAGTGAAATGATGAACATCCATTACCCCTCGATTTTAAATATTATCGATAATCCCTTTATGGATGGGGAGGCCGGTTCAGTACCTTTTGATGATGAAGGAGTTCAAATGTACCCAGGCGAAAAGTACTTGATTCAAAAGGGTGTTTTTTCACAGGTGATCACAGACCTGTCCACAGCTTTCCAGACCAACACCCCATCCACTGGAAACGGTTTCAGGAATGAACGGTCAACATTCCCGTCAGTGCAGTTTTCCAATCTCTATATTAAACCCACCGTATTACCGCTGAAAAATCTAATGACCGATGCCCAGGAAGGTGTCCTGGTTTCTTTATTGAAACTAAAGTCCGTCGACAAATCAGGATATCTCTTTTCCGCTTATGGATACCGGTTCAAAGGAGATGATATGCTGGAACCGGTGCATCTCTATTTCAAAACCACGTTCCGGTCTTATTTGCTGCACATTTTAAAAATCTCTAAAGAAATCAAATTTTTCTACAGCGTATCTAACATCGGCTCCCCATATGTCCTGGTAGAAGCGCGACATAAACAAGACAGCATTTTTGAGGTTTAAATATGCCTCCGGCGGCCAGGAACCCTTTTGAAAAAGGGTTCCTGGACCTCCCAAAACTTTTCATACACGGTCAGTCATCGTACCATGCTTCACAAAGGTATTTCCCATCGGTATCATTCCCTCTCTTCTTTTCTTCGTGTCCCTTCGTGCTTTTAACCGCATTGTAAATGCCTTCGTGGTTAAAAAATTTATTTCAGCAGGTTTTTTACGTTTTGAAATTCCTCCTCCGCTTCAGCCGTCAGGTCTTCGATAATCTGTTTCACCGGCTTAACTTCGTTCACCAGTCCAACGCTTTGACCTGCCATTAAGGAACCGTAATCGATATCGCCTTCTTCCACAGCGCGTCTCAAAGCCCCGGCCCAGTAAGCCTCTGCTTCGTATTGGGCATCTACACGTGAAATTTCTCCTTTTTTCAATTTTTCCAGCAAATCCAGTTGCAGTTTACCGAATTCCACAGAGCCTTTATTTCTTATGGCCCGGACCGCCACCACCGGGAGGGCGGAATCGTACTGCGGTGTCGCAAACGCTTCCCGGGAGCGGGCCTTTCTAAAACGCTCCTTAAACTTCGGGTGGGCCGGGCTCTCTTCGGCCATGGCAAAGATGGTCCCCATCTGCACTCCATATGCGCCCATCAGGAATAAATGAGCAATCATTTTCCCGGTGGCAATGCCGCCAGCCACAAATATCGGGAAATCCGGGAATTTGAACAACACTTGCTGAAGTAGAACAATTGTGGACACATAACCGATATGCCCCCCGGCTTCGCTGCCTTCCAGCACCAGGGCATCGGCCCCGTAATCGATCATGCGGTTGGCAATGGATTCGGTAGAAGCAAAGCAGATGGTTTTAGCCCCGGCTTGCTTGGCCATTTGTATCTCGCTTTTGCGTGGGAAACTTCCGGCATAAAACACAATAGGAACGCCTATATCTGCCGCGCACTGCAAATGCCCCTGGTAGTTGGGGGCAAGGGTAATTAAATTGGCCGCATAGGGGATATCCGCCTCTTGCAGCGTCTGAATCTCCCGGCAAAAGAGATCCTTGGGCATATTGCCGCCCGCCAGTACACCCAGTCCACCGGCATTGCTCACGGCTTTAACCAGGTTTGAATTGCTGATCCAGGTCATAGCCCCGGAAATAATAGGATACTCAACCCCAAGAAATTCTTGCCCTTTCTGCCAATATTTAAAGTCTTTTATGCTCATCATGGTTATATTTTAACAAAAACAAATAGGATTGTAAATCTATAATGCCTCCGGCGGCCAGGGGGTGTTAGGTCAAATTATGAATGATGAATTATGAATGATGAATGAAGAAAAGAAGAGAGAAAAAAGATAAGTTGAAGGCTTCCCTATACGTTTGAGACAACAGCCGTTTTATCAATACATGTAAATCCCATAAGATGTTACCTTGATGGCTGGTTCAGGGAAGGAAGCCTTTAGATGGCCCGAAGGGCCTTCTTGGGCTGGGGGTGCCACCCCCTTTGACAAGAATTACAAAAACCGGTAAAATGCAACTTCAAATGGATGAAAAAGCAATGAAAAAAAAAATATTTGTATTTTTTTTGATGATTAGCAGTTGTTGGTTTATCCAGGCAGCGGACGTGGAATTTCCCTTGATTCAATCCATGAGCTATTTTCCTTATGCCCATCACTCCACCCTGGAGAAAAAAGATTTACGGCTGACCCTCGATATCTTTTACTCCAATATCTACACCTACGACTATGAACGCACCAGGATCAACGATATGGAAACTCTGAGCAGTACCCTGGGTATCCGTTACGGTGTGACCAACGGGATAACCCTTGAGCTGTACTACAGGGCAGTGGCTGCTTTTGGCGGCATCATGGATGGGTTAATTATTAATTTCCATAAAACATTCGGCCTGGCCGAAGGCGGACGGAACGATTTTCCCAGGAACCAGGTCAATTATACATACAACGATGTGTTTTCTTACACCGATAATACCTCGGCACAACTCCCGCTGGTGCTGGGAACACTGGCCCGTATCTACAGCAGTGGAAATTTTCATCTAAACGGCAGGCTGGCATTGGGACTACCGCTTTCCTCAAAAACCGGTTTCAGCAGCAGCAAACCGTTTTTAACCGGTGGGATCATTCTTTTATATAGAAAAAAAAACTTTTCCCTTGAGTTTTCCAATCATCTTTCCTTTTTTAAGAATCCCAACTGGCTGGTAGAAGAAGATTTAAGAAACCAGGTATTTCATTCGGAAATCCGGCTAGATTACAAACGAATTTTCGGCGGTATTTTGTATAAGAGTACACCATTTAAGTTAGATGAACTTTCCAATGACGCTTACCAGGTTTATCTGGGCATAAAAATCTGGAAGTATTTTGAGTTGTCATTAGTAGAAGAGTTCCCCCCCATGGACACCATGCCGGATGTCAGTTTCCACATAAGATTTAATTTAAGCCGCCTCTTTGCCCCCGGCAGCCAAGCCCTCGGCGAGGGCAGCCATAGAAGGCGCAAGCGCGCCATCTGAAGGTTTCCTTACCTGAACCAGCCAGCCGGGAAAACTCTTTTGCATTTGATATGAATCGACAAGAGGGCTATTGCTTCAAACGTTTGGGGAAACCTTCAACTTCTCTTTTTACTTCCTACTTCTTACTGATTTCCTTCGTGGTTTTCTATTTCCAGACACCAGCGATGGGATGACCACATTTGCCGCACTGACCTTTAGAAGCATCTAAATTTTTCACTCGCGTAAAATACCCACTGCGAGCAATTAAAAGCTCACCGCAGTTGGGACACCGGGTATCCTCCCAGTTATCGGAGCCGATATTCCCGGCATAAAGGTATTTCAACCCCATCTCCGCACCGGTCTCAAGAGCATCGAATATAGCGTTCGGACTGGTGGGCGGTAAATTGGTTAGTTTGTGTTGGGGGTAAAACCGGGAGACATGCCAGGGAATCGTTTCATCCACACTTAAAATAAATGAAATTAATTCCCTGATTTCTCCCGGATCATCATTCAGACCTGGAATCATAAGCGTGGTCAATTCAACCCAAATGCCTTTTTCATTCATACCCTTGATGGTATCTAACACAGGAGATAAGCGGGCACTGCTGTATTTTTTGTAAAATTCATTGTTGAAGGCTTTTAAATCGATATTGGCAGCATCCATGTACGGTGCAATCTCCTCAAGCGCTTCACTGCTCATATAACCGTTGGTCACCATTACATTTTTGATACCTTTTTCCTTTGCCAGTTTGGCCGTCTCAAACATCAACTCATAATAAATAGTGGGTTCCGTGTACGTATAAGAGATCGATTTTGAGCCGTAATGCCAGGCTGCCTCTACGATCTGCCCGGGAGAAATGGCGTCACCGTAAATCTTATTCTCCCCATGAACCACGGAAAGGGAATTGTTCTGGCAAAATATACACTTGAAATTGCAGCCCATTGTGGCTATAGAATACGACGTTGAAGCGGGTAAAAAATGGTAAAGCGGTTTCTTTTCAATGGGGTCGGCATGCGTTGCCACCACTTTATCGTAATTCAACGAATAAAGCGTTCCACCAATGTTTTTTCGCACCTGGCAAATGCCCAACTGGTTATCATCTAAAATGCAGTGGTGAGAACAGAGCTGGCACCTGACCTTCAGGGTGTCCGGCCCTGCTTTTTCGTATTTTTCATATAAACGTGCAGGCTTCATTTTTATCTCCCTCTAACAAAAAAAAGCAAAAAAAAAATAACCTGGTCAAATAACCCTTCTCAGGGTTTGTTCGATCTGCTTCACGTCTACTGTACCTACCATCTGCGTTTTTACGCTTCCATTCTTGATAAACAAAAGTGTGGGCAGCCCCCTTACCAAATACCTGGACGAAGTCCTGGGCGAATCGTTCACATTGACCTTCAGCACTTTGACCTTCGCCCTGTAGTCGACAGCAATTTTTTTAAGCGCTGGTTCAATCGTTATACAAGGTGCACACGTGGGGGACCAGAAATCCACAATAATCGCTTTGCGATCCTCCAGTAACGCATCGAAATTTGCGTCATTAGCTAAAATCAGTTCATTCATCTTGCTTCTCCTTTCAACCTTCAACGCCGATTTTGAGCGTTGAAGTTCCACTCCTGCAGCTTACACCTTTAAATGGCACATTACGCCCTACGTTTTACGCATTCCGCCTTGCGCTTTAGATCTTCTGCTTCTTTGCTGCGAAGCAACTCAAACCTCAAACCCCTCAAGCCGAAAATCGACGACTTGCTCATTTTTTGTTTTACCTGAAAAGTACATTTTAGTATTTTTACATTTATTATGTCAAGTCAATTTGCAATTTTTTTTTATTTTATACACAAGATATAGTGGTTACTGCCCGGAAAATAACCAAGTATAGTGGGTTGAGAGATTTTTTTTTCTTTCTTTGATATTTTTAAAAAAAAATGGCATAATATTACCTTAACGGTTTATAGAAGGAGAAAAAGGTATGAAACAATTGCCTCAAATTCCAGGGTACAGGATAATCAGAAAGTTAGGTCAAGGTGGGATGGCCGATGTGTATCTTGGCTTCCAGGAGAAACTGGCCCGTGAGGTAGCGATAAAAGTATTAGACCCTTTACTTCTGCGAGATACTCAATTTGCCAAACGGTTTGTAAAAGAAGCCCAAACAGCCGCACAATTGGTTCATCCCAATATTATCACCATCCACGACGTGGGTGTAGTGAAAGATAGTGAGCACCATTATTATTATATTGTTATGGAATTTCTGGCCGAGAGTTTAAGCGAGCGTCTGAAACAGGGGGGGCCCATGCCGCCCGAAGAAGCGCTGGATATAGTTAAAAAAATTGCCGGCGCCCTGGATTATGCACACAAAAAAGGATTTATTCACCGTGATATTAAACCGGATAATATTATGTTCCGTTTTGACGGGTCAGTGGTTTTGGTGGATTTTGGGATTGCCCGGGCCATGGACTCCACCACGCAATTAACCCGGACAGGCATGAGTATTGGCACCCCGCATTACATGAGCCCGGAACAATGCAAGGGCGAAAAGATCGATGGACGGAGTGATATTTATTCCCTGGGAGTGGAACTGTATGAAATACTGACCGGGGATGTGCCTTATAAAGCGGAAAGTACCGCCGGTATTATTATCAAACACATCCAGGACCCGATTCCGACACTCCCGGAGGAATTGAGCATCTATCAACCGTTGATCGATAAAATGATGGCCAAGAACAGGGACACGAGGATACAGTCTGGTGCGGAACTGATTTATTTTATCGATGGACTGATAACGGCCCGGGATTTCATGCCCCCGAAGGTGGTGACAAAACCGGAAGTCGCTGCCACCAGGGTAGATGTTGAGGCAGAACAGGAATCACTTGCAACTGTTCCTACGCCTACTCCTATCCCCATCCCTGCACCTACTGTCGCGGAAGCGGTGCGTGACAAAGATGAGCGAAAAAAGTGGCTGCTGCCCGGTATATTGGCTGCTTTGCTGGTGATACTGGCAGGTACTATTATCGTCCTGGTCACACGTGGACCAGGGGAACCTGTCGAAACTCACGCAGAAAAAAAACAACCGGCTGTAACCAAAGACGAATCAGATATCAAAAAGAAAACGTCTCAACCAATGGAATCGGTTGAAGATAAAGAGAAAGAAAAACCAAAGGAAACAGGAAAAGATACGGATACGGATGCAAGCACAACAGACACGGGTAAAAAAGAGGTCAAAACTCAAAAAATCCCGGAAGAGGTCAAAAGTAAAATTAAAACTAAAACTGAACAGCAAAAGCCGATAAGCACCAGGAAAAAGCCGGCCAGAACCGTGACGTTATTGGATCTTCCAAAGGAAAAACTAAAAATGTACAAAAGGCGTATCTGGCGCCTCCAGATACCTGTAAGAAAAGCAGGATTCCAAATACATGGCCACATAAGCGTAGAACTTAACATCGATGAATCGGGTAAGGTGACTGTAGGTTCTCTGGATGAGACGTTAACCGTCAAGCCGGAATGGGCCAGGAACCGTGCGTTGGATATTATTCGCAAGCGACTGAACGGCATTTCCCTCCCCCCACCTACAGATAAACAGGGGGAACCTGTGCAGTTCCAGTGGAGGGTAACCTATAAAGTCGGGAAGTTTATGAACAAAGTAATTTTAACGAAACAATAAAATTAAAATGAAATTTCAGAGGTAAAACGAAACGTAGGAGGTATGAACATGTTTGGTAGGAAATTATTACGCGGCATCGGATTGGTGACGTTGTTTCTTTTCACTTTTTTTGTTTTATCTGCGGATTTTAATTTCGTCCAGGCAAATGAAAACGAAGAAGATATCCTGCTGAAGGCAAGAAGACTTTATCAAGAAGGCGATTATGAAGGTTCTATAAAACTGTTGAGCGACTTTATCCAGAAACTGAAAGCCATGGTAGAGCAAAAAAAGAATGTGGCTGAAGCGTTTTATTTGTTGGCGAAGATTTACTACGAGGTGGGAGATGATACCAAAGTCGATGAGAACCTGGAGAAAGTTTTTGAGACCTTCCCGGCTTTTACCGCCGAGGAGGCCAATCCGGGCTTTAAAGAGCGGGTAGAAAAAATCAGGAAAAAAGTCCTGGAGGCAAAAGAGAAAGAACTGAAAAAGGAAGAAAAAGTGGTCAAAGAAGAACCCGAACCAGAGAGACGGGTCATTGAGCAGCCCACCCCGGTTAAAGCGAAAAAAAAGAAAAAATTCCCGGTTCTGCTGGTAGTAGGTGGTATTGCTGTTGCGGCATTGATCGTGGTCCTGGCCTCCGGCAAAAAAGAGAAGCAGCGGGAGGAAGAATTCATAATCATCGGTAACTGGATCATTACTGAAAATTATCCTGATGGTACCAGTGGAGAGCAATTTATGACATTTAGCGGCAGCCGAACCAGTGGTACCTTTGTGGACCAGGATGGATTTACCGGCACGTACAGTGTCAGCGGCAGAAATGTAAACTTTAGTTATGATTTCGGAGAATGGTTCACGTACAACGGGACCTTTACCAGCAGGGACACCATGAGAGGCACCTGGGATTGGGTTTTCGAAGGTATCCCGCTCAGTGGTTCATGGAGGGGAGAACGGGGTGGCCCTGGTGGAGGAGCCCAGGCAACCTCCGGTACCAAAGCGACGACAGAGGTAAAGAAACATTTCAAATAAAAAAGAAATAAAAGTCGGCCGGGAAAGACAGTAAGAAGTAGGTAGTAAGTAGTAAGTAGTAGGGGCACAGCACGCTGTGCCCTCTGGTCTATTAAACCGTTAGGAGACACAAAGAAGAAATTATGAAAAGATCATTACTGTTTTTCCTGGTTGTTTTATTTGTAACGACTCCACAGCTCAGGGGAAAGGGAGAGGAAGACCAGCCGGAATATCCTGAATACCAGGTAAAATCTACTTTTATCTATAAGATTTGTAAGTTTACCCAATGGCCGGAACGACAGGATGCCAACAACCCATTTATTATTTCGGTGTTGGGGAAGCTCCCTTCCGGGGAAAAGATACAGTTCCTCCCGGACCTAACCATCCATAAACGAAAAATTATCATCCGCAGAATCAGGCGCCTCTCAGAGGTTAAGGATAGTGCAGTATTATTCATTGCTTCCTCCGAGGCTTACCGGGTCGATACGATATTGAATACCGTCGGCAGTAAACCTATACTCACCGTGGGTGATACTAAAGGCTTTGGTCAAAAGGGAGTGATTATTAATTTATATATCGAAAAAGACGCCGTACGATTTGAGATCAACCACGAGGCCAGTAAGAAAGCATCATTGCAGATGCATTCGCAGTTATTTGCCATCGGAAAGGTGGTAAAAACAAAAACTAAAATATCGCTTAAAGATAAGGCGAAGAAAAAATGAAGCGATTCAACCAATTTAACAATTTTTCTATTAAAAAGAAAAATATCACCATCATTTTAACTGTGTTGGTTTTTGCTGTGGTATCTACTATTGTCGCCCTGGGCATTCAAGCCATTTACACGTTCCGTAAAAGTATGGTAACTAAGATTGATTCCGTGGCAAAGGTGATTGGCACCAACTCTGTCGTAGCAATTGACTTCGAACAAAAAAACCAGTGTAAGGATATATTATCCAGCTTGAAATCCATCCCGGAAGTCATGAGTGCGGTGATTTATGATAGAAACGGCACTTTTTTTACTTCTTACCAGAAGGATTCTGAGGGTTCGGTTTCTGAAATTGATATGAAGCGGTTGACGTTGGCAGCGGACACTGAATTTTCCGGGGAGCAGCTCCACATGACCAGGCCAATCAGGTTCCAGGATGAACATTACGGCACCATTTACATTATTGCCACGACCCGGCATTTATCCCGGCAGATTGTTGGGTATTTATGGTTTACCCTGGGGTTATTGGTTATTGTACTGCCCATTGCGGCGCTTTTGGGGTGGCGGCTCTCCAGGGGGCTTACCGGACCGATCCTCAACCTGTCTGATACGGCAGCGGTTATCTCTCAAAAGGGGGATTACTCTATCCGTGTGCAAAAAGTCAATAACGATGAGATCGGCACGCTGTACGACAGTTTCAACCAGATGTTGGAAAACATCTCCAGGAAAAACCGGGAAATCCGCAAATTAAATGAAAGCCTGGAAGAAAAAGTCATGCAGCGGACGCGGGATTTATTGGCAGCCAAGGAACAGGCGGAAATGGCAGACCGTGCCAAGAGTACTTTTTTGGCCAATATGTCCCATGAAATTCGCACACCCATGAATTCCATTCTCGGTTATTCCAGGTTGTCCAGTAAACTGGCAGCGGATAAGAAACAAAAAGAGTTCCTGGACATCGTGGAAACCAGCGGCCGGAATTTATTAGCTCTCATCGATGATATCCTGGACCTTTCTAAAATCGAAGCCGGCAAAATGGAACTGGCGTACCAGCCCATGAATCCCAATACCCTGTTTAATGAAATTGAAAATATTTTCCGTATAAAAACAAAAGAGAAAGGCATTGAGTTTATTGTCCAGGTGGACCCGGAGATTCCCGCCAGTTTATTGATGGACGAGACCCGTTTGCGTCAGATTTTATTTAACGTGGTGGGCAATGCGGTTAAGTTTACTGATGAAGGTTATGTAAAGCTTTCCATCCGCAAAATAGCTTTTTCTGCGGAAACCAGCCGGATTACGTTGGTATTCACTGTAGAGGACACGGGTATCGGTATACCTGGTGATCAAATAGAGAGCATATTCGAGGCTTTTGAGCAGCAGAAGGAGCAAAGCAGCCGGTACGGCGGAACCGGACTGGGCCTGGCAATTACCAAACGGTTGGTGGAGATGATGAAAGGGAAACTTTCTGTCACCAGCCAGCCCGGCAAAGGAACCATTTTTACCATCCAATTGCAAGATGTAGAGGTCAGTTATCTCCAGGTTACCCCGGAAAAACCGGAAATGCCGCGGTATGATTTCATGGATTTTCGGGAGGCAGTGGTGCTGGTAGTGGAAGATAACCGTTACAACCTGGAATTGGTCAAAACCCTCCTGGAGGCCCAAAACATCCGGGTGGAAGGAGCCCTGAACGGAAAGGAAGCCGTCGACCGATTGCAAGTGGAACAATTGAGGCCGGATTTGATATTAATGGACATGAAGACGCCGGTGATGGATGGACATCAGGCCACCAAAATCATCAAATCAGACCCGCAATTGAAACACATACCTGTCATTGCGCTTACCGCCGAGACCTTGAAGGATCAGAGGGAAAGAGCAAAGGCCGACGGGTGTGACGGTTTCCTGCCAAAACCCCTGGAGGAGCGTCAATTATTCTCTGAGTTGATGAGATATTTGCCTTATGAGCCAAAACAGCCCCCTGGAGACGTGCAAGCCCGGGGCACTGGCTTAGAGGAAGCGGATGTAGATCTCTCCGCATTATCCGGACAACAGGTTTCCCAAATTATAACCCAGTTATCCACACGGCTAATGGACCGGTGGAAAGAACTGGGTGATTCCTTGATCCTGGATCAATGGAAAGACTTTGCCGGAGAAATCAAGCAATTGGGTGAGAAATTTGAAGTTCTTTCCCTAGTGAATTATGCAGAGCGTATGATCGATAGTGTCAGTTATTTAAATATAATTGAATTGAAAAAAACCATCCATTCCTATCCCGGGTTGGTGGATGCGATTAAAGCAAAGGGAGTTAAGCAATGAATCAAGAACAAAACACAGTTCATGATAAATCGCTTATTTTGTTGGTGGATGATGTACCTCAGAATGTACAGATCCTGCATCAAATTTTAAACAGTGGTGATTATTCTTTTGCTATTGCCACCAGTGGGGAAGAGACCCTTGGTTTAGTGGAGAAGCAGCCCCCGGATTTGATTTTGCTGGATATTATGCTGGGTGACATCGATGGGTTCGAGGTATGTGAACGGATTAAAAAGAATCCCAAAACAGCCGACATTCCTATTATCTTTTTAACGGCCAAAGTCGCTTTGCAGGATAAAGTCAGGGGTTTTAAATTAGGGGCTGTGGATTATATTACCAAGCCTTTTGAAGATGCTGAAGTAGTGGCACGGGTTCGTACCCATGTCCGGTTAAAGCGATCCATGGATATACTCAGGGAATACAACAGCCAGTTAACCCAGACCCTTGATGAGATGCAAACATCGTTTATTGAGTTAAAAGAGTCGCAAGATGCAATCGTTGCCCGGGAAAAGCAGGATGCGGTTAAAACGCTGTCTATCACTGCCAGCCATGAGATGAACCAGCCTGTTACGGTGATCCAGGGGTACCTGTATTTACTAAGACAATCGATGGACCTGGATTCCCTGACTTCTGCCCAACAGAAATACCTGGATCGAATCGAAAAGGGATTGACGAAATTGATTGACACCCTGGAAAAATTCCGCAAATCCAGTTATCTTTACTTCCTGGACAATGATCCCAGCCACTAGTGTCATATCAATGCTGAAATGACGGATGAGAATAGTAAATCCGAAATTCGAATATCGAAATTCGAAACAAATCCGAAATTCAAATGTTCAAATGTTCAAAACA
>JABAOF010005369.1_pt4 | contig 14867 bp, 15 predicted proteins | sample 7062171 | NCBI WGS metagenome assembly JABAOF01 (sample SAMN14538628, study PRJNA623070) | marine sediment metagenome | biome: marine biome [ENVO:00000428]; feature: marine pelagic biome [ENVO:01000023]; material: deep marine sediment [ENVO:00002113] | place: India: Gulf of Khambhat ...
GGTATCGGTGTATGGGTTCGTCCAGATGCGCTTTCCTTATTGATCCCTGTTGCCTGGTATTCCTCTTTCCTGAACGCTTTGCAATTTCGGAGATGCTTGACCAGATTAGTTGTCGTTGTGTTTGGGGCATTGATTTTCATTGGTCCCTATATTGCATTCAACTTCTCACTTTCAAATGAATTATGGCCGACCACGTTCTATGCTAAGCAAGCTGAATATGCAATCCATAAAGAGATCCCATTTGCATATCGTTTTTTGGCTCAACTTGCCCCGTCATTTGTCGGTGTAAGCGCTCTTTTAGCTCCGGGCTTGATTCTCCTGATTGTTACTCTAGTCCGTCAAAGGTCATGGCGGCGATTGGCACCGTTCATCTGGGTTGTATTTTATATAGGAGCATACGCACTCCGACTTCCTGTCAATTATCAACATGGAAGGTACGCGATTCCGATCATCCCAGTGGTTATGTTTCTGGGTATGGATGGCATGAGGAGGTGGGTGAGACCCTATGCGGAATCCATATCGCAAAGGCTGATATCTCGAGCGTGGCTTATATCTCTTCCATTATTGACAATGGCTTTCTGGTACTTAGGGGCACGAGCGTATGCCCAAGACGTCGCGATTATAGAAACCGAAATGGTTGCAGCTTCACGATGGATATCAACCCACACTGAGGAAGACGCATTAATCGCAGCACATGACATCGGTGCGTTGGGTTATTTTGGCGAAAGAACGTTGATCGATATGGCGGGTTTGGTCTCCCCAGAAGTGGTACCTATCATACGGGACGAAATAGCCTTAGCGAAATTCTTAGATTCTCGAAGCGCTGACTACCTAATGACTTTCCCTGGATGGTATCCACTGCTGGTAGAACATGCAGAACTGGTCTACACTACGAATGCAACTTATAGTCTTGAAGCGGGTGGAGAGAACATGGCGGTTTATCGCTGGCTTCCGTAGGGGTTTGCACCCTAAAGGTTGAGTATGCTATACTCGCCGCTGTCCTAGAATGGGTGGATTGCTTATGGATAAGATAGGGCTCATCATTGTTGACGATCATCCTTTATTCCGCGAAGGGGTACGCAACGTCCTCGATGCTGAAGAGGATTTAGAGGTCATAGCTGAGGGCACAAGTGGAGATCAAGCGCTGCAACTTGTGCGCGAGTTAAGACCTCGAGTTGCGCTGGTCGATGTCAACCTTCCAAACATGAATGGTATGCAAGTCACTCGTCAAATTTTGGCGGAGAGGTTGAATACAGCTGTGATTTTAGTCACGGCGTACGACGATGTGGAACAAGTGCTGCATGCCTTTCGGGCTGGTGCAGCAGCGTATTGCTCGAAAGATGTAGAGGCCGGAAAGTTGGTGGATATCATTCGGCATGTGGCAATGGGTTTTTATGTCGTCGGTGATCAAGTTTACGATGCTGCTGGATTAGAACAGTGGCTATCACGTGGTGTGGAAACAGTACGTCGTCCCCATCTGGATGGCGACGTAGAAGCATTTACACCACTCTCACCGCGTGAGATGGAAATCTTGCAATATGTCACTCGGGGTATGAGCAACAAAGAAATCGCAGCTCGATTGGGGATCAGTCATCAGACAGTGAAGAATCATATGACATCCATTTTGCATAAATTAGATGTAGAGGATCGGACACAGGCTGCGGTTTATGCCCTCCGCCATGGTTGGGTACGCTTACAAGATACACGTAAATAGTGTGGAGAAGTCATGACTGAAGCTGCGAATGAAGCAGAAGTTAGTCAGCTTGAAGCGTTTATAAACTTTACCCGTGCCGAATTAGAGCAGGTCCGCTCTGAGACGACTGAAATTGGACTGCTGGTCGAACAGAGTCAAGGGGAAGTGGACAAGCTTGCCCAGCGAAACGATTCGATCATTGCCACGCTTCATCAGATTCAATCGAACTTCGAGACTGTCCCTCGGGAGGACATCCGTTCGACGTACGAAGCGTTTCAAGATGTCCAGCAAAGACTCTTTACCATGCGAGGCCAACTTGAAAAGCTGCAAAGTGATGAAGCCCTTCTTCATCGACTAGAAAAGTACCTAATGAATACCCTGCAATTGCTGGAGGGGAGATCCTCCCTCGATCTAGGAGGATTGTCGGGTGAGGCTTCGACAGGAATACAACAGGTTATCGAAGCACAGGAAGAGGAGAGGCGCACACTCTCCCGCCAGATTCATGATGGTCCAGCACAAGCATTGTCAAATTTTATCCTTAAGACCGAGATCGCTATGCGTCTCTTTGAAACTGACCAGGAAAGGGCGAAGGAAGAGCTCTCCAGTTTGAAAACTGCAGCCGCATCCACCTTTGGCCAGATCCGAGATTTTATTTTCGACTTACGTCCCATGATGTTAGATGATTTAGGACTCGTACCCACTGTAAGGCGATACTCGGAGGCTCTTAAGGAGAAAACCGGCCTCGATATTAATTTTGTAATAACTGGTAACGAACGACGCATCGAACCTCATATTGAGGTCCTAACCTTCCGCGCCATCCAAACTCTTCTCATCAATATCCGTGACCATGCACAGGCGACTCAAGCCAAGGTCATGTTGGACATGGGGGATCGCCTTATTCGCGTATCGGTCGAGGATAATGGAAAGGGTTTTGATCCTGACACACAAAAGGACGATGATAGCCAAAAACGCGGTATACGCACTTTAAGAAATCGGATCGACAAGATTGGTGGCACATTGGATGTGGAAAGCGCGGCAGGCGAAGGTACTCGGATCGCTTTTACGATTCCGATCGAAAAATGAGTAAGTTCGAATAGTCATTCGGTACACACCCTCTTGACTGAAAAACTCCAGACATGCGGATTGGGGGACAATATCGAAAGTGTCAATAGAACCACCCGCAGAATAAAAAACCCAAATACAAGTTCTTCGGGAATAATCACGGGTAGAGTCATAGGAGGGAACGCGTGTAGCAGAATTTTCGGGATTTTTTTGTTCCTGACTGATTTTTTTGCATCGGAAATAGGTCCTATTGAATATTAGATTAGCTAAAAATATAATGATTCATGTCTGGTAATATATCGGACAACACGGAACAGGAAGGAGGTGAAAGAATATGCTATATGCTCCGAAAGAGAGAGGTCAGGGCCTAGTTGAGTACGCGTTGATCCTTGTTTTAGTCGCCGTCGTTGTGATCGTCATTTTGGCACTACTTGGGCCCGCCATCGGCAACGTGTTCAGCAATATCGTTAGCAACATCTAGACAGCCGATGGCGTTGAAAAAAGGGCAACGCCTCGACTGGTTCTAACCTGCGGGAGCCCTATCTTGGATAGGGCTCTTTGCCGCCAGACCTCACGGCCAAAATCGGGTGCTCAAGGGCGTCCGCCTTGACTTTTAATGTGGAAACTGTATTANNCCGCCAAACTTTCTGGCCAAAATCAGGTGCTCAAGGGCGTCCGCCTTGACTTTTAATCTGGAAAAGGTATTATACGCACGATTTAAGTTTACAAAGAACTTAGCAGCAAAGGAGGCCATATGCGCCGAGGCCGTATTCTGATCCTATTCGCCCTGATCCTGATCATGGGGGTGCTTGCCGCGTACCTACTTATTGGTCGCGGCGAACCAGAAGTGGAAGTTACGCCTACGGAAGAGGGAGTTACCATCGTACCTTCGGACATGGTTATGGTAGTCGTAGCAGCTCAAGATGTGGCTCGGGGCTCTGAGATACCGAGAGACGCCATCGTTCTGCAGCAGATGCCCGCCGACTTGGTGGTTGAAACCTGGATCGCGGGGACAGATGAAGAGAGCTTATTTAGTCAAGTTGTAGGGCGTCGGGCTCGGATCGACATTGCACGTGGAATTCCGGTCACAACAGCCATGATCACTGAGAAAGCGGGCGACCTGTTAGGGGCTGGCTCTGATGCTGCTATCGCTATTCCCCCAGGTTATACGGCGATTGCCATTCCGATGACCAGACTTTCCGGAGTAGCCTTTGCCCTGCGGGATGGTGATACGGTTGATGTTCTGATCACCATGCTGATGGTCGATCTGAATCCTGATTTCCAAACGATTCTACCGGACCACAACCTAATGTTGATCGATTCCGATGGGAACATCCTCACCGGAAGTGGATGTTATCGAGTATCCAGAACCGAGATGGGCCTCGAATGCACCAACGAGGAGCCACCGCCGGTTGGGAGAGTCGTTACGAATGAAGACTTAGATGTCCAAATCTACGGGATCCCTTCAGAGGATCAACGACCGAGGTTGTTGACCCAACGGTTAGTCGAAGGAGCAACCGTCTTGCACGTGGGCACCTTCCCTCTTGAGGACATTGAAGAAGAAATTGTGGCCATACCCACAGAAGAAGCGGGAGTTGGAGCTCCGCCACCTCAACAAGGTGAAGTGGAGGTAGTTTTACCTCTAACACCCGATATCGTGACTTTGATCGTTTCACCACAGGATGCCCTTGCGCTGAATTGGGCAATGAAGGTTGGCGCGGATATCGTGCTGACATTACGCGCACCTGGGGATACAATAAGTGTAGAAACCGTGACCGTTTCCCTTCAGTATCTGATAGATAATTACAATATCACGGTTCCTGCAAAATTACCGTATGGGCTTGAGCCACCGATAGAAGAACCCATCGTACCCGTTTTACCAAACGATGAAGTCGAGCCTCAAGAGCAACAGTAATCGCTGATATTGTTTATTAAGTGGAGGTTTGAATGCAGGACGCCGCGGACGAAATCATCCGCGTATTAATCGTTGATGACCACGCTGAGACACGCGAAAATATTCGCAAGCTTCTGCAATTCGAACCAGATATCGAAGTCGTAGGTGCTGCTCGTTCGGGCCAAGAAGCACTCGAGATGGCGCGTGATACCGAGCCGGATGTTGTCCTCATGGACATTAACATGCCGGATATGGATGGCATTGAAGCTACGGAGGCTCTCAAGCGAGACGTTCGCTTCGCTCAAATCGTCATCCTTTCAGTGCAGAGTGAAGCGGATTATTTACGGCGCGCGATGCGAGCAGGTGCGAGCGACTTCATATCCAAACCTCCATCTGGTGATGAACTGATTGGTGCAATCCGGACGCTCGCAGTTGATGCAAAAAGAGCAAAGGACGAACAAAAAATACTCGAGGGGACAGGCCCTCTACCGCCCCTCATCGGGCGGGAAAGAATCGGTCCGGAAGGAAAGCTGATCGCTATTTATAGTGCGAAAGGTGGGGTGGGTTGCACGATCGTCGCCACTAATCTCGCCGTGGGACTCGACACTGCAGATACACCCGCAGTGCTAGTTGACACCGCATTGCAGTTCGGTGATGTCGCGGTGTCATTGAACTTGCAATCGAAGAACAGTGTTGTCGACCTTGCATCTCGTGTGGATGAGCTTGACGTGGAAATCGTCGATGAGGTTCTGTTGCAGCACGATAGTGGATTGCGTGTGTTAGCTGCACCTCCCAGGCCAGAGATGGCCGATGAAGTCAATGCGGACCAAGTCCGTAAGGTATTAGAATATCTGAAGCAACATTTCGCTTACATCATCGTCGACACCGGATCTACGATGGACGATATCACTCTCACCGTCTTAGATCTAGCGGACCTGCTTGTAACTGTTGCAACACCGGAGATACCGTCGATCAAAGATGCACGTTTACTCTTCGACCTGCTCAATGTGCTAGAATTCCCGAGAGAAAATACCCTGTTCGTCTTAAATAAGATGGATCGTAGATCGGGTATCACGGCTTCAGCAATCGCAGAAAACCTCAAATGTACTGTCGATGGTGAGATTCCCTTTGATGAGCGGACTGTTACAACTTCAGTAAACCGGGGCATCCCCTTATTGATCGCAGATAAGGGGCAGCCGGCTGCTAAAGGTATTCTTGAGGTATTGGGTTCGGTCAAACAACGACTTGTTGAGCGAACCGTTGAGGGGATCGAGGAAAGTGAAATTGAGCGCCCACGTCTGTTTAGCCGGTCGTAATGTCGGTACAAAATCCATTCGTGGGTAAGGAGGTTGAATTGTGTCGCTACTCAAACGGATAGAGCAGGGACAAGCTCAAACTCCAGCAACCCCAGCAGAGACATCAAGTACTGCTGGCACTACACGTCTGAGCCAGGTAAGAGAACGCCGCGTCGCGCCTCCTGGTGCTGCCCAGCGGGATAAATACTATGACTTGAAGAGCATGGTTCAGAATAAGCTGTTGGCCGAACTTGATCCCTCGATGGATGTCAGCCAAACTGCCGAGGTACGTCGAACGATTGAAGAACTGTTCGAGAATATCCTCGCAGAGTCGAACATTGTTCTCTCTCGACCTGAACGGCGAAGACTCTTTGAGCAGATCGTGGCGGAAATACTCGGTCTCGGTCCTATCGAACCCTTGTTAAGTGATTCATCAATCACGGAGATCATGGTCAACGGTGCGAAACAAATCTACATTGAGCGTGGAGGCAAGATCTACCGCGAGCCAGCATCTTTTGAGAGCGACGATCACCTCATGCGTATTATTGATCGCATTGTCGCTCCGTTAGGACGGCGGATCGACGAATCGAGCCCCTATGTCGATGCCCGCTTACCTGACGGTTCACGTGTCAACGCAGTGATCCCTCCGATCTCGCTTGTTGGTCCAGTACTGACCATCCGTAAGTTCTCCGCGGACCCTATTACGGTTCAACAACTGATCGATTTTGGCACCATCACCCCTGAAGCGATTGAATTTCTCAAGGCGTCTGTCGTTTCCAAAATCAATGTCATCATTTCCGGTGGTACCGGTTCAGGAAAAACAACATTACTCAATGTCCTCTCCCAATATATCCCCAAGGATGAGCGCATCGTTACGATTGAGAATGCCGCCGAGCTTCAGTTGCGACAGGAACATGTCGTAACCCTAGAATCTCGTCCCCCAAATATTGAAGGTCGAGGTGAAGTCACTATTCAGCATTTAGTTGTGAACTCCCTGCGAATGAGGCCCGATCGTATCATCGTTGGTGAGATCCGCGCTGAAGAAGCCCTCGATATGCTCCAGGCGATGAACACCGGTCATGAAGGATCGATGACCACGGCGCACTCCAACAGTCCGCGCGATACTTTAGCACGTATCGAGACGATGACCCTCATGGCTGGCATGGACCTGCCGGTACGCGCGATTCGTGAGCAGATCGCATCTGCCTTGGAACTCGTTATTCACCTCGAACGCATGCGAGATGGTACTCGAAAAGTGACACACATCGCTGAGATACAAGGGATGGAGGGGGATGTGATCACAATGACCGATATCTTCGTCTATGAACAAACTGGCTACGAAGACGGAAGGGTAATCGGTCGACTCCGACCAACCGGGCTGCGTCCTAGATTTGTCGACAAAATCGAGCAATCCGGGATTAATCTGCCCGCCTCCATCTTTGGTGTGGGCGAGCGGATGCGCGGGTACTAAATATGGATACAACTACGCTCTTAATGATTGGCGGGGGTCTTGGCCTGCTTTTCCTCATTGTGGGGGTTTTAGTATCCGTTCTTGGAGAGCGTTCCGTTGTTGAAGAGCGCTTAGGACGATATTCTGAAACCGGTGGTCTTTTGGCTGATGCGCCGGAGTCAGCCGAGCGAGCATTCGAACGTCGAAGCTCGATAGCGGATTTCTTTAATCGGTTCGGTGAAGGCACCGATCTATTTGAAGGGATTTCTAGGGATCTTGCGCGAGCGGACCTGAAATTGCTTCCGGTTGAATACATCGCCTTGAGGATCGGGACTGCAGGTATGGGAGCAATCATTGGGATGTTTGCCGGACGAAGCAATATTATATTCGCTCTCATGGCTACAGTCGTCGGTGCTTTGGTCCCTACTTTTTACCTTAAAGCTGCTCAACGGAGTAGGCTCAAACAGTTCGATAATCAGCTTACCGATATGCTGAACTTGATGGTTAATGGTCTGCGTGCAGGTTTTTCTACATTACAGGCGATGGAAGCGGTGAGTCGTGAGCTTCCCAGGCCGATCTCGGTTGAATTCCACCGAGTAGTACAAGAGATGCAATTAGGTTTGCAGATGGAGGAAGCGCTCGATCATTTGATGCGCCGGATCGACAGTGACGACCTTGATTTGGTGGTTACAGCGATTAATGTTCAACGTGAAGTCGGTGGAAACTTGGCAGAGATCCTTGATACGATCTCTCATACGATCCGCGAGCGTGTACGTCTAAAAGGTCAAATTTCAGCGCTTACAGCACAAGGCAGGGCTACAGCTTGGGTCATCGCTGCACTGCCCATCATCCTTGTCTTGTTGCTCTTTGTGCTTAACCGTGATTACATCATGACCCTATTCACCCCAGAAAACCGCACCTGCGGTATCCCGATGATCATATTTGCCGGGATGTTGATCGTTAGTGGTTTCGTCGCTGTGCAAAAAATTGTGGCGATCGATATTTAATGCGGGTCATATAACGGGCGTTGGACTTCCGCTCACCTATTCATGGATCAGGTGAGCTGCAGAGGTATAGACATATGGATCCAATAATCATAATTGCAGGGGTTCTGATCTTTGTGGTGCTCCTCGCGATCGTCCTGGTAGTAGTAGGAGTGAACGCACCTGAACCTACAGATCCTATTCAGGAACGACTCGCGGATCTCAGTCTCTCTGATGAGCCGCTGACGCTGGAAGAGATCGAACTATCACAGTCTTTCACAGAACGGATCTTATTACCGATCTTCAACAGGATTGGCGATTTCGCCTCACGGTTCACACCACAGGCGACGCTCATGAATGCCAAACGCAAATTAGAAATGGCTGGTAATCCGGCACAACTCGACCCCGCATTTTTCCTTACAACCAAACTCGTCATCTCCTTTCTCTTTGGAGGTGGCGTCTTCGCCGTTTTCGCCCTTACTGGGCGAAACTGGATGCAGGGTCTCGGTTTATCGGTAGTGTTCTTTGTTATCGGCTGGGTCTTCCCTGACTTGTGGTTAACCGGCCGGATAAGAAGCCGGCAAAAGCAGGTCTTTCGATCGCTGCCCGATGCCCTGGACTTGTTGACAGTTTGCGTCGAGGCAGGGTTGGGTTTTGATGCGGCTATGGGTAAGGTTCATGAGAAATGGGAGGATGACCTTTCGCTCGAATTTGGTCGCGTGCTGCAAGAGATCCGTCTTGGGAAACTACGGCGTGAAGCGTTGCGCGATATGTCGGAAAGATTGGATGTTGCCGAGCTCACAAGTTTTGTGGCAGCTGTCATCCAATCTGAACAGTTGGGTGTCAGCATGGCGAAAGTGTTGCGCATCCAATCGGACCAGATGCGAGTTCGGCGTCGGCAAATGGCTGAGGAGGAGGCCAATAGGGCTCCGATCAAAATGGTCTTTCCTATTGGATGCTTGATCTTCCCATCGATTTTGATCGTTCTACTTGGACCCGCAGCTTTGCTCCTGCTTACTTCACCGATGGGAGGAATTCTGCGTTAAGTTTCAGGGGGCTGTTACCTTGCCGTCGGGCGGATGGTTAATTTGTGAATTCTAAAATATCCCGCCTTGGGTGGCGTTGGCCTCAACGCTGGCTTGAGGCGGGTCTTGAACTTCTATTCCCTCCACGTTGCGCTGGGTGTGGACTCGTAGGTGAGATTTGGTGCAGTGATTGCTTGCGCTCGGTGAGGAAATTGTCTGGTCGATTGTGCCCTCAATGTGGTTTCCCTCTTCGCTCTCACAGTCGATGCTTAACCTGTAAAAGTTATCCCATGCCAATAATTGTGCGGTCTTTCGCATGGTATGACGGCTCGTTATCCCGAGCACTCGTCCACATGAAATATCGTTCTAATAGGAAAGTGTCCGCGTTAATGGCGGGATGGTTGACTGAGCTGTATTCACGCGAGACTTGGGATTTGACTTTGGTGGTACCAGTACCACTCAGTGAGTCGCGTCTTCTACAACGCGGATATAATCAGGCAGCATTGATCTCCGCACCCTTTGCTCAAACCCTCGGTCTGCGACATGATGAGAAAGCGCTTTATCGTGACCGTAACACGAAATCACAGGTCGGTCTCGATGCTACTGCTCGTTTTCAAAATGTGCGAGGTGCTTTTCGAGGGTTTCCAGAGAAAATTCATGGGCAGAGAGTATTGATGGTGGATGACCTGTATACAACGGGAGCTACGATGTCTGCATGTGCTGAGGCGTTGTTGAAAGCGGGTGCTGAGGCGGTGTATGGATTAACGGTAGGACGAGCACGAGGCAATGTATAATTCCAATATGAAGGAGAGACCATGGCAGTTGAGGTTGTGATCAACGTTCGCAATATGGAGCTTAGCGATCGACTGCGCGATTATATAACCAAGAAGGTATCCAAACTGGATCGTTATTTGAGCGCGCTAGAGGTCGCGCAAATGGACTTGACTTACAATAAATCCGCTCGAAGTGCACAAGATCGTCAGATAGCACAATTAACTGTAAAAGGTAAAAAAGTTTTGCTTCGTGCAGAAGAGCGAACGGATGATATGTTCGCTTCCGTTGATGCCGTCCTGGATAAGATTCATCGTCAGATCGAACGTTTCAAAGGTCGTCGGTGGCGCGCCCGAGGGGATGGAAGGTCTGCCGCGGACGTGTTGGTAGATCTCTCAGAGACCGAACCGGAATTGTCAGAGGATGAAGAGAGAGTAGCCCGTAGAAAGCGCTTCATGCTCACACCAATGGATGAGCGTGAGGCGATTGAGCAAATGGGCCTCCTAGGTCACGAAGATTTCTTTATCTTTCTCAATGCAGAGACTGACCAGGTGAATGTGCTCTACCGTAGACGTGACGGGACACTTGGTTTAATTGAGCCTGAAATTGCTTAAGATGTCATAAGGTAGGTCAACGAGAAAAGGTTTGTTGATCTAGCATACAAGATATTTTGTCAGAACCAATCCCCGTCTTAGTTATGTTACCTCCAGCGGGGTCCTCGCCCGCAGAATTATGGCTGGCGGAAGGTCGTCGAGCGGCTGCCAGTGACATGCTACATCGGCTTTCTTCACTTAATGTTGTGGGTCCAATCCATGTACTTGTAGCCGAGAAGGAGGATGCGGAGGTTTTATCCTCAATAGGAGGGATCCGGCTAGAGAACCCAGAAGGGATATTCAGCTTCGGGCGTGCGCTCACACAGTGGACGGAGGAGGGAAGTTTCCAGCGCATTGCTTACTTCGGTGGAGCAAGTGCACCCCTGATGACGGCCGACAGGCTTGAAGAAATATTTGAACTGGTGATGGAGGCTGAACGTCCTACCGCAGTCGTAAATAATTACCATTCAAGCGATTGGGTCGTACTCAACCATGCGGGATCGATCATCCCGCTGGCCGATAAGCTTCCAACCGATAACTCCCTTGGTTGGGTTCTTGATCACGAAGCAGGATTTAATGTCAAATCATTAGACCCATCAGCAGCTACTCGTGCCGATATTGATACGCCCACTGATTTGCTACTTCTCGATCGTCATCCGCACCTGGGTTCAGATCTCGTATCTTTTCTTGCTCAGGCTCCTGGGAGGGCCCTCAAGCGTATCGAGCGTATGCGTGAGGTTTTGAGCACACCAGCAAAGGCTCTGATTCTCATCGGAAGGACATCTTCGCATGCATGGAGGACACTTGAAGAAGAAACTCAAATTTGGGTTCGCGTATTTGCTGAGGAAAGGGGCATGGTGGCTAGTGGGAGGTCCGAACGGGGTGAGGTCCAATCGCTCGTGGGTGCTTTCATTGACTCCTGGGGACCAGAGGTTTTTATAACCCGACTTTCAGAAATGGCTGATGGGGTTCTTTGGGATACACGTGTTTGGATGGCGCACCGAGGCACATGGCCTTCAGACGCGGATCGCTTTGCGGCCGATCTAGGGTGGGAAGATCAGATCACTGACTCAGCATTGCGTGATCTCACACAAGCTGTGAGCCAGGCACCAATTCCGATAATAACTGGTGGATATGGGGTCGTCTCAGGGGGAATATATGCCTCAATTGAGGCCTTAAAAGAAAGCGGTTACCAACCTTCAAGGTATGGACGCCAATCCTGATTGCTCATTAAGTGTGCACCATAAAGGTAAAGTGCCGTCGCACGAGGTTCCTGAGGTGAGCGAAGCAAAGTCATATGGGCATCCTGTATAGTACGTCCTCCTTTCTTTAGGTTGCACAATTCACATGCGGTCACTAGGTTGGACCAGCTGTGAATTCCGCCGCGATGACGCGGGATAACATGATCGATCGTAGGCGAAGTAGACCTGGAACCACAGTATTGACAGACATATTCATCACGGCGAAAGATTTCCCGTTTGGTCAACCTCACGCGTGGATATGGTCGTTTAATCATGTATCCAAGCCGCACGATCGAGGGTCGGGGGAAGGAGGTGCGTACGGTGCGAATATATCCACGCCCATCGAGCAGCATACTTGCTTTACCGGTTTGAAGCAGTCCCAAGGCGCGCCGAGTTGTGCAGACGTTGAGAGGTTCGTAATTCGCGTTAAGCACAAGCACCGGTTCATTCATCCGCATGGTTCCCAATTTCCGCAGGATTATAACATCAAGTGATTACTGTGCAATTAGGACACTTGAGCAACGCATTCCACTTCACGTTGCAGCGGTTAAACAAATCATAAACCTTGTCTCATTCTTTGGCGGAAGTTACAATTTTTAGTCCATGATCGAACAGCGATATCAAGAAGCCCTAGATTATCTATACAGTCACATCGATTATAGTGTTGAGCGAAGTTACCGCTATTCTGCGGAGGTGCTCGATTTAGAGCGTGTTCATGCTTTTGTCCGTGCCTTAGGTGATCCTCATCTGAACTACCGATCTGTTCATGTCGCTGGCACAAAGGGGAAAGGCTCCGTTTCGGCTATGATCGCTTCGATCCTACACGCAGCGGGCTATAAAACTGGCCTCTATACCTCTCCTCATCTGCAACGCTTCACGGAACGCATTCGAGTCGATGGTCAAGAAATAGAAAAAGCTGAGGTGATCGAGCTTGTTGGGATGCTCAAGCCACATATTGAGACCATTCAACGACTAACCGTCTATGAGATCATTACCGCACTCGCTTTTCTATACTTTGCTCGAAAAGAGGTAGAGTGTGCGGTCTTTGAAGTTGGGCTTGGGGGTCGTTTGGACGCCACCAACGTGATCGTACCGATGGTATCCGTGATCACGTCTCTTTCCTATGATCACATGCATCTACTTGGTGGAAGCCTTTCCGATATCGCAAGGGAGAAAGCTGGGATCATTAAACCGGGGATACCGATCATCTCAGCGCCTCAACAACATGAGGCAGAGATTGTGGTCGAGGATACGGCTCACTCGGTTAACGCTCCATTGAGCCTGGTGGGGCGAGATTGGCTTTACTCACCAGGTACTCGTGATCTTAGTGGACAGATTATATATGTCTGGTCTTCAGCTGAGCAATCCATGATGGATGCTTATGTTGAATCAGCAGGTGGAGAGGAGTGGGCTCCCCCTCGCTATTGGATTCCACTCCTCGGACATCACCAGGTTGTGAATGGTGCAGTCGCATACGCGACGATCCAGGTCCAGAAGACTCAAGGGCTTGAGGTGAAAGAGGATGCCATTCAGACGGGTTTCCGGGAAACGGATTGGCCAGGTCGATTTCAAATACTTTCTACCAATCCGGTGCTTGTGATTGATGCCGCGCACAATCGAGATTCGGCGTTGAAACTACGGATTGCACTCGATGATTATTTTCCGGGTCGATCAGTGACACTGATTTTTGGCGCATCGGCGGACAAGGACATCCCAGGCATGTTAATTGAGTTGGTTCCGCGCGTCTCACGTCTGATCGTTACTCAAGCGGATCACCCCCGAGCGGCAGATCCTGAAGATCTGGCGCGCGTTGCGCATAGCCATGGTTTGAGGGTGGAAATTGAGGTGCCAGTCGAAGCTGCGCTCGATCGAGCTTTCAAACAAACGTGGACCGAAGGCGTCGTTCTTGCAACAGGAAGCATATTTGTTGCTGGCGAAATACTCAGTGCTTGGGATAAGAGAGAACGATCAGGAACGTTGGAAAATGAAGAAGGCGTGAAATGACAGGTTATTGGTATAGCTGGCCGCAACTCCCCACAGAGTGGACAAGATCTGTGGGACGGCGGGTCGATGAGCTTTACGAGATTAAGAATGCTCTGCTTGACGACGAAGGTTTGATCGAGGGAGCTGTACTTCCACTTCGGGATGTTGTTCTCTATCCGAATAATATGGTGACACCTCTCTTTGTCAGCCATGATCCATCGTTAATTGCCATCGAAGATGTAGTTCGTAACAACGAGACCATGATTGCGATAGCTCAACATGATCCATCAATCGAAGACCCAAGCCCTGATGATCTGCATGTAGTTGGTACTGAAATTGCCGTCGGGAGGTTAATGCATCTTCCTGATGGTTCCATCTCAGTACTCACACAGGGACGGCGAAGGGTTGAAGTTGTCGAGTATGTGCAAACGAAGCCGTACCTCCGAGTACGTGCACGACCCATAGAAGAGATCTCTGAGCGAACGAAAGAGACTATGGCGCTGATGAGGGTTGTATTGACCTTGTTTGAGAAGTGCGTTCAATTGAACCGAAGTTTGCCTGAGGAGGCATATGTCTACGCTGTAAACATCGAAGATCCGGCCTGGTTAGCAGATCTCATCGCTTCGGCGCTTACCTTGTCCATCGTTGAACGTCAGAAGATCTTAGAAACCTTCGATCCTTTAGAACGGCTTCAACAAACGAGTGTGTTACTTGGTCGAGAATTAGATGTCTTGGAGCTCGAGAATCATATACACAGTCAGGTACAGAGTGAGGTCGATAGAGCGCAGCGTGAGTTGTATCTGCGTGAGCAGATGAAAGCGATCCAGACCGAATTAGGTGAAACTGATCTCTGGACACAAGAGATTGCTGAACTACG
>JABAOF010003245.1_pt16 | contig 14852 bp, 11 predicted proteins | sample 7062171 | NCBI WGS metagenome assembly JABAOF01 (sample SAMN14538628, study PRJNA623070) | marine sediment metagenome | biome: marine biome [ENVO:00000428]; feature: marine pelagic biome [ENVO:01000023]; material: deep marine sediment [ENVO:00002113] | place: India: Gulf of Khambhat ...
CTCGCCTCCCTCGGTTGTCCTACGCTTCCCTCCGTGCTCTTTAATTGCGATCGGAAGGCCTTGCTCACCCAACTCGACCTCCACTCGGTGGGGCACATTCAGGGCTCGAAGTCGATCAGTGCGTAGCGGCGTTCGGGTATGCGTGACCATGGTTGCACCTCGATGATGTGGTGGAGCATCGAGCGCTTGAGCCGGATTTGGATTTCGTGCGCTGCGGCATGGAGAGCGCGGCGGCGGCCGGCGCGGGCTGCGCTGGTGGCGTCACGGGCGAAGAGCTGCAGCTCGTCGGTGCCGGGAGCAAAGGCGGTGAGCTCCACCGCGAGATGTTCCACGGCACCATTGGGTGGCGTCTGCTCGAGGCGGACTTTGAGGGGTGCTGCGATGCGCGCTCGGTCGGCCGACGGATCTTTGAGTGTGACTTCGGTCATCCAGGAAGCGCCGTGCTCCAGCGCGGCCCGTGCTCGCGCCGCGTGCACCCGCCACCCGATGCGCCGCGGGTGCTTGAGGGCGCGCTCGATCAGCTTGTCCAGTGCGTGGACCAGCATGCCACGATCGGCGGCGGGTGCGGGGAAGTCGAGTGCTACGATGATGGGCTCGGGTCGCTCTCGCCCGGTAACCGGATCGGCGGCGTTCCCCGTCGCGAGCTGCCACGCCCGACTTCCCTCGTTACCGAACTGGGAAACCAGCGCGACTTCGGGGAGTCGGGCGAGATCGCCCAGCGTTTTGATCCCAAGCTGCCAGAGTCGGCGATGGGTGTCGGAAGCGATGGGCAAGACCGCGACGGGCTGGTCGGCCAAGAACACCACCCGTTGGTCGTCGGAGACGATGACCGGCTCACCAGGTTTCGCTCGGGTTGCGGCGACCCAGGCTACGAACTTCCCTCTGCCCCACCCCAACCGCATGACGGCAGCCCAACCGCCACTGCCCGACCCTTCCACGGCAGCACCGCCACCTCCTCCCCTCTCCGCCACGGCACCCAGTTGTTTCTCGGGACTTCCGAACAGTCTCTCCAGCCCGTCGACCCCGATAAACACCCGCCCGAGTTCCGCCGGCTCGATCACCGGACTCACGCTTTCCAGCGTGAGAAGGAGGCGGCTGAACTGCTCGTCGTAGTACACGGGGTCGGGTTCGCACAGGGTGAGGGGAGGGCAGAGGCCGATGGCCTGACTCACGGTCATGCCGGGTCTCACGCCCACACGCCGGGCGGTAGGCGAGACCTGCCACAACCGGCGGGTGTCGTCAGGCGAGAGCAGGGCGGTGGGTTTTACCGTCAGCTCGGGACGGCGCTGCTCTTCGCAACGCAGGGGGAAGAGGGGGATCCAGAGACAAATGGCCAGGTCGCTGGTTAGCCCCGCGTTTCTCGGCGGGTCGGCGGGTCGGCGGATCGGCGGTAGATCGGTGGTCGGAGTGAACGCTTCCCGCCTCCCGCTTCCCGTTTCACGTTCTACCGTGCTGCCACCCTGCCGCTTTGCTGCTGGGCCATGGGCCCCGGGGAGATGGAGGGGGATGGAAGGTGGTACGGGATGGGGCGGTACCTGGGCCATTGCCGTGAGCAGCCTATTAAACCGAACATTAACCGAAGATAGGGATACCGAATATATCCCGAAGACAGGGTGGGCGCAAGGGGTGGGTGGAAACTTGTAATTCCTTGTAATACTGGCACTTGCGGTGCCGCGGTCACGCCAGAGAACGGCATGACGGCATCGCGGTACGGTGGCAGCCCCGCCTGACCGCGCCACACCTCAGCGGCAGGAGCGGCAGGGCGCGAATGCTGCCGCCCTCTGCTCCGTCATGTAAGGTTTGAACCAGTCACGACGTTTCTATGAGTGGTGAACCAGAAAGCGCCACCGCCTCAGCTCACATGCGCGTGAGCACCGAGTCGCGTGAAGCCACGCTCATCGAGCGCGCCCGTGACGGGGAACCGGATGCTCTGGCCGCCCTGTACGAGCGGCACGCCAGGTCGGTCATGGGGCTGGCGCACCGGATCACCGGGTCGCTCGAAGATGCCGAGGATGTGCTGCATGACCTGTTCCTCGGCCTGCCCGAGGCGCTCCACCGCTATGAGGAGCGGGGGCACTTCGAGGGGTGGCTCAAGCGGGTGGCCGTGCGGATCGCGCTGGCGCGGCTGCGTTCCCAAAGACGCCGACGGGAAGTGCGAGTAAGTGGCGAGACCGTCTGCGCCAGCGGCGCGAGCGGTGAAGGAGTCGTGAACCGCACCGCCCTCGACAGGGCGCTGCGAGCGCTGCCGGACGATCTGCGTGTCGTGTTCGTGCTCAAGGAGATCCACGGGTACTCGCACGCCGAGATCGGGGCGCTCTTGGGGATCCGGACAAATACATCTGAGGTGCGGTTACACCGGGCTATGAAGCGTCTACGGCGGCTGCTAGGCGAGGAGCTATGAAGAAGTTGATTCATCCACTGTTCAGTGTGCTCAAACGGTACGCGGACGGTGAGCTCCGCGATCGTGAGCGTGCCAAGGTCGCCTCGCATCTCGTGGCGTGCGCTGCTTGCCGGGAGACTGTGGCCTCTGTCCGGGAAGTCAGTCGCGTGGCACGGGAGCTCCAGACCACCGAGCCTCCCGCAGGGTTACTTGAGCGGGTTCTCGCCGCGCGGGCCCGGGGCGAGCGTGTGCTGTTGCCAGCGGCCGAGCCGCGCAAACCACGTTCGCCGCCTGTGCGCGCGCCATTGGCTGCGGCGGCGCTCGTGGTCCTCGCGGCTGGCGTTGGCTACCTCGTTGTTCTGCCGCCGCGCAACAATGGGTCTTCGCAACCGTCGGTGGTCTCGTCGGCTGATTCTAGTAAAGGAGACTGTATGCCAACCTCGTCACTTGCCAGAATCATGGTGGCAGCAGGGATCGCCCTGTCTGCGGCGTGTGCCCAGGAGCCGACGGAACCACCCACCGAGCCGGCGATCGCCGTACAGGATCTTGACGCGAGCCGATTGGAGCCCGGCGTCTGGACGTACGGGCACGTGAGCATTACCGACGGCATACACAGGAGCGATCAGGGTTCGAAGACGCACGTGCTGGAACGGGCGGCGTACGTCGGAATGCCCGCGTGGCGCAGTGTGAGTGCGTGGAGAGGACAGCTAACTCACAGCACTATCGACACCACCTACCTAGAAGAGTCCAGCCTCGCGCCGCTGCACCAGATAGTCTATCTCGAATCGCGCCGGAGGATGGTGTCGGAAGTCCTTGTGACACTCGCGTTCAGAGGTGGTAGGATCATTGGCGCTGTTGGCCTGCGAAAGCCGCGGCAGGTCGACTCTCCGCTCCCGGATTCTGTATCGCCGCTTGTGACAGGGTTTGAGCACCTGGCGCTGCTGATTCGGCTGCTGCCGCTGACGCGCTCCTGGCAGGGGAGCGCCTCGCTGGTGACCTGGAGTCCTTCTCCTGCCCGGCTCATCTCGCCGGTGAGTCTGCGCGTAGTCGGTGAAGAAACGGTGACGGTTCCCGCGGGCACCTACGAATGCTGGAAGATTGAATACAAAGAGCGCAACTGGGACGACGTGCGGTTGTGGGTCAGCAAAGAAAAGCAGTGGATGGTGAAGATGCGGTTTCGGTTTCATGCGCCGTCGCCGGACTTCGTGCGGGAGGCGGTGTTAACGCGGTGGGACCCCGGCGACTGACCCACTCTCGGCAGTTAGGGGGCAGTGGCGCATCGCTGCCCCCTGCTCCTATTGCCAAAAGCTCAACTGCATCGCACTCCCCTCACCCTGTCCCCTCGGCTGTTCCTTCTCCGCATCCGTCTCGGGGATTCCGTACTTGCGGGCGATCCGCTGGAAGCGACGCGTGACGGCAGCGATGTACTTCTGGGGAGCGTTGCACTTGTCGTCGTACGCGGCCCGGTAGCGCTGGGCCAGCTTGGGGAAATGCCGCTCGACGATCGGCAGGAAGCGCTGTCGCACAGCCGGGTAGAGTCGTAGCGGGCTGGGATAGACGAACTGGGCCCCAGCCTGCTTCGCCGCGCGCACGAGCTGGTCGATCTGCCACTGGGAGTCCGTGATACCAGGCAGAATCGGCGCCACTATCACACCGGCCCGGACGCCTGCCGAGGTCAGCTCTTCCAGTGCCTTGAGCCGGGTGTGAGGCATCGGTGAGCGGGCCTCGAACAGCTTGATCACCCGAATGTCCGCGCTGACCAGTGAGATATAGACCGAGAGCCAATGCTGGCGCGCCAATTGCCTCAGCAGGCCAGTGTCGCGGCACACCAGCGGGCTTTTCGTGATGATCCCGATGCGAAACCCGCGCTCGTCCCGCAAGCGTCCCAGAACCGCTCGGGTAATCTGGTACTGGCGTTCCGCCGGCTGATACGGATCTGTCGCCGTTCCGATCACTATGCTTTGCGGGCCATCCCGGGCCGTGCGCCGGCGGATTCTGGGCAGATCTCGAGCGAGCGCGGCCAACACCGCCTGCCTCGACTTGACGAAGATCCGGTGCTCGAACCCCTCCAACCCCACCGGGCGCCGCAGGTCGTGAAATTCGTGCTGCGTGATACGACCGCCGTCCCGCGCCCGCTCAACTACGTAGCGATGTGCGTAGCGAGCATAGCAGTACGAGCAACCGAATTCGCAGCCGACGTAGGGATTGATCGACCAGAACCCCATGCCAGTGGATTCGGGGGAGTTCGCGGCCGACTGGACAGGGAGCTCGACGAACTTGGTGCCCCGGAGGCGCTCGTCCAACACGGGAAGCCTCCCGGAGCCACCGCTCCCGCGGCGGTCTGGCGGTCGGACGGTCGGGCGGTCGAGGTCCGTTCCGTCCTTGCGACGCTCCGTCCTTCCGCCGATCAGCCGCATCGCCCCCAGCCGCATGAAGGGCAGAACACGCAACCCGACGCGTGAACCAGGAGTGCCTGGCAGTCAGGACACGTCGCGTTCCCGGGTGTGCACCGGTGTACCTCGACAGGAGTAATCCGTTGAACCGACAGCAGTTCGGCGGTGCGAATCGGCAGTCGATTCGGGGTTTCTTCGGTCACGATACCCGAATATACACCGAACATCAGCGATCGCAAGTTGGGGCCGAGCCGAAGCGACGCACGCCTTCAGCCACGTTGCAGCGGGCCCATTCCCATGGACGGCCTGGGCTTGCCTGTCCCTGGCTGGCGCTGCTTGTGGGCACGCGTCAGTCCGCAGCGGCGCCGGTGAGGTTTGCTGGAGAAGGTGGTGGCGCTACTGCTGCGCGGTGACGCAGTGCGGGACTTGCCCCCACCCCATCGAGTGGCAAGATTGCCACCCGTCTGACTGGAGACTGACGCGCATGCCATCCGCCACTGGTCGAAGTTGAGCAGGTTCTTGAGTCCCACCGCCCCCAAGCTTCCGAAAGTCCGGCCTTCCATCGCAGCGCATCCGCTGGTGCGGATCGCTACGGTCCTCGCCTTGCTGTTTGTGTTCCTGCTCGGCGTGAATGGGCTGGGTGATGGCTTCAAGGCGCTTGGGGGGGGATTGCTGGATTCATTCTTCGCCGCCACCGAGAACCCGTTCATGGGGCTGATGGTCGGCATTCTCGCGACTACGTTGGTTCAGAGCTCATCCGTCTCGACTTCGCTCATCGTCGGGCTAGTCGCCGCGCCCGAGAATCCACTTCCGATTGCGAACGCCGTGCCGATGGTAATGGGTGCCAATATCGGCACGACGGTCACCAATACCATCGTGTCCCTGGCGCACATGGGGCGGCGGGAGGAATTCCGCCGGGCCTTCTCGGTCGCCACGTGTCACGACTTCTTCAATTTCCTTGCGGTTGTGACCCTGCTGCCGCTGGAGATGCTAACCGGGTACTTGCAGAAGGCTGCTACGGCCCTATCGACCGTCGTAACCGGCTTGGGCGGCGTGGAGTATGACAGCCCCATCAAGGGTCTCCTCAAGGGGGCACTGAGGCCGATCAAGTCGGCTATCGGGGCGCTGGTGGATTCGCCGCGGCTCGAGTCGGTGATCCTGATCGTCGTCAGCGCGGTACTGATTTTCGCCGCTTTGGTCCTTCTGGTGAGGGTCATGCGGACCGCTTTGCAGACGCGGGTTGAGGGGATTGTCTCGCGCGGGCTGGGTCAGGCTCCGCTACTGGCGATGCTGGTTGGCGCAGTCGTGACGGTCATGGTCCAGTCGAGCTCGATCACGACCTCGTTGCTCGTGCCTCTGGCGGGTGCTGGACTGCTCACCTTGACGCAAGCCTTCCCTGTCACCATCGGTGCGAACGTCGGGACGACGGTCACCGCCCTGCTGGCGGCGCTGGGCGCAACGGGCGTCAACGCCACGGCGGGCATCACGATCGCGCTGGTTCACTTGCTCTTCAATCTGAGCGCGACAGTGCTGATCTTCCCTTTGAGGACTATTCGGGACATGCCCCTCCGTGCTGCGCGGTGGCTTGCCGATACTGCCGTGCAGTCGCGTCGATGGGCGCTGCTCTACGTCGTGATCTTGTTCTATGGAGTCCCAGCCATTTTCGCAGCCGTGAATAGGCTTCTCGGGTAGCTGTGGGAGGCGCCAATGCTTCGTGAGTTGCTCAGCATCTTTCGCTCTGACAAGCCGCTCGCCGAGATGGGCGAGAACTTCGCGCGTATGCTCAAGCTGGCTTATGAGCAGACTGTCGCGGCAGGCGAGATCTACTTTGGCATGCAGGCGAAACCGGAAGCGCGCACCCAGGTCTACATGCAGGACGTGCAGGTCAACAAGCTGGAGCGGAAGATCCGCAAGCAGGTGATCTCCCACCTATCATTGCGTGGCACGTCGCCGTCCTTGCCGTACTGCCTGCTCCTCATGAGCTTGGTGAAAGACGTCGAGCGGCTCGGCGACTATGCGAAGAACCTCTCGGAGGTTACGGAGCTTCGTACCGATCCGTTGCCGGACGATGAGATCGTGGCCGAGCTCCGGGAGATTCGTGCCGGCGTGGAAGCCGCTTTCGCGGCAACGGCGGAGGTCTTTGCGATATCGGACCGGGAAAGTGCGGTCGAGCTCATCCGCCAGGGACGAGATGTGGCTCACCGATGTGATGTCCTGGTGGAGAAGATCTCGCGCAGCTCGTACGACGCCAACACCGCCACGGCACTCGTGCTGGGGACGCGGTTCTACAAGCGGATCGGCGGTCATGTGCTCAACGTGCTTTCGAGCGTCGTCATGCCGCTCCACAAGTTGGACTACTACGACGAGAAGGAAATCGCGAGCGCGCCATAGCCACTTGCAAATGGACTCCGCCCTTACTGGAGGGAATGCTTGATACGACTCCTGCCGCGGGAAGAGGAGTTCTTCGATCTGTTCGTGGAGGTGGCGAAACGGTCCCATGAAGCGGCAGGCCACCTTTGCGAGCTATTCTCCGGAGAACCGGACCGAGTCGGTTACTACGTTGATGTGATCAAACGGCTCGAGCACGAGGCGGACGAGATCACGCATGAAGTGGTCAATCGGCTCGACCGAACCTTCATCACGCCCATCGACCGCGAAGACATCCATCTCCTCTCCTCCCACCTCGATGACGTCATAGACCGCATCGATAGCTTGGCCCGCCGCGCTCAGATCTTCCGGTTGGGTCCCCCACCTGAAGGGATCGCGAAACTGTGCGACGTGATTCTGCGGATCACGGCGGAAACGTCGAAGGCGGTCGAGAAGCTGCGGGCCAAGAAGGACGTGATGCAGCACTGCATCGAGGCGAAACGGCTCGAAGAGGAAGGCGACGCCCTGTACCACGCCATGCTAGGCCAGCTGTTCGATGAGGAGAATGATCCGATCGCCCTCATCAAGTGGAAGGAGATCTACGACAACCTCGAGAGGGCCATCGACGCCTGCGACGACGTGGCCAATGACCTCGAGTCCATCGTCCTCAAGCACGCTTGATGCTGGAGTCGATCTGGTTTGTTCTCGCGATCATAGCTGTTGCCTTCATCTTCGATTTCATCAACGGGTTTCACGATAGCGCGAACAGCATCGCGACAGTCGTATCCACCCGGGTGCTCTCACCGATCGCGGCCGTGGCCTGGGCGGCATTCTTCAACTTCGTCGCCGCATTCGGTTTCGGTACCGCCGTCGCCAAGACGATCGGGAACGGCCTCATCGATCTGTCGGTCGTCGACCCCCTGGTCATCCTTGGCGGTCTACTGGGGGCGATTATCTGGGACCTCATCACCTGGCACGCGGGGATACCATCGAGTTCGTCGCACGCCCTCATCGGCGGGTACGGCGGCGCCGCCGTCGCCAAGGCTGGGGTCGACGCCCTGATATTAGGCGGCTGGGTGAAGCCGATTCTCTTCATCTTCGTGGCGCCGGTGCTGGGGATGGCGCTGGGGCTCGTGTTGATGGTCGGTACTGCCTGGCTGTGCCGGCGTGCCACCCCCCGCTCGGTCGACAAGTACTTCCGGCGGCTTCAGTTGGTCTCGGCGGCTGCGTACAGCTTGAGCCACGGCACCAACGACGCGCAGAAGACGATGGGGATCATCGTTGGCCTCTTGGTGTCCTCGCAGCATCTGTTCAGCGATTTTCCGATTGGGGCATTCCACCTCACCACTGCCACCGAAGTGCCAACCTGGGTGATCCTGACAGCCCACGCGGCCATAGCAGGCGGTACCTTTGCCGGCGGCTGGCGGATCGTGAAGACCATGGGATCCCGGCTCACGAAGCTCAAACCAGTGCACGGCTTCTGTGCGGAGACCGGCGGCGCGATTTCGGTCTTCCTAGCCTCAGGTCTGGGAATTCCGGTCAGCACGACGCACACGATCACCGGCTCGATCGTGGGTGTCGGCTCGGCTCAGCGGATCTCGGCGGTGAGGTGGGGCTTGGCGGGACGAATCATCTGGGCCTGGATTCTGACAATCCCAGCCTCGGCCGGCATTGGCGGGATCGCGTATCTCGTTCTTCACCTAGTTATTCGCTAGACACCCCTCTCCTTCGCAGCCTCAAGGTCGATCATTCTCACCCCTCCTGCATAGGTCGTCACCGGCGCGTCGGCCAGGTTGGCAATCTTACGGACGTTGTCAGCGATCCGCATCGCAGCACCATGGATGCACCTGGCCGACTCCCTCTGATTCTCCGTGAGATTGGAACCGTCCGACGCCAACATCTGGCTCTCGGTCACGATGGCCGTGAGGGCATTGTTGATCTCATGCCGGATGGTCACTGCTACCTGGCCGATGGCCGCCATTCGCTCGTTCTTGAGCGCTCGGTTGTAGAAGCCGTGTAGCTGCTCCGATAGGAATCCCACGCTGACCGAGAGCGTGCCGTAGGCGACGTAGATCGGCACCGTAATGCGCCAGTCGTCGGGCGTGAAGTTGAGCGCCACCACGATCTGGACCGCCATGAACAGCGCGGTTCCCATCATGAGGGCAGCGAACGCGCCCCGCAGCCCATAGTGCAGTGATAACAGAAAGGCCGGGGCGAGGGTGACGAGCCAGACCAACTCGTCCGTGAGTCCTGGGTCCTCAGGCAGGACCACCTGGGCGATCACTGGCAGGAGGTATGCTGCTGCGGCGTAGAACCAGAACCGGCGGGACAGGGGAGGGCGGTGGGACAGCGGCTCGAACCCAATGACGCGGAGCAGCCTGCGGCGGAGAGGCATGACTTTTCCTCTGGAATCGCGGAGTCGGATGACCCGAAGATGCGAGGTCACCGTGGATTGCGGAAGGCCACTACGCCGCACCGTCCGCAGCGGTGCCGTCGCCGAACAACATGGCTTCCACCTCGAAGGCGACGGCCTCGTTGCCAGCAGACGGTCGGCTGCGTAGCCACGCACGTAGTGCATCGGTGTCCGCAGTTCCGCCAAGCAGGTCAGCCAACTCGCGCTCTTCTCCGACGCGCAGCCCAACCGATAGACGGTCGAGGACGGCGTCGAGCTGGACGACTCGTCGGACATCACGGTGCTGCCCCGCCGCACGTGCGTGGCGCATCACCGAACGCGCAAGCCGCCGGGTCTCGCTGTCGAATGGACCAGCATTGGCCGCCTGCATACGCTCCCGCAGGCATCGCAGTGCGCAGCTCACCAGGCTGTGCGGTGGCGGACCCACGCTCGGCGGTGCTGAGCTCAACCGCTCCAGGACCGCGTGCGACACTGAGTAGTCGAACATTGGCTTGGGCGGTGCGCCACCGACGACGAGGAGTTCGGGAATGACGCCGGTCCCTGTGTGCCACCAGACTGCCAGAGCAGCCGCAGGGGGGCCCCGCACCACCGCGAACCGCGGCCCGGCTGTCACCGTCGATGGCACCCGCCGCCATCCCGCAGCCATGCCAATCCTCTCCCGACACTCGAGCAGCTGATTCCACACCTGCGCTCTCCCGACTGAGCTTGTGGTAGTGACGCCGAGCTGAAGCTGGGAGTAGACCTTGGTGTGGAGTCGCTCGGCAAGGCGGAGTCGGCGTTCGAGCGGTGGTGCGGGGGCGAACCACCAGACGTGCGCCGTGTCATGCCGCGATCCCAGGCGCGCGATGCGGCCCAGTCGCTGGGCCAGGCGCAGCGGTGTCCACGGCAGGTCGTAGTGCACGATGGCGTCGGCGTCCTGAAGGTTGAGCCCCTCGCTCACGAGGTCCGTGGCAACGAGGGTCGAAACACGCGCTGCCTGAGGCGGCGCGGCGACACTGCGTGCCATGGGTGCGAAGAAAGAGAGGGCGGTCTCGACCGGGATCCGCCCCGACGCGATCCAGGCCCGGCCCGACCCCACTGCCGCGACCTCTCGCCAACCAAGGCGGCGGGCCAGATCGAGCGCTGTCGCCACGGCGGTGGTGAACACGATCGTCTTGCAGCCCCGCCGGTCGTGCAGTACCTGGCGGAGATGCGTCGCCTTCGGGTTCGGATGCCGGCCGTTTGGCAAGCGTTCCAGTAGCTGCAGGATCCGTTGCTGCTCGGCCTCGAGGGTCTGAGGGCGGAGTCCCGAGACCCGTTGGCAGATCTTCAGACTGTCGAACTCGAGCTGCAGATCGTCTCCAGGGCCCAGCAGGTGACGAGCCGCGCCCCGGGTGAGTCGCTCGCCGCGCCGGGCGGCGGCGAGCGCTCGGTCCAGGTAAGCGAGATGGCGACGTAGGGTCTCACGGCACGCAGCGGGCGACGAAGCCAGTCGATGGAGGAGATGCAGCCGCAACAGCTGGACGGCGTGAGCGTCGCTGAAGCTGGGAAACTCGAGCTTGTCGAGCTCGCTGAGCAGGTGTTCCAGGTCTCGGTTCGGAAGCGGAGCGAGACGCACGGTCTGCCCGTCAGCCGCCCGGGGGAGGCGTCCCAAGAGCGGGGCGATAGTGCGGGCAGATCGAGCGACGATGAGGGGACTGGCTGCGTGCGTCATGTCGGCGTATGCCGTTGCGTCCAGTGCTTGCTGGAGAGACCGGACGCCGAGCGCCGCGAGATCATGGTCGGACAGGAACAACCTCAACAGGTGAACCAGATCCGCGGCCCGGTTGACCACAGGTGTCGCGGTAACGAGGAGGGTGTGGGCGCGGGCAACGCCACGGGCTAGCCGGTCGTAGCGTCGGGTGGTGGGGTTTCTCAGCCGGTGGGCTTCGTCTACGATCACCAGATCGACCGTCGGCAGATTCCCACCTCGACTCAGCGACTCCTGGGACACCACCACCACGTGGATCCCAACGAGTGCAGCGACTCGACGCCACTGATCCACCAGCGACGCTGGCGGGACGACGGCGGTTCGCGAGTACAGAGTGGAAATCGCCAGTGAGGTGTAGGTCTTCCCTAGCCCGACGGCGTCGGCGAGCAGGGCCCCACCAAACGTCCGCAGGCTTGCCGCTATACGACGCGCCGCGTCCACCTGGTGCGGCAGCAGCCATGTCGGCGGGCTCCACCCATCGGCGGTCGGTCCCAGCACCGCTCGTCGTAGTGCCGGCATCAGCGACTTGGGTACCGCCCGCTTGCGAAGGTCGAGCTTCCAGCGGAGCGGCTCCCTGACGGTGCCGAGGGCTTCAGCGGCGATCGTTGGCCAGGGTGCGGAGAGCGTCTTGGGTTGATCGCGGGAGGCTGAGTGCTTCGGCGACCACCTCGTCGACGTCCGAGCGGGACACATCTTTGTCTCTGTGCGCCCTTGCGCTGAGTTCGGCAAGCAGGGCTCGGCCGTTGCTGGTGACAGGTACGGGTATGTGCGCCGTCACGCGGGCGTTGATCCTGCGGTAGCCGCCGCGTGCCTCGTCCGCCGTGACCGCGGTGAGAGCCGTCGTCCAGCTCGAGTTCAAGACGGCCGCGATGGCTAGCGCGGTTTCCCGGTCTGGTGCGGGCGCGACATAGCAGGTGTTGAGCGGGATGGCGTGAGGGAGCCCCGCCTCTTCCAGAACGACCGCTTTGGGCTGTCTTGTGATGTCGGGCCAGGCGACCCGGTGCGTCGCGAGGGCTGCCTTGGTCCGGAACAGGGTCCACGGTGGCCCACCGCGATAGTCTGCGCGCTTGCGGAGCCTGGCTGCTCGCCGCTGGACGTACTGCTGCGCTAGCCGAGGAAGCCGGCTTGCGGGGACGCCCCGGTCGTCATACCCCCAGATGAGCACGCGTCTCGCGTGTGCCTCGAACACCCCTGCGTCACGCCCTCGGATTGCAGGTCTCAGGACAGACTGCTCCACCATCACTCTGCGTTCGCCGAATTGCACCGGGACGAGGTCGTCCTCCTGGTCGAAGGGGATCCCGACGAGTAGGCTGTCAGCGCCGGTCTTCACTCCCAGCGCCGGAGGAGCGACTTCGCCCAGCGGCGCGCCGCTCTGACGAAACTCCTCCAGCGCAGCAAGGGCTCGGTCCGTAACCAGCACCCAGGGGCCATCCCCGGAGAGCGACCGCTGCGCAACCATGTCGGTTCGGTCGAATCCCAGCTGGACGGCGTGGTGCGTGGGAGGTGGCTGTTTTCTTGCCACCACGGCAAGGGGGTAGGTGGTTGCCCCAAACCGGGCGGCGTCACGGTCGGGGACGCGGTGGACGTACGCGATGGTGGTCTCTCGAACGAGATGTTGGCGTGCCACCTCTCCGTAGCCGGCAGTGGCAAGCTTGCTCGGTAGGAGAAGGCCTACCGCGCCGCCGGGCGCCGTGAGCTCGAGAGACCGCTGGAGAAAAGCCACCGACAGGTCGGGCAGGTGCGCGTAGCCTCGGTAGCGGCCGCTTCGCCACCATGAGAAACGGTCCCGCAGTGTGCCGCGTTGGTCGGGGGACAGGCGTTCGGCCCGCACCCAAGGCGGATTCCCGATGACGGCGGTGAACCCTCCCGCCGCGAGCACATCGGGTGTGTGTACCTCGAACGAAAAGAACGGAACTGCTCCATCTTCCAGTGCAGCGAGTGCACGCTTGAGAGCGGAGTGATTGTTCTTGATTGCTCGATGACGTTCCCGCTGGCTCGGTGTGAGCCCAGCACGACGGCCAAAGAGGTTGCGGCTATTGGCCGCGGCCGCGAGATCGCGGAGCGTGTTCTCGGTAAGTGCAACCGAATGCTCCAGGACGATGCTTGCCAGCCGCTTCTCGCTGTCCCGCAGCGCGTGGAGCGCTGCTCGCTGCTGCGGCCCCCGCGCCTCGAATAGTCGGAGACGGGCGGCCCCTACCGCGGCGACGGCTCCGCGCGCGTTTGCCACTGCGCCGCGGAGGAAGCTGCGAGTTGCTCCGATCGGGTCGAGCAGCGTATCGCCCTGTCGAACGACCCCATCGAGGTTCGGCAGGGGCGTGACCGACCGCATGTCGTCCGTTGGATCGTCGGCCACTACGGCGAGCCACAGGCGGAGCTCGGCGAGCCGGACCGCAATGGGGTTTACGTCGACTCCGAACAGGTTGTCCCGCAGAATGTCCCGCCGGAGCTGCCCGCGGGGGCGGGGTGCCTGATCCTGTTGCAACGCTAGGCGTATCTCGGTGAGGCACTCCAGAGCGCCGAGTAGGAAGGCGCCTGACCCGGCGGCCGGGTCGAGTACCCTGAGCCGACGTACGACATTCCGTGTCCTTTCGGCTTCTCGCGGTGTCAGCGGCTCCCGCGCCACCGCGCGCCGGGCGACGTCCGGTGCGAGCCCACCGGCCCCGGAGAGCGCCGTGGCGATGGTGGCCTGGACCATCTCGAGCACCACCGTTTCTGGCGTGTAGAAGGTCCCGGTCTGATGGCGCTCTCCTCCGTCCATCAAGCGCTCGAACACCCGTCCGAGCATGTCGGGAGCGATGGTGTCGACCTCGTCGGCTTCTCGGATGCAGAATCGAAACCGCTGGAACAGGCCGTCGAAGGCATCTCGCCAGAGCTCGTTGGCGAAGTAGACAGACCCCAGGCGTAGCTCCACTGGGTGGGGCTCGAACAGTCCTCCGTTGAGGTAGGGGATCATGCCCGGTGCCCTGCGGCCGGACCGCTCAGCAGGCGGTCGATTGAGCGTACCGAAGAAGAGAGGATGGAGAGCCGTGCGGTGGAAATGGCGCCGCTGAGATAGTGCTGTGTCGAGGAGGGTGCGCAGGTAATCGTGTTTGCCGTCGAGCCAGCCTTTGGCTTGCACGAAGTAGAGAAACAGGACGCGGGTTAGAGCGAGGAGCGCGGCCATGCGTCTGTCAGCCTGGCTGCGTCGTCGATCGAGGGATGCGGCCATGAGGTCGAGCGTCATGCGGAACGCGGTGAAGAACCGCTCGCCTGCGGCTTCCGTCGAAAGGGAGTCCGCCACGCGCATGGCATGGCCCAGTGCGGTCGTCGCGCCTTCGGGTCGGAGGCTCTCGAGCTGCTGCAGGGTGGGCTGAGAGGCGCCGGCCAGTGGGACCACAAGGACGCGGGTGGAACCTGCTCGGCCGATCCGTGGTGCGGCGATGGCGAGCTCGTTGGCGCCCACGGCCACCGCAAGAGCCCGTTCGCCGGCACTTGCCAGTTTTCTGGCCAGTGCTCGGGCGGATTCGTTTGGGATGGTGGCGTCGTCGGCGATCACCTTGAAGCTCCGCCACCGAGCGATGACGCGGCCCG
>JABAOF010021526.1_pt9 | contig 14849 bp, 18 predicted proteins | sample 7062171 | NCBI WGS metagenome assembly JABAOF01 (sample SAMN14538628, study PRJNA623070) | marine sediment metagenome | biome: marine biome [ENVO:00000428]; feature: marine pelagic biome [ENVO:01000023]; material: deep marine sediment [ENVO:00002113] | place: India: Gulf of Khambhat ...
CCTTCCCGGGACCGGAGCAACCTGGATCGCCCAAGGAGTCGAGAAGCTACCCCGTATACGGCGCCTATCGTTACGGGCATGATTATCCCGGTCTCGAAGGATATTTATAATTACCGAGTACTGTATGAAAAACGTGATACTGATAACCATAGACACACTTCGAAGGGATGTATTCGGCTGTTACGGAAATACTCGTTCTCTTACGCCCTTCATGGATTCCCTGCAGGAAAAATGCCTCAGATTCGACAGGGCATTTGCTACAGGACCGTATACGCAGGCCTCCTTCCCTGGAATCCTGACCTCCACGTACTATCTNNCTCCCATCCCAGAAGAGGCTTATTTCAGAGGTTGTTCGGGAGAAAGGGGTACGAACAGCGGCTTTTCACTCCAATCCCTATCTGAGCGGATACTTTGGCTGGAATAGAGGGTGGAATACCTTCTACGACTCAATGGAGGACGATGTCACCGATCTCTACCCCTTTATCCGCGGAAAGGTCATCAACAAAAAGGTGGAAACATGGCTATCGGGCATGGGCGACCAAAGGGAGTCCCGGAGGAACGATGCCGAGCTGCCCTTCTTCCTCTGGGTTCATTACATGGATGTTCACGAACCCTATGTACCTGAAGAGGAGTATCTTAGCCTGGTTGATCCAGACCTGAATCTTGAAAAGGAAGAGATGTTCAGGCTGTTCAAGGAAGTCATTCTCAAGCGTGATGTCTCCAATACCGAAACCGTTAACCTGCTGAAGAAGCTCTACTGTGCAAAGGTTCTAGAGGTTGACAGCTGTGTGCAGGATCTCTTCCATGTATTCGATCAGAGCGGTGTGCTTGAAAATTCTGTGGTTCTCTTCGGTTCCGATCACGGCGATGAATTTGGCGAGCATAGGGGCCTTTCCCACGACGGGAAGATGTACATGGAACTCATCGCTGTTCCCCTATTCATCTATGACGCTGATAGGAGGTCAGGCGAGGTATACGACGAACCGGTTAGCAATATAGATATCTCACCCACAATCGCCTATCTCCTCGGAATGAATGAGGTGGAAGAATTCAAGGGCCACTCGCTCGTCCCGCCCGAAGAACATCGTAGTGGAATCTGCTTTGGTGAATCGATTAACAAACGGGGCCACAAAGAAAAGGAGGATGACAAGCCCATTTACTACTTCATGAGAGAGAACCTGAAGATAATCCTTGACGAGGGAACAGGTGCATGGGAGCTTTACGATGTGAATGACGACCCAGGGGAAAAGACGAATCGAATCGACTCGCACGATAGTGCGGAAGACATGAAGGGGGAATTGCTTGGCTGGCTCCGGGACAGATGAACACCTCTCATTACTTCCAGAGCGGTGGGTGTGATCATACTCCTAAATAACGATTAAGCGGAGGTGACTAAATGACTGATGAAAAGAGAATCGAAGAGCTCAATCACAAGATTGACAAATCGAAAGAAATATTCAAACAGGCCTTTGAGCAGTTTACGCCTCAGGAAACACGGCTTATCTGGTCAGGGGGCAAGGACAGCACGCTTACACTGTGGATCTGCCAGCAGTTCTGCCAGAAAGAGGGCCTCGACATTCCAGGGGCCTTCACCATCGATGAGGGTGACGCCTTCGAGGAGATAGATGAATTCCTGCACCGATACAGCAAGGAATGGAAAGTAGAGCTCGATTGGGGAAGGAATGAAGACGTACTCAAGGCTGCCGGCAACAGACTGAACGCTGAGATCACGGTTGCAGACTTGAGCGAGAGGAACCAGGCAGAGATAAAGCGTATCGGTTTCGAGCTTGAAAGATTTCCCTTTGAAGCCGAGTCCTACGTGGGCAATCACCTCATGAAGACCGTTGTGTTCAACACCTATCTCGAAGAGAAGGGTGTCAAGGCGGTTTTCCAGGGACTTCGCTGGGATGAGCAGCCGGCGAGAAAAAACGATCCCTATGTTGAGGAGGTCCCAGCAGCCCATCTCGTCCCTGCACATACCCGATATCGACCGATCCTGCACTTTACCGAGCGGGATATCTGGGACACAACGCTTCACTTTACCATTCCCTACTGCCCGCTCTACAAGCAGGGATACCGGTCTCTCGGTGCGAAGACGACGAGCCAGAAAATGTCTAACATTCCAGCCTGGGAGCAGGATCTTGAAAACACGGTTGAGCGAGCGGGCAGGCGTCAGGATAAGGAACGGACCATGGACCGATTGAGAAAGCTCGGGTATATGTGATATGAAATTGAGGAGGAGATTATGCGTCGTGCAGTAATGCTGGGAATTGCCGGGTTGAGCCCTATACTGGCGAAGCGGTGGATAGAAGACCTGCCGGTGATGCTTGAAATGCGTACCAGGGGTGTGTGGGCAAACCTTTCCAGCACCATGCCACCACTGTCCCCGCAGGCCTGGATCAGCGCTTTTTCCGGTAGGAATCCCGGAGCAATTGGTGTATGGGGTTCAACGCTACGTAGAAACCACTCCTATACTCTTGATAGAGAGGTGAATTCGAACATTCTGGAAGAGCGGCTAAGACCCCTTTATCGAATTCTACCCGGGCTTGGGCAGCGTGTCGCTGTGGTTGATGTGCCGGGCACACAGCCAGTGCACGATATATCAGCCGGTTACTGTGTCGGAAGCGCAGCCGGCATTGGGAGCACGCTGCAGACAAGACCCAAAGGGCTATCTGGTGAAATCCATGAGATAATAGGGGACTATATACCAGAGATAACTCTAGAGGGGCAAGGTCGATCCGGCCTTGACAGAAAAACGCTCTATGAACAAATCCAGAAGATGGATGCTCAGCGCTTTCGTCTCGTCGAGCACTTTATCGAGGCAAAGGAATGTGATATCGTGATGGCGGTTGCTTATGGTACAGAGCTCGTTTCACACCTCTATCTGCGGGATGCAGACCCGTCCCATCCATACCACGACAAAAGTTCGGCCCAGAAAGGTGTACTGCTCGACTATTACCGGTGGATCGATGAGCGCATCGGTAACATTCTTAAGTTGCTGGATGAAGATACCGTTCTCTGCCTTTTCAGCGTATCGGGAGTCGTACCTCTTTCAGGCATCTTCAATCTAAACGAGTGGCTCCTTGAAAAGGGGTATTTACAGCTGAAAAGCACGCCAACTGAGCCCAAATCCCTTGAGAAGCTCGATGTGGATTGGTCAAAGACGGTATGCTGGGCGATGGGGGGAACAGGGCAGATCTACGTAAATCTCAAGGGCAGGGAGAGTAAAGGCATTGTTACTCCGGGAGAGTACCTCGCTCTGCTTGAGAGGCTCTCCCATGAGTTTAAGGAAACCAGTAAAGCCGAGGTGTTCCTCAGGAATGACGTCTGCTTTGGTCCCTTCTCCCATGTGGGCCCCGACCTCTTTCTACATATCGAAGGTGGTGGCTGGAGGACTGACCAGCGGATTGGACATGGTAGGATCGAGGATACTGACGCGGCCCGGGAATCGTCAGTGGAGGGATTCGGCTCTCTCGGGTATATATGCATTTCCGGATCCGACTTCCCTACTGGAGGGGATCTGTCAACGGTATCGGTGCTTGACATCGCACCGACCGTCATTGACATCATGAATCTGCGTGCCCCGTACAGCAACATGTCTTATGAGCTGGAGGGATACTCGGTGCTCATGGCGATGCGGGATTCGGTCAAAGCGACAAAGAGCGTGGAGGGCAAGGATCAGGAGGAAGAGGACAAGGTTCGATCACGGCTCGAAGCACTGGGCTACTAGTTTTGTGGATGCTATGTACGAGTATAGAAAACTCATACCCTATCTCATTGTTCTTCCCCTGGCCGCTGGTGTGCGGGGTTTCAGCGGACTTGGATCGGGCATCATTACCATGACCACCTTCTCTCTGCTCGACGCCAACCTCGAGCGCGTATCGGTTGTCCTGAACATTATGTTTATGGTCAACACCCTCATACTACTTTACCTCTCCTCAAGACGTATAAAGATAATCTGGCGTCAGGTGTTGTTCATCAGCTTTGGAACGGTTGTCGGGATTCCTGCGGGCTATCAGTTCATACTCAGGTACCATCAGCTGCCACTCTTCAAGTTTTTCCTGGGAATCATCATCGTCTCGGGCTCGATTTACTTCTTCTTTCCAGTACATATCGGAAAGAATATACCCCCGGGATTTGGTATACTCTTTGGGATAGTGACCGGATTCATAGCCGGGGCCTTCATGTCGGGTGGACCGCCGCTTTCTCTCTACCTCTATTCGCAAATAGATGATCCCCGGGACATGAAAGCTACGTTGCAGGCAATCTTCATTATCTCCAGCATAGTCAGGCTTGTGACCGTGGGCGTTGGCAGAGTCGGCTATTCGGGATATGTACTGCGGGCAGCATTCGTGGTGATGGTACCTTCTGCCTTAATACTCTACATTGGTCACCGTGTTTCAGAAAAGCTCGATCTGCACATCATCAGGAAGCTCATCTACGGTCTGCTGGGATGCTTCGGGGCGGTTATCTCCGTAAATGGTATGGTCACGTATATTACCGGCTCGTGAGATTTAAAAGCCTGTTAAACGAGGGTACTTTATGGAATATATCGGTCACGGCAATCAACCAATCGTTGAGCAGGTGCTTTCCGCAACTGAAGCAGCTTCATGTGTACGAAGTCTCAAGCGTATCGCAATCAACGGTCGTTCGGCCAGGGAATGCATCGACATCGCATACGGCTTCTTTACACCCCTGCAAGGATTTCTTGGAAGCGACGATGTGGATTCTGTATGCGCGGCAATGATATTGGGGGACGGCACGCCATGGCCAATACCAATTGTGCTCGATGTGGAGGATAGTGCGCTCAGGGATGGTAATGTCAGGGAGGGCAAAGAGGTACTGCTCGAGTTCGGGGGTAGGCCGCTTGCCATGATGGAGGTGGAGGAAATTTACTCCTACGATACCGTAAAGCTCTCCGAAGCGGTACTTGGAACTCTAGATGAGCGACACCCAGGTGTGAGCATGATGAAGGGACTGAAGAATCGATTCCTTTCAGGTAAAGTCCACCTTGTTTGTAGGCCCATATTCCAGCCTCCCTTCGATACCTTCTGGTATACACCGAGACAGCTCAGAAGAACAATTGAGCGGAAGGGGTGGAGGCGTGTGGTTTCCCATCAAACGAGAAATGTACCCCACAGCGGTCATGAGTGGCTCATGAAGGGTTCGTGGTTTTCGGCAAATGGTGATCTCCCGGTAGAAAAATTGCAGACCGCCGTTCTGGTCAGCTGCATTATCGGCCCGAAGCGTGTGGGCGATTACATCGATGAAGCTATCGTTCTAGGTCACGATCAGCTCCGAAAGAGTGGATATTTCAGGCAGGATATCCATCTGGTTTCAATCGCACTGTGGGACATGCGTTACGCCGGACCCCGGGAAGCGGTTTTTCATGCAATTCTGAGAACGAACCTGGGTTGTACCCATCACATGTTCGGTCGTGACCATGCGGGAGCGGGTACCTTTTACGATCCCTATGATGCGCACCGAATTTTCGACCGCTTCGATAAAGAGGATTTGAGCATAAAACCTATTCGTGTTCTCGAGTGGTGGTACTGCCCGGTATGTGGGGAAGTAACCTATTCAGGACTGTGCGGCCACGAAGAACAAAAGCAGAGCTTCAGTGGCACACTCATAAGGAGTATGCTCATCGACAGGGTGAAGCCGAACAGGCTCATAATGAGACCTGAGGTGTACGAAATGGTCATGGAGTGTGCGAAGCTTTACGGATTCGGAAGTCCCTTCTGCACGGAACAGTACCTGGCTCACCGAGGGCCATTGTTCACGCTGCCTGATATTCGGGATACGTGAGGAGGGGGAGCAATGGGTACCGAGTACCCTATCGACATATGGATAAACGACGAGCGATACGAAAAGCTGAGATATGCGGGTCTCTCAGATGCAGCTGAAGACGTGCTTGCCGGTATGCGTGTTGTCCGGGTGTACTGTACCGAAGCCCAGAAGAGTGCATTTCTACAGCGTTATCCTTCTGCGAAATACGACTCTGCAACGACAAAGAGTATCGAGCTGCTCCCGCCTGAAGTGAAGGAAAGGCTGTTCGAGCTTATCGTTGAGAAAGGAAGCACTGACGTTGTGTCGGATTTTCTGGAAAATTCCTGAGCAGATCGGTCTATTCATGACCGTTGGAAAGAGTGCAATGTATCCTTATAAAGGGGGTTCTTCACCATGGAAAAAACAGGTGTGGGCATTATCGGAACAGGGAGACGGGGCTACGACCTCGGGATGTGCATCATCGACCTGACCGACAGCACCTGCCTTGAGATAAGGGCCCTCAACAACAGGACAAGGATCAGGATGGAGGAGGTTAGGGATGCCTTTCTATCGAAATATGCAGATCGTGGCCTCGCCCCGGAAATCAAGCTATACGAGAGCTATATGGAACTCATTCAGGACCCTGATGTCAAGCTCATCCTTATCGTTTCTCCCCAAAATGTGCACCGTGAGCATGCTGTCGCGGCACTGCAGTCAGGAAAGAGGGTATTCCTCGACAAGCCGATGGCACACAGGCTTGACGAAGCGGTCGTCATACGAAAAAAGGAGGTGGAAGCGGGCAACCCCCTGTTCATAGGTTTCACAAGGCGTTACGAGAAGACATGGTTGAAAACATTCGATCTCGTAAAGGATGGAGCAATCGGTGAGCCCAAGATGATACTGGTCAAGGATGTACTTCCCTACCACATATATTTCCACGACTGGCACCGGCGGATGGAGTGGTCCGGCGGCGTGGTTGCAGACAAGATATCCCATCTCTTCGATGCCTGCAACTGGTTTGCCCGAAGTGAAGCCGAGCGCCTTTCAGCCTTCGGAGGACGCACCGTGTTCGTGCCCGAGAAGAACCCGCCGCGGCGGTGCAGCGAATGTAATCGGGATTGTCCCTACAGGGTCGTGACCGTGCACGATGAATCGCGTCCTGATATGATGAAGGATTTCAGCAATTCAAGGCAGAGGGAAACTGCAATCGAGAAGATACATGACAACTGCGTCTGGCTTCCCGGTGCGGATATCAACGATCACGGTGTCATCAATATGGCCTATAAGAACGGCGTAAAGGCGTCGATATTCTGGAGTGTATTCGGCCCGGATTCGGACGATCAAGAAGTATTCGAGGTTGTGGGAAACCGGGGTAAAATCGTTCTCACGCGGCAGATCGGAGAGATTCTCGTTATCAGCGAATATGGAAAGAAACAGGAGAGAATAAACACGAAAACCGACACATTCGATAAGTCGCACTTCGGAGCGGACCATCAGCTGATTCACGAGCTGGATGCATTCCAGAGCGGTAACCCACCCGTCGTCTCAGGTAAGGAAGGACTTGCGGCGTCGAGGCTTGTAGAGGCTGCCCATCGATCGATACGCACGGGCGGTGAATTAACACATATGCGGGATATCGAGGATGTGTAACAGAGATAGGTTATTCCCTCAGTAGTTCGCCATATCTTTACCAATCCGGACTCTGAAAACCCTCTATGCTGTAACCCACTTGCTTTATTTTTTATGTGCCCTCTTTAACTTCGATAACTTCGTCTGCAGCAAGGCCGTGAGCCTCGAGGTGTACCGCCATATCCTCCTTGTGGGCATCTGCTACTGCATGAACCGTTAATCCTTCCACATTTTTGTGAACATCCATAAAGAGTGGCATATTGTCGCTACCTCCTCATTATTGGTGATTTACCTTTTATCTATCCACCAGTGCTCCCCCAAAACACTCGGCTCACCTCCATAAATACTTTTTCTTTTTCGGCTGAAAGGTTGATAGCTCCGTTCGATATCACCACATCAAATCTTTCATCGTCAAACGGTAATGCTTCAATGTGTTTCTTCATAAGGGATACCCGGCTAAAATTTGAAGAGGCGCGTAATTTTTCAGCTGTTCATCCGTCATATCAATGTTAATTACCTTCCCCTTTTCACCTACTTTCAATGCGGCTGCAAACATCTCCATACCCGAACCACTGCCGAGACCCAGGACGCTTTCTCCTGATTGGATATTTGCAAGACCAAAAGGATAACCGACTCCGGCAAATGAGTCAATGGCTTCCTGAGGAATTTGATCCAGCTCTTCTGTAACTGTTTTATAGTTCTCCCTCTTATCGTGAATGCTAACGATTAGGCTGAGCCGTGCCGCTTTAGAAGTGCTGGCTTCAGTGTTTTGAAACTGCCGGATCTTGGGGAAAACCAAAGATTCTTCTATAGATAAGTGAAGGAATGCAGAAGTGAACGGTACTAACCGGCAGTCCGATAAAAACGAGCATCCCGCCAAAAATATAACCCGCTTCATGAGATCCGGATTGAAATACCCACCCTGTAGCGATGAGCCAAAAGGCGCCGAGACCGCATGCAGAGCGACTTGGTGCGCCCCGTTTCGGTAGTGGTCAGGTTCCCGCCAGGTAACGCAGCCCATGATTGTAGATGAGGTCAAAGGGGTGGATCGGTAATGCAGCCCCTAACACTGCAATTGGTAGGAGAGCCCAAAGAATTGTCGATGAAGCGAGTATGGTCCCTGTTGCTGCTATTGTGGTAAAGAGTGCAAAAGCAAGACAAAGCCGTGGAACAGTTTCAGGCAACACCTGGCCTTCTATGCTGACAAATCCCTGTATTTCAAGTAAACGACGTGTTGTAGGAGAAATTGTTTTCACAGACTTGCCCCCTGCAATTTACAAGATGATTGAGCCTAACAACACCTTGTACTGTAAATATTTTATTTCCCTTCATGCATGATTTCTAATTCTCTGTTTTTGACCTAAGGTTATGGGTTGGGTAGTATGCTGTAAGTTTGCAAGCTATCATTTAATGAATCAGCAACAACGCGGTTTGACCTATGCTCCGAAGATCGACTTTGTCATGGATACCCAGTCACTGAGCCGCTGCCTGTCCCCGTTGATCGAGTACACGTCGCGGAAAAGAATTTCCACGTTGCAGTCCTTTGTTGCGGCGTAGGTTTTCTTCATATCTTCTTCAACGAGACTCCAGTCAGGGTTCGCTCCGCTGATATAAGCCGGAGTCGGCTTTCGTGAATAGACGTATTTCTTCCCAAGCAGTTCACCAATTTTTTTGAAGTCTGCCCATCCAGATACCGAAACCGACCTGAGGTTTGGAATCGCCTCTATGATCAGCTTGAGTCTGTCATCAACTGGTTCGCAGCATCCGTAGTAGATAAGTCCAAACCTGGAGCTTAAACGTGCCAGATAGGGGAGGAAAAACTCCTTGTACATATCTGGTGATATGCAGGTGGTCTCCTGTGATTCGGCCCATCCCCATAGATCTTTCAGTGATACCCTGTCACCGGTATTCGGATCCGGCAGGTCGGACACATAGCCATAACTCCTGGGGCCTGCCATCTGGTTATCCGTGTTCACCTCAAGAAGTCCTTCTCGTTCGAGAAAATCGAATAATCGAAGCCGATCATCATGCATGTAAGACATCAGCCAGTGTATCGTATCCGGTGAATCATAGAGCCAGTAGAGAAGGCCATCGTTTCCAATAAACCTGTAAATCTGCCAGGTAAGGCCGAAAAAGAACATGCCGGTCCATCCTTCATCTCCTGAGTCAAAATGGGTCATAGTTCGCAACTTTGACCGGAAGTGTGTCGCCCATGATATCCTCAAGCATTGTTTTGAAATAGTTGGTCTTCTGCCGGTTAACAGCAATGCTTCGTTTCTTGAGTTTCCTGATGTCTCCTGGTTTCTTAATAGGAAAGTTAAAGGTGTAGGCGATGGAAGGTTCGTTTTGTTGTTTCGTGATTGGACGAACCTCAACCGGCACTCCGAAATCCGAGATCTTAAGCTGCCAGCCGATTCTAAAATAGGGCTCGATAACAATGTCGTCACCAACCTCTTCGGCATGTCGCAGCGTATCGCGCATGTTTCGCTCTACAGCCCTCAAAAACGGATCCTTACATAAAAGCTCCTCTGAAGCTACATAACCATCGATGGTAGAAGTCTCGATAAGTATGACCGGACGTTCCGGCTGCAGGTCATGCAAGTTCCTCCACAAGCGCTTTCTCTCGTTCATGATCGGCTTGGAAGCGTACTCCATCCACTTGCTTGCGAGTTCACGAATGATCTCTCTATCCTTTGCCGCGATCATAAACCCTCCCTATAAACTACCGTATTTTTTTAAAAGAGAAATATTCTCTACAATATGATCTCGATCATGTGGAAACATCCCGACAATCACGGCATCGGTATTCTTAATATTGCTGAATGCAAATTTAAATGCTCTCTCTGTATCCTGTGGTGTCTTACAGTTTCTTCCAGCAGCAAGTATCTTAAAAGCGAGACAGGGCTTCGAAACCTTTCGGATAGTTTCGCACATCCTCTCCCGATCGCTATCTTCGAAGCAATCCTCCGTGACGACGCCCGTTATTATATAGCTCTGTTTCCAACCCTTGATGCCCTTATACACATTGTAGAAGCTCGTCATATAAAAATCGATATCCCAGTTCTGTTCCTCGATGTACTCGATCACCTCCGGTTTGTGGCTCCCAACGCCGACTGCAACACCGCAGTCGCGAGCCGTTTTCATTTTATCCCTGACTTCATCGATCGAACCCGTATTCCAGTAATTGTCAGTTTCAGTACCATGATGGTATATTGCAATTGCTCCTGACTTAGCCGCCAGACGCATATTGGCACGTATATCCTTCATCTCACTCGCAGTCTGACATATGAATTTCAGTTTTCCCCCCTCCTGCCTGTGCTCCCGGAGAAGATGCAGTATCCAGCGGTCTGCCCTTCCCTGAAAGGCAGTGATACCGTGCGCTTCACTCTGTCTGAGAAGGGCTTTCGCATTATCCATGGAAAAATATTCTTCCATAGCCATGCTGAGTTCAGGAGAATAGTGACTGACACCTGAAATTGGATTGTTTCCGAGAATCAGACGGCTTATGCGGTGTCCTGCAAGCTCAATATGTGGAAGAGCAGCAATAACCTCCTCTCTTTTCTCGCCACGAGAACTCATCTATATTGCTCCCATGAAAAGATATCGATCAGAAATAAATCTGGATTTTTTTGTATCTTAGATTTTTAATATAGAACATCTATATATCCTCGTCCAATTTTTTAAAAAGTGTGGAATCGGATTGAAAGATCTATTGCTAGGAATCGACATCGGTACAACAGNNCCAAGTCGACCATTTTCACCTATCAGGGGCAACTCGTATCCGCAGGTCAGTCTGATTACAGTATGCTGCATGAACATCCTGGCTGGGCAGAGCAAGAACCCGAAGATTGGTGGAAGGCTGTGTGCATTGCAACCAGAGAAGCTGTCTCAAGAGCCCATACCGCTCCCGAAAGATTAGGAGGGATAGCCGTAAGCTCACAGGCCCCAACCCTGCTTCCATTAAACCGAAAGGGAACACCCCTTCGTCCGGCACTTATCTGGATGGACCGGCGTTCCGAGGCCGAGGCACAGAAGCTGAAACACGTTTGCGGTGATCGTACTATAGAACAGGTAACAGGAAACCGAGCCGACCCCTTTTACGTTGCACCAAAAATCTTGTGGTATCGAACTCATGAACCTGAACGATTCAGAGAAACATTCATCTTTGTTCAGGCGAACGGTTATATCAACTATCTATTAACCGGCAGACATGCCCTGGATATGGTCCACGCCGCCCTCCTTCAGCTCCGTGATTATGAAAAACAGCGGTGGTCTGAAACGCTCTGTGACGCATGTGGTGTTGAGCCGATCCATTTTCCACCTATTTATCCAGGGGATCATGTTCTCGGCGAGCTCACCCGGGAGGCTGCAGAAGCGCTTGGCCTGGTGCCTGGTATTCCGGTGATGGTTGGCACAGTTGATGGCGCATCTGCGGCTCTCGGAGCAGGAACCGCCCGTGCCGGTACGGCAGCTGAAATGACCGGCACATCGACGGTTCTTATCATGCCATCGGATCGCAGTATATCGGAGCCTGTATTCATAGCAATGCCTCACTGTGTACCGAAAAAATACCTCTTGCTCGGAGCCATGGCAGCTACCGGCGGCAGCCTGCGGTGGTTTCGGGATCAGTTCGGAACTTCCAGAGCACTCTCAGATTCACATGAGAAGGCGAACGAATACGACCTTTTAACCGAGGAAGCCTCACGAATCAAACCCGGATCCGATGGTTTGGTGTTCCTTCCCTATATGATGGGTGAACGCTCCCCAATCTGGCATACAAATGCGAGGGGGGTTTTCTTTGGCCTTACCCTTTCGACGACACGCGAAGCCATGATACGCTCCATAATGGAGGGAGCTGCCTTTGCCCTTCTTCACAATGTTGAGCGCGCGCAGAGTGCTGGGCTGGTGCTCGATGAGCTGCGATCCGTCGGAGGCGGTACCCGAAGTGCGCTCTGGAATCAGATTAAGGCTGATGTTCTCGGCGTATCAATACTGCTTCCTGAGACTTACACGGGAGCTGCTTTCGGTGCTGCCCTACTTGCCGGAATGGGCCTCGGAATCTATAGAGATATTGAAAAATCTCTAAAGACTATGGTAAAGATTCGGGCTCGCTACGAACCCAACCCTGAGAATCATCAACTGTACCGGAAGATATACAAGATATATCGGGCTTTATACGAAGACCTCAGAGGGGAGTTCGACAGGGCAGCATCAATCCAAACCAAATGGCAATGAACCCGGCTTGTTCAATTGCGTAAGGTCGTTATATGGAGTACAATTCTGTTACTACATTGATAAAGGAGATATATCCATGAGCGCAAAAATTGCAATGATCGGTGCGGGCAGCGTGGTGTTCTGCAAACTATTGATGGCCGACATCATGGCGACACCTGCCTTGGAGGGAAGTGAATTCGCTCTTATGAGCAGGACGCGTCCCAAACTCGAAAATATGGAAAAGTTCGCCAAGCGTATGCTTGAGGAAAATAAAATAGAGGGAAATGTCTGGTCCACGCTTGATCGGCGAGAGGCAATAAAGGAAGCGGATTTTGTGGTAGTTATGATTCAGGTCGGCGGAGTCGATGCATTCGAACTCGACTATAGAATCCCTCTAAAATACGGCGTCGATCAATGCGTCGGTGACACTATGGGCCCTGGGGGTATTTTCAGGGGCCTGCGAACGATACCGGTCCTTATTGACATTGCACGGGACATGGATGAACTCGCAAAACCTGGAGCCATCATGCTCCAGTACTCGAACCCAATGGCTCTAAACTGTCTCGCCATAGGCAAGGCGACGCCTATTGTTTTTACCGGCCTCTGCCACGGGATACAGACCACCTTGCAGGAGATTGCCACCTGGCTCAAAATACCCAAGGAGGAGATCACCTACACCTGCGGCGGCACCAATCATCTGGACTGGTTTCTCACCCTTCGGAGAAATGGAGAGGATCTCTATCCCAGGCTGCAGGAGGTGTTTGAAAAGCCCGAGTACTACAAAGCTGAGAAGGTGCGAGCTGAGATGTTTCGGCAGTTCGGATATTTTGCTACCGAGACGACCGGACACACGAGCGAATACGTGCCCTATTTTCGGAAAAATAAAGAAGCCATGCAGCTTTACTGCAACGAACCCGGATTCGGCGGTGAGACCGGGGCCTATTACAGCTGGTGCAAAACCGTTGCGGAGAAGTATAAAGACAAGAACATGCTCGACTATGAATCGACAAAGATAGAGGAGCGAAGCATCGAGTACTGCTCGTATATAATGGAAGCTGTTGTCACGGGCAAACCATTCCGATTCATGGGGAACGTCCGAAATGACGGCTACATAAAGAACCTGCCCGAAGGGTGCTGTGTTGAGGTCCCAACCTTTGCCGATGAGACGGGACTCCACCCTTCAACCATTGGTGAACTTCCGCCACAGTGCGCCGCTCTGAACCGTACACAGATAAATGTTCATATACTTGCTGCTGAAGCCTCTCTGACAGGAGATCCCGAACACATCGTGCATGCCATTGCTCTGGATCCGCTCTCAGGGGCTGTCTGTACACTAAAACAGATCCGGGATATGGCAACAGAGATGCTCGAAGCGCAGCGAAGCTGGCTGCCACAGTTTAAGGGAAAGAAAATCGTTCCCAAACCAACGATATCCATCCCGAAGGGAACTGAAGCGGTTCATGCACCACCCGACCCTGCGCAGGCCATACTCAAGCGGTTCATCAAGCTTGCAGAGCAGAAGGTGGATTGAGGTTGCAGCATCAACTGGATCTCCATTATGTCCCAATCTCTAAGAAAGTTTCTATGCCTGTATATAATCCATTGTAAACGTTTTTTAGATGTCTGATTCTCAGGATTACAACTATTAGCTTATTTTTCTTAATTTCATAAACGATACGATAATCAGAGATGCGATGGCTGAAAAGGCCCTTGTATTTTCCTTTTAATTCTTTCCCGGAACATGGGTCTTTAGCAATAACATTTTCAATAACTTCGAAGGCTCTTTTTACTATGGGCTTGTCGAGCTTCCTCAACTCTCTCAAGCAGCGCTTTTCTATTTCAATCGCGTACACTTATTTGAGTCCTAGTTCCTCTTTCGCTTCTCTAATGTGAATTGACTCTCCGCCTTTTCTTTGTAACGCCAGCTCATAATCCTCTATCTCATCGAAATAGTCTTTCAAGGCCTGATTAACATAATAGCTTTTTTTTCGATGTGTCTCAGCAGCAAGCCTTTATAACTTACGGGCCAATGCCTTATCAATGGTAATACTGATTGGTTTTGTGGCCATACTCTTGCTCCACGATTATTTTAATATTTGCCGTAATTACTGTATTCCGGCACTATTATTACTAAAATATCATTTTTTCAGGGTGGCTCAGTTTAGGTAAGGACTGTGCTGTTCATGATTAAGTGACTTCGATATTTTGTCACCATAATTATGCCCAGACTCCGGGGA
>JABAOF010008389.1_pt5 | contig 14845 bp, 14 predicted proteins | sample 7062171 | NCBI WGS metagenome assembly JABAOF01 (sample SAMN14538628, study PRJNA623070) | marine sediment metagenome | biome: marine biome [ENVO:00000428]; feature: marine pelagic biome [ENVO:01000023]; material: deep marine sediment [ENVO:00002113] | place: India: Gulf of Khambhat ...
AGCGAGTCAGCCACGTGATACGCCGTCGCGAGGGAGTCGATCAGGCTGCGCATCGCGCTGGCCACCTGGCCACCCGCATCTCCGGAGGTGTGGCACCTGGCACACACCGCTCCTTCCCCGAGCCCGAGTAGCCCATCACCGGGCCGTGTGATGTCGTGGTTGTTATGGCACGTGGCACAGCCCGGCACACCCAGCAGTGCGAACGTCCTGGCATGCCTGCTCTGTGCGAAGAGATCTGCCATCACGCTGTGGCACTGTCCACACACGTTGCCGACCCAGGAGATTCCGGGCGGAGCAGCACCGTGGTTCCCGTGACAATCATTACACGTGGGTGCCGACAGATCACCGCCTTCGGCCATCGCCTCCCAATGCACACTCTGCTGGTATCGCTCGTGCTGGTCGGTAGCAATGCGATATGGCTCCATGTACTCGGCGTCGGCGTGACAGCTCGCGCAGGTCGCTGGGACATTGAGTGGATTGACACTCGAGAGCGGATCGGAAGGCGGCCTGATAGAGTGCGCCGGATGGCAGCTCACGCACGTCGCCGTCTTGGGATCACCGCTCTCTATTAGCCGTCGACCGTGCACCGAACTGGCGTACTCCGCCACTTGGTCCACCCGAATCGAGGGGTTGTAGCGCCTCATGAACTCCGCGTTCGAGTGGCAGCGGCCACAAAACTCGGCTACCTGCTCGCGCCCGGGCTTGGCGAGGAATCCCTCAGCCGGGTCCATCGAGGCGACCCCAGGGTCCGTCGCGTCGCCACCGTGGCAGGCAACGCATCCGAATCCCCGCGCCGCGTGAATGTCACTGGAAAAAGCCCTCGCGGGACTGGAAAGACGTTCATCTACCAGCACCAGGTGGCAGGCACGGCAGTTGTCCTCCGCGGCCTCCTGCTCTTGCGCCGCGGCATCTGACCGCAAGGCAAACGTCACCAGCAGACAGAACGATACGAGCATTCCGAGCGCCGACCGCTTCATCTGTTCTCGCGCCCCAACGTCTGGAGATACACGGACAGGTCTGCCATTTCGACTGTGCTGAAGGCAGGCCAGGACACGGCTTCTCCGGTCTCGCCTTCTGTCATGAGCGCGTGGTTCCACAGTGCCGCCATGACCGCGGCAGGTGAGCCGAGCGCCTTAGCCTGGGCCAGATCACCGGCTGCCGTGCCTCCCCTACCTCCCACCGAATGGCACTCCAGACATCCCTTGTCTCGCACGCGCCGCGCTCCTCGAGTTGCATCGCCTGCCTCGCCAAAATACCGAACCGACGACAGATAGGCGACGAGATCCGCCATGTCCCCGGCGCTGAGCCGCGACACCGAGATCCCGCGTCTCCGTATGGCGTCGAGCATGGTANNCATGGTAGGAGCCTTGTTCCACATCGCCGCGGCGAAGTCGATCAGGCTCCCGTGCCGCCCCATTCTACCCAGGTCCGGTGCCAACATGCCAGTCTCCCCCTCAACGCCATGGCACTGGCTGCAGCCACGGTCCACGAAGCGCTGGCGCCCCTCGTCGGGACGCCCGGGGAGCACGTACAGCGGTCCGGTCGGCATGCCCGGGGACCACGACTCCAGGTAGGCGATGAGATCCGTCAGCTCGGCGCCGGTGAAGGAGGGACGCCGGATCCCTTGAGCCTGCATCGCTTCGGTCATCGCCGGGCCGTGGTTCCACATCGCCGTGGCGATCTGGATCGGTGATCCGTACTGGCTCAGGAAGTCGAGGTCCGGCCCCGCGACGCCACCTACCCCGGCGACCTGGTGGCACAGCACGCACTTCTTCTCCGTGAAGAGACTCTCACCACGGTCGATCTCGCCGGGCGGATCGAAGTAGTCGAGCCACACCAGAAATGCTATCAGGTCGCCAGCTTCCCACGCATCAAGGCGCGGCCGCGGAATCCCCAGCTCATCCATCCGCTGCACCATCTGCGGGAGGTGATTCCACATCGCGGCAGCGAAGCCGTAGTATGAATGGGGCTCCGAGGGACGTCCGAGATCGGGGCCCACCGAGCCTCCAACGCCGTCGATCGCGTGACACCCGGCACATCCCATTGCGCCGAAGAGTCTAGCGCCCGCCAGCACGTTCTGACCTGGCCCCGCAGGTACTTGCGCCAGCATCGGCCGGAGGGACGAGCTAAGCAGCAAGACGACGACACAGACTGCCGTCGTAGCAGCTCGGTTACCGGCAGCAAACCGGTTCAAGGACTCGATAGCCATGTTGGGCCCGCCCTTCATGCAGCGTTCCACCTCGTCGTCGCAACGCGTCGCCGCCTGCCGCGACGCCCCGACTACTTGCCACCTCCGGACTCCGACCGTCCCTCCGTGACGAGGCTTCTCAGGTAGACCGACAGATCCCGCATCTCGTCGCCTTCAAACAGCGGCCACTCCGCATGTTGGAGTTGCGCCAGGTCATACATGGCGGGGGCATGGTCCCACATTGCCGTCGCCAATCCGAGCGGCGTCAGTACCGCCTGTGACTGCGACAGATCGGGCCCGACCGACGACTCACCGCCAGGCGCATGGCAGGTCGAGCACCCCTTGCTCGTAAAGAGGAGCTCGCCTCGCCGCAGGTCGCCTCCCATCTCGTAGAACCGCAGGTAGTACAGGAACGCGATCACGTCAGCCATCTCGGTTCCCTGAAACCGCGGAAACGTGATGCCCCGGGCGCGCATGACCTGGGCCATTTGTGATGCGTGGTTCCACAACGCGCCCGCGATCTCAGAGACCCGGAGTCGCTGAGTCGCCGAGCGGAGATCCGGCCCGAACGCCGTCCCACTACCGTCCCTTCCGTGGCAGCCGCTGCATCCTTTGGACGCGAACAGCTGCCGACCCGCGTTGGGATTCGGGGGCGGGAGGAACACCAGGTCGCGTCCCCGCAGCGAGGATCGCTCCCGGACGTAGGCCTGGATGTCAGCCATCTCCCGCCCGAGGAACGTCGGCATGGGCACCCGATCCACCGATAGCCGTGCTCGCATGCTGGCCCAGTGGTTCCACATCCCCTGGGCCAGCATGATCGGTGCGACGTAGCGAGCGTAGCCGTCGAGAGCGGGACCGCCATTCCCGCCTTCGCCGCCCACGGCGTGGCACGCCGCACAGCGCTGCTCCCGGTACCACCTTTCGCCGAGGCTGGGATCTCCCGGCTCGTCGAAGAGCTTGACGTAGTAGATGTAGCTGATGATGTCAGCGAGCTCCGCCTCGGTGAAGGTCGGCCACTGGACACCCCGGTGACGCACGGTCTCGATCATCCTCGGGGTATGATTCCAAAACATGCCCGCCAGTTGCTGCAGGCTCCGGCCGGCACCGACCAACGCGAAGTCGGGACCCAGGTTGCCGCCATTCCCCCAGATGGCGTGGCACCGCACACACCCTCGCTCGACGAAGATGCGTCGGCCCGCGATGGGTTCGCCGGGGTACGGCTGATTCGACTGTGCGAGGACGCTCGGCACGCCCGTCAACCACAACCAGGCGAGGGCCCCGACGATCTCGAGCCACCTGGACTTCACGCAGCACATAGCGGATATCATGCGTCTCTCACTGCGGCTAGTAGCTGGTCGAACTCGAGTACCTTGCCACCCGTTCGGCGACCTCCTGCACGGCCTCCCTCCCCTCCTTTATCTCCCAGATCGAGACGATCGGCACGAACTTGGTGGCGACCATGTACAGCAGAACGAAGCCAGAGAACGTCCCGGCCATGATGGATAGCTCGATCCAAGACGGCAGGTAATGACCAATGGACTCGACCTCCCAGCGTGGATTGACAGACGTCGGAACCACGATGTTGAACCGCTCGAGCCACATGCCGATCACGACGGCAATCCCTGCGATGAGTGTGCCGCGCGGTGTCCGGGTCGACGGCCGTGCCATGAGAGCCAGTGGGATCACGAAGCAACCAGCGACCATGATCCAAAACGGTATCGCAAACTCCCCGATGAGCTTCGCCCAGAAGGTGCGCATCTCGCCGGGCTCGCCACCGTAGAACGCCGTCAGGTACTCCGCGAACGTGAAGTAGAACCACAGCACGCTGAACAGGAGCAGCATGCGCCCCAAGTAGTCAAAGTGAATGTCCTTGAAGTAGTCCTCGAGGCCGTACGCCCGTCGCAATATGACCATCGCAATCAGGATCGCCGCGATTCCGGAATAGATCGCGCCCATGACGAAGTAGGGCCCGAAGATGGTGCTGTGCCACATCGGCCGCAGCGTCATCGCGAAGATCCAGCCGATGACCGTATGCACCGACACAGCGATGGGAATTACGACGATCGACAGGACCCCGATGGCACGCTCGAGCCGCCACCGCTGCACCGGCGTGCCCCGATACCCGGCCGCCAGGAACCTGTAGAGGCGCGGAGCCTTGATTCCCGAATCACGGATGATCGCGAGGTCCGGGATCATCGGGACGTAGAGATAGATCGTGCAGGCGGTGAAATACAGGCCAATGCTGATCACATCCCAGAGGAGCGGGGAGCTGAGTTGGGCGTGGAGCACCACATTGAGCACGCGGTCGGGCCGCCCCAGGTCGATGATTGGCTGGATCGCGCCGAACCCGATGACCAGCACCGTGATCAGCTCCGCCGATCGAGTGATCGCTCGTCTCCATTCCGCCTTGCTGACCCTGAGGATCGCAGAGATCAGCGTACCTGCGTGGCTGATCCCGATGAAGAACACGAAGCAGATGATGTAGATGCCCCAGTACCCCGGCCGGTTCAGTCCGGTTCGACCAAGCCCGTAGCGCACCTGCAAGTAGTAGGCGAAGAATCCCCAGAGGGTGACGGCAACCAGGACGGCCGCTACGACGTAGAACCCGCGCGACGTCTCTACCAGCGGCCGCAGGAGCACTCGCTCGTCGGGCGGCAGGCCTTCAAGCTTGGCCTTCACGTCCTCGCGCATGTCAGGTCCTCGCCCGCAGGTAGTAGACCTTCGGTTGCGTTCCCAGGTCCTCCATCAACCGCATCACCCGTGGATCCTCCTTCAGCTCGGCCACCCGATGGGTTGGATCGTCGAGGTCGCCAAAAACGATGGCGCCGGTAGGACAGATCTCGGCACATGCCGGCTGGTAGTCATCTTCCCGCAGCTCGCGCCCTTCGGCGCGGGCATCCTCCCGCACCTGCTGGAGCCGGTGATGACAGAACGTGCACTTCTCGATGACGCCCTTGGGCCGCACGGACACGTCCGGATTGAGGTGCTGGCGCTCGGACTCGGCCCACTCGGGCCCATACCAATTGAAGTACTTGACCAGGTAGGGGCAGGCGTTGGCGCAGTACCGGCAGCCGATGCAGCGCGGATAGATCTGGCCGACGATGCCTTCGGCGTCGATATACGTCGCCTCCACCGGACACACCCTGATGCACGGTGGGTTGTCACAGTGCATGCAGGGACGGGGGTAGAACTGCATGACGGTGTCGGGGAACTCCCCCTCCACATGAGCCGTGACCTTCATCCAGCTCATGGCGCGTCCCATCTCCGCCTGCTCGGGGGAGACCGTCGGGATGTTGTTCTCGCTCTTGCACGCGACCTCGCACGCCGCACAGCCCGTGCAGCGGTCGAGATCGATCACCATGCCCCAGCGCGCCATAGTTCCCGCACCCCTCACGCCCTGTCGAGGCGTATGAAGGTGGAAAACCAGCTCGTCAATCCCGTCAGCGTATCGCCAGACGGCTCGAGCAACCGGAGAGGGTTGGCCAGCTCTCCGTCGGGCGACAGTAACCGATAGGGTGCACACACGTTCTCCGGCGCCGTACCCGGGAAGACCTTGAGGCGCGCACGATACCGACCTCGTCGAGACGTCACCCACACCATCGTGCCGTCGTCAAATCCCAGCGCCGCGGCCGTGGCGGGTGCGACTTCCACCCAGGGCGCCCAGTGCACCTCGGGAAAGAGGCCGGGCTGCTCCGCCAGCCACCGCTCGAAGCCCAGGGTGCCCGACGCGAGGGTCGAGACACGATACGGCAGGAGGCGAAGCGGGAACCGGTCCTCGGCGACCACGGCCTCCGGCACCACGTCGACGTACGGCGTGCGGTCTCTCCCCTCCGCATCGAGCTCACGCAACAGCGCCTCCGGCATGAGCTGGATCCGGCCGCTCGGCGTTTGTGCGGTTCGCGCAGGATCAGTGTGGTCGTAGAACAGATCCGTCCAACCACCGCGCTCCACCAACTCTTCCCAGAACGCCTCGAAGTCCCCGTGTTCCGGCAACCACCAGCCGCGCTCCTCCATCTGGCGATGGTGTTGCCGCTCGAATTCGTCACCCAACGTCATGCCGTGACGGGCTGAGAAGAGGCCGCGTGCGCGTGCCTTGAGAAGCGACTCGAAGCTCTGCTGAGCAAGGCTCTGCGCCACGCCGCCACCCAAGCCGCGTGCGATGGCCAGCAACGCGTCACCCGTGTGCATTCCGCCGGAATGGGGTTCCACCAGTGGCCGGGCTATTCCCCAGACCTGGCGCGGGTACGAGGTCGGTGTGGGCGCATCCTGCCAACGCTCGTACGGCAGCAGATCGGGCAGCACGACGTCGGCGTGACGGGTCGTCTCGTCGAGGAATGGGGAGAAACTCACCACGAACGGCACCTTCTCCAGCGCTGCCCTCCAAGTCTCGGGTTGGGTCGATGAGGCCAGGGGGTCGGCGTAGTAGAGGAGGAGCGCATCGACATCCGAGCCAGACCCCGCCGCGACCGCCTCCGCGAACCGAAGGGGCGGATCCCCCGCTCCGAAGGGCGGTGGCGCTCCGCCGATCGGGGCGCGTCCGAGGCCGGAGCGTCCAGTCTCGTCCAACTGCAGCGACGGGAGCGGAGCGAGCGGAGGATCGTCCCCAAACAGCACACCCCCCGGACGATTGATGCTCCCCAGCAGCACATTGAGGCTGTGCACCGCCAACCCGGCAAGGAGGCCGTGCGGCGCCAGCGTCACGTCTGGCCCACACACCACCACCGGTGCCCTGGCGCGCGCGAGCGTCCGGGCGAGTTGGGCGATGCGCTCGACCGGCACTCCCGTGACTGCCGAGACTTCCTCTGTACGGTAGTGGCGCATGATCAGCGAGCGGTAACCCTCCCGCACTCGGCCGCGCCTATCGACGACATCCTCGAAGCCCGAGACGTGCTCCGCCACGAAGCGGGCGTCGTATAACTCATCCCTGAGCAGCACGTAGGCGATGCCCAGAGCGAGCACGGCATGCGTTCCGGGTCGAATGCCCATCCACTCGTTCGCTCGCGCCGCGGTGCGTGAGAAGCGCGTGTCCACCTGAACGAACCGCGGCCGGCCTTCCTCGTTGCCGTTGGGATTGGCATACGCCACGAACGCCTGCAGCGGCGCCCACCACGACTCGAACAGCGGGGCACCGATGGACAGCACCAGGTCGGCTTGCTCCAGGTCGTAGCCGGGACGACGCGGGATGCCGTGCATCAGTGCCATGATGGTGTCCGTCCCGTCGTCATACTCGTCCGGCACGTAGTTGGGTGATCCGTACGCCCGGAGGAAGTGACGCCACAGATCCTGCATCGTGCCGGCGCAGTAGCCCGCCAACAGAGCCAGCGCCTCTGGCCGCCCGGCGGCCCGCAGATCCTGCAACCGCTCCACGATGAGCGCGATGGCGCCCTCGTGTGACACGGTCTGCCATTGTCCGGCAGCGCGGGCGCCGACGCGGACCAGCGGCGATGCCAGCCGCTCGGGGTGGTACAGCATCTGCACCCCCGCTACACCCCGTGGGCAGACACCACCCTGGCTCATGGGGTGGAGCGGATTACCCATGATCCTGACGAGCCGGCCATCCACCATGCGGCCCTGGATACCGCACCGCGCCGGGCAAACGAGGCACGCCGAGCGGTGGCGCGTCTCGATGCCAGGTGCCCAGCCCGGATCCTCCGCACCCTCCTCCGCCGTCCAGAACACCTCCTGTGCTTGCTGGAGGGCGAGCGCGGTGGCACCCATGGTCCACAGGAACTCGCGTCTGGTCGGTGTCATGCCGCTATCTCCCCCTCTACCGATGGCATGCGTTGCAGTCCAGCGTTTGCCCTTGCGCTCGGTGGCAGTCCATGCAGAAGTCCATGGTTATCTGCACCAGAGGCCTACGCGGCGGACGCTCAGTCGTGGCGATTGCACCGTGGCACACCTGACACTCCATCTCACCGAGCTCAACATGACGTCGGTGCGTGTAGTACACGTGCGGATCGAGACGGAACAGTTTGTTGAACCGCAGCGGATCGCCCTGCGTGATGAGCTCGGTGACACGCGCCGCCTCCTCTGACGTACCCTGCGCCACCGAGTGACACATGGAGCACGTCTGGGCATCTGGCAGCCCGGCGTGGGTGCCGCCGCGAACGTATGCGTGGCAGAACTCGCAGTTGAGACCGAGCTCTTCGGTGTGCTTGCGATGATTGAACTCGATGGGCTGCCGCACGGCGGCGCCGCGCCTTGCTACCAGCGGCACCATCACTACCACGGCGAGAACCAGCACGGCCAACCCGACCGCGATTCTTCGATCGAGTCGCCCAGGCGGCTTCGGATTACTGAACCGAATCCTCACGACATTCCTCAAATGGTACCGTCCGCAGACCTGCTACGACCGCCGACAACGAGCCCCACGAGTCCGATCAGAAGGGCGACGAACCCGATCCCTGCACAGGCCTGTACCACCCAGCCGAACCACGAGGGGAATTCCGTCATCCTCCCCAGAGCGTACAGCAGGAATGCGATCGTCAGCAGCACGACACCCACGCTGAAGGTGCGGATCCACTTGAGCCGCCTGGCGTAGCGGGCCAGCGGGAATTGGCACTCCGGGCAGACCTCGCCGGACGGATCGCGCCACACGAACGACCACCGCTTCCCGCCCTCGGCGGCGGGCTCGGGCTCCATCGCGGGAAGCACCGGCTTGACGACCTTCCCGCACCCGGGGCACTGCACGCCGCCAGTCACCGCCGTACTGATACGCTCGCTAAACCGCATGGTCTTTCCCCCTGAGATTCACGGCCCCGTCCGGTTCCGCGACAGGCTGATCGCCGAGATGAGGATGCAGCCCCGACCTACACAGCGACTCCGGAAACGTCCGGCGTTTCGCTGTCGCTCCAGGGCGGCAAGAGCTTGACCAGCACCCACAGGATGACGAACGGTAGGAACAGCAGTCCGATCGTCATCCCTAGTCCTTCGACTCCGAGCAACTCCACCCTGTAGACCGTCAAGCCGCGCAGGCTCTTCGAGAAGAGCTGGCCACCGATGACCACGTTCCAGCGGATGCTGAAGATGCCGATCTGAATGAGGACAGCCGCCGCCAGGTAGATGAGCTGTCGCAGCTCCGGCGGCGTTCGGAGGATGCCGCCCCTCTTCAGACCGGGCGACACCAGCGCCAGCGCCACCAGCGGAATCACCGTTCCCATCACGACCTGGAGCACTATCAGCGAGATGAACAACCGGCTTTCGATGAGCTGTCGCAGGATCTCGATCGACTCTTCCGACTCATAGAGCCGATGGATGAAGTCGAGCGCCTCGAGCGAGAAGTCCACCACCAGTGCGTAGAACAGGAACTGCGCCAGCTTGTCGAGGCACGCCATGTCGATCTTCCGCCAGCGGAACAGCGTCGTGAGCATGTACAGCACCAGCACCAGCGCGATGCCCGACACCATGGCGGAGAACAGGAACACGACCGGCATGAGCACGCTGCTCCACCACGGATTCGCCTTGACCGAGCCGAAGATGAAGCCCACGTAGCCGTGGAGCAGGAACGCAGAGGGAATGCCGATGACGGTGATCCACCGCCCTGCAGTGTCGTCGAACTTCAGGGCCTTCTCCGAAAGATCGGTGGCCCCCAGTGTGAGAGCGTAGTAGAGCCACCGCGTCGGGCCGCGCGACGACCGCGCTTTCACTACCATGTCCTTGCGGTAGTCGAACCAGATCTCGATCAGCAGGACCACCATGAGGTACCAGGCGTACACGAAGCCGAACATCGCCATGGCGGACTGGCTGTTCGGGGTGAGGAAGATCTCGTACGAGCGCTCGGGGTGTCCCAGGTGCGCCAGCAGCGGTAGCGGTGCTACCAAGAGGAACGCCAGCGCGGTCAGCAGCGACAGCCGGTAGGTGGGCTGCACCTCCTTGACGTTGAACACCCGCTCCAGCGAGGCGAGGATGAAGGCGCCGGCCACCAGGCCGGTGATGTACGGGTACAGAACAATGAGCAGGCCCCACTGGCTCTCGAGCTCGTTGGGGTAGATGTACCCCTGCATCCTACCTCACCTCCCCATCCAGGTTGGCGTAGTGCACCTTCGGCTTCGTGTTCAGGTGCGCCTTGAGCACTTGCACGTCGTTGAACTGGTGGAACCGCGCAAGCGGCGTGGCGCGTTGCTCGACCTCGCCGAAGATCCGGGCGCCCGTGGGGCACACCTCGACGCAGGCCGGCACAAGCCCGTCGACTACTCGGTGGTAGCAGAACGTGCACTTCGCGGCGACGTGCTTCTCCGGGTGGATGTAGCGCGCCCCGTACGGACATGCCTGGATGCAGTAACGACAGCCGATGCAGTAATCGTCGTCCACCAGCACCACACCGTCTTGCGTTATGAAGGTGGCGCCTACGGGGCACACCTGGACGCACGGCGGGTTGTCACAGTGGTTGCACAGCTTCGGGACGAAGAATGTGCGGCGCACGCTCCCGGCATCCTCAATAGAGGGGAAGCCATCCATCCCGCCGTTGGGGCTGTCCACCTCGACGTCGCCGTCGCGCCGAATCACGTAGCGCTCGATCCAGGTGTTGAAGAAATGTGGCTCCTCCGGGACATCGTTCTCGGTCTTGCACGCCACCACGCACCGCGCGCAGCCGATGCACTTCCGCACGTCGATCCCCATCCCATAGAGGTGCTCCGTGGGATCGTACCCGGCCTGCCCCCCCTGGGCGGCCGCTGCCGGCACGCTCACCGTGCCCCACCACAGCACCGGCGCCGCCGCCCCACACGCTGTGAGCAGGTCCCGCAGGAACTCCCGGCGATCGACCGGTGCGCCCTCGGGCTGCCCGGCAGTCCGTGCCGCCGCGTCTGGCGATTCCGGCATCATCGCGCCTCGGGATGGTGGGGATAGTGGCACTGCCAGCAGACATAGGGCTGGCCGTGACTCCGCAGATCGACGCGCGGGATCCGCTCGGGCGCGGGCGCGTCCGTCGCATGGCAGGCGCCGCAGAAGCTCCGCTCCGTCGGCTTGCCAGGGCGCACCGACCGAGGGTTGGCCCTATGCGCCGCCGGTGCCTCATGGCAGGTCGTGCAGCTCAGCTCCACGTGGTGTGACACCGCCTTGTGGCTGGCGATCTGCCCGTGGCAGGCGCTGCACTCCCGGGGGGTCACCGGCGGCTCCGGCGCATGCGGCTCGTGGCACTCTATGCACGGCACCAGCGGGTTGTGCCGCACCGAATCGATCTGCGGGAAGCCGGTGGGACGTGACGCATTGTATGAATGGCACAGCGGGCAGAAGCCCCGCTCGCGTGGGGCAGACGGCTTGACGTCGAGCGGAGCCGCTACGTGAGCCGCAGCCGGCCCGTGGCACACCTCGCAGCGCACCCCACGGTGGTTCGAGGCCTCCCGCGCTTCGGCGATGGGCCGGTGGCACACCGTGCACGCCTGGTGCCCAGCGTACTTCTTCGGGTGGGCAGCGATGGAGTCCACCGCCGCCGCCCGATAGTGCCCTACGTCACCGAACGTCTCCGGCACGAGCAGGCTGCGCGCCACGATCAGACCTATGACGGCCACGGCAAAGACCGCGGCGAGACGAGGTACCTGCTGGGGCATGCGAATCCCCCCCTGGGGTCGGTGTGCCCGCGGCCGGCATTAAAAACCCGACCGCATCGCTCGCGGAAGCTTGTGGAGTTGATCGTGAAGAAATCGTGAAGCGGGCACGAACGGCGCTGCAGCACCATCGGCGAACGAGCCCGCGGACCGCGGCTTATAATTGGGAATGGCTCCCCCCACACCCTTCACCGTCGCCACGGTACTGGTCTCCCTCGCCGTCACCGTGTCCGACGGCGCCGTCACCCGCATCGAGCTGAACCGACGCGGCCATCGCGCACCCCAGACGCCCGCGGAGCGCCGCGCGGCCCAGGAGCTGGAGCAGTACCTCGCGGGCCGCCGAACGGCATTCACGGTACCAGTCAGGCCTCACGGCACGGCGTTCGATCACCGAGTGTGGGACGTAGTCGCACGCATCCCGTATGGGGAGACGGTGACCTACGGCGAGGTCGCCAGCGCCATCGGGAACCCCAAAGCGGCCCGGGCGGTGGGCAGCGCCAACGGGCGCAACCCGATCCCCATCATCGTCCCCTGCCACCGCGTGGTCGCGGCCGGCGGCAGGCTGGGGGGCTACGGCGGCGGCCTCCCGCTCAAGCGCCGGCTGCTGGACCTCGAGACGACTCGGTCACTGTCTCAAGCGCAGTGACCTGCACGCCGTGCACCTGAGCCAGCTCACCGCCCGCAACTTCCGCAACCTGGCGTCGCTCGACGTGGAGCTGCCGCCCGAGGGCGCGGTGGTCCTCGGCGAGAACGGCCACGGCAAGACAAACTTCCTCGAGGCGATCTACTACCTAGTCCTGTTCCGCTCGCTGCGCGGCGCCAAGGACCGCGAGCTGGCACGCTTCGGGGAAGCGGGCTTCTTCGTGGCCGGCGGCGCCGGGCGGCGCATCACGGTGGGCTACGAGGTACACGGCCGGCGCAAGAAGGTCACGGTAGACCGGGCCGAGGTGAAGAAGCTGTCCGAAGCCGTGGGCCTCGTGACCGCAGTCGCATTTGCGCCGGCCGACCGCGCAATCGTGGCGGGCGGTCCTGCCGGACGGCGCCGCTATCTCGACGTCGCTCTGTCGCTCAGCGAGCCCGGGTACCTCACGCACCTCAGTGCCATGCGCAACGCGCTCAGGCAGCGGAACGCCGCACTCAAGCGGGGGCGCCCGGAGGAGGCTCAGGCGTTCGACGCACCGTTCGCGAGCGCGGCGGCTCACGTCGGCGCGGCGCGGCGACGGTGGGCCGGGTCGCAGGCCGACCGGTACGGCGAGCTGTGCCACGCCTTGGGAGAAGACGCCACGCCTGGCGCGCGGTACCATCCCCATCATCACCGGGAGAGCGACGCGCCTGAGGAGTTGGAGCGTGGCCTCGCCGCCACCATCGACCGAGACCTGCGCCGCGGCATGACCACCACCGGCCCCCACCGGGACGACCTGGACCTCTCGTTGAACGGGAAGGAGCTTCGAACCTACGGCTCGTCCGGCCAGCATCGGACCGCTGCCGTCGCCCTGCGGCTGCTGGAAGCCGAGACCCTCACCGCGGCGCGGGGGAGCGCCCCCGTCGCGCTGTACGACGACGTGTTCGCCGAGCTCGACGCGGGACGGCAGGCGCGGCTGCTCACCCTCATCGAGGAGACGCTTCCGGGGCAGGCCATCGTCACGGCGCCGCGCGAGTCGGAGGTCCCCCCTGCCCTGTTGAAGCGGCCGCGCTGGCGCATGACGGGAGGGCGACTTGCCACGTAAGAAGAAACCGCCGGCCACGCCGCTGGGCGACGCGCTGGGTACGTACATCAAGCGCAGCGGCCTCAAGCAGCGGCTCGACCAGGCCAGCGTGATCCCCGAGTGGGCGGAGCTGGTCGGACCCAAGATCGCCGAGGTCGCGACGCCGCTGAGCGTGGGCCCCGACGGCACTCTCTTCGTGAGCGTGCGATCGGCAGCGTGGATGCAGGAGCTCCAGCTCATGTCGGCCGACATCCTCAGGCGGCTCGGCGAGCGGGGCAAGAAGATAAAGCGCATCGTGTGGCGGGCAGAGTGAGCCTTCCGTGGGCCAGCTCGCGGCGGCGTGAGGCGGTGCTACACGACCTTAAGCGGCCGCTCCAACAGCAGCTCGACCACCCCATTTCGCAGGCTTATCCAGGCCCTCATCCGGACCGACGGCAACGGGCTTAAGGGATTATTCTACAATGACTTAGAAAGTGCCTGGCCAATTGATTTTCGACCTCGGGCTAGGTATATTGCGAGGACCTCAGATGGGGTCGCCCGCGGCCCCTTTTTTCGTATCACACCCACGGAAGGCCATGACGGCACCACAGCAGCGAGATCGCTACAGCTCGGACTCGATCCAGGTCCTCAAGAAGGGCCTCGAGGCCGTGCGGCGGCGGCCCGGAATGTACATCGGCTCCACCGGCGCCCGCGGCCTGCACCACCTCGTCTACGAGGTGGTCGACAACTCCATCGACGAGGCCATGGCAGGGTACTGCGACAAGATCGACGTCACCGTGCACGAGGACGCCGCAGTCACCGTCATCGACAACGGTCGTGGCATCCCGGTTGACCTCCACAAGACGGAGAAGAAGCCGGGCGTCGAGGTGGCGATGACCATGCTGCACGCCGGCGGGAAGTTCGACAAGAGCAGCTACAAGGTGTCGGGTGGGCTCCACGGCGTGGGTGTCTCGGTGGTGAACGCGTTGTCGGAGCGCCTCGACGTGTGGGTGTGGCGGGACGGTAAGGAACACCACATGGCCTTCGAGCGCGGCAAGACGAAGCAACGGCTCAAGGTCGGCAGAGAGGTCAAGAAGAGCGGCACCAAGGTCACCTTTCGGCCGGACCCGGAGATCTTCAACGAGCTGGGCTACGACTACTCCACCATCGCCAACCGGCTGCGAGAGCTCGCGTTCCTCAACTCGGGGGTCAGGCTGACTCTCACCGACAAGCGGGGCGAGGAGCCCAGGCAGGAGACGTTCCAATACAGGAAGGGCATCGCCGAGTTCGTGCAGTTCCTGCGGGGGAGCCGCAAGGCGCTGCACGCCAAGCCGATCCACTTCTCCACCACCAGGGAGGACGTGGAGATCGACGTGGCGATGCAGTGGGACAACGGCTACCAGGAGAACGTGTTCTCCTTCGTGAAC
>JABAOF010009972.1_pt2 | contig 14842 bp, 13 predicted proteins | sample 7062171 | NCBI WGS metagenome assembly JABAOF01 (sample SAMN14538628, study PRJNA623070) | marine sediment metagenome | biome: marine biome [ENVO:00000428]; feature: marine pelagic biome [ENVO:01000023]; material: deep marine sediment [ENVO:00002113] | place: India: Gulf of Khambhat ...
GTCGCCGCAGAAGACCTTTAGAGTATGGGAAACAATTTCCATCCGGCAGCGAATCGGTAACAGGTTTATGTTCCTGCCACACGCGGCAAATGGCTTGTCCGGATTAAGCCTCCCGCCAATCGCCTCAAGAACAATCTGAAGATTCTCCACGAACCTCCAGTGGCACGGCCAGAGCATGTCGATGGCGAGACCCAACGAGAGCTCTGCCTCATCGCCATTTTCAGTGTCATGAATGATGGTCCGAACCGTTCTCAGCCAGAAATCTTCGTGTTCCTTGTAGTGTTCCGGGCACTGGCTGCGGTAAGCAAATTCATACTCGCCTCCGCTTAAGAGAATCCACACATACTGTGCCGTTGGGTCGTCACAAGACTGCGGCCAATGGATGACACTGCGGATTTTCTCAATCACCCGTTGGACCTGCCATTCTTTCAGCGACGAGCGCTCCCCAAGGCAAGCAAGGACTCGAGACGCCGGAACAGTATCTATGGTTAAGTCCACCGATGTACCGGGACATCCTGCACACCACGCCGAGAGGGCGGCGCAGGCATTTTGCCATACTTTTTCACTGGGGTGCTGCTGGCCAGGCGAACGGGTGCCCAGTCCCTTTCTCGTCTCTCCTGCACCGATCGCTTCGATGATGTTGCCGACCCATCGCTCGGCCTTGTGATGGCACAATTCAAGACTGGAAATGAGTTCTCGAATCTTCGATACGTTTGCACCAATAGGAGCAATATGGTCCTCCATCCTATCGATGGCCAAAATTTCCCAATCAGCTTCCAGGGCGCAATTACGCCACCATGACCGGCAAGATGTTGTCATTTATCCTGCTCTCCTGCATAAAGTCTCCAGGTATGCCGATGCTTTTTCTATATATCCTCGTTCATTCATGTTTAAGAAGAAGGGGACCAGAAGGGGACCGGTCCCCTTAATTCGTTTTTTTATGATAGGATGACAAATTTATCATTATATTAAAAACGAACCATTCTTATAAATTAGCTTTCCATCGGCATATATCTCTCCGCCTTCCCGCATATTTTTTAACATATCCCAATGGATAGCCGATTGATTCTTGCTTCCACTCTGAGGTACTCCACTGCCAAGTGCAAGATGTACGGTTCCTCCCATCTTTTCATCAAAGAGCATATTTTTTGTAAATCTACTAATATTTTCATTGGTTCCAATTGCTACTTCACCCACGTATTTTGAATTTTCATCTGTATCAAGTAACGTTAGTAGTAATTTTTCACCTTTGGCAGCCCGAGCCTCAACTACTTTCCCCTTTTCAAAACGTAAAAATATATCTTCAATTTCTTCCCCCTGAAAAATCCCCGGATAAGTAAAACGAATCTTACCTTCCACCGAATCTTCTATTGGTCCGGTAAAGATCTCTCCGTCTGGAAAATTCATTTTTCCATCACAATTTATCCATTTTCGCCCAGCGCATTGAAATCGTAAATCTGTATCTTGCCCAACATATCGCATTTCTTTAACCCGATTTAAACGATCACAAATATCTTGTTGATCTGAAGACACTTTTTTCCAGAACGTTACAGGATCGTCTGCATTTAGATTCATGCTGGAAAAAACAAATTCCGAATATTCAAAGAATGACATATGGGCTTCTTGTGCCAATGAAGGAGTTGGGCAAACGGATCCTACCCAACGAATGTTACCTTCTCCCAAACGTTTCATAAAGGTCTCAACGATGGGTTTTTGGGCCAGAACAGCTTTCTGCTTTTTTTCAGGATCGATTGAGGTCAATTCGAATGGGTTTAAATTGGGCATTAATTGTACAGCGGCATCAATATTTTCCATTTCGTGTAAAAGAAATGGGTCTGTATATTCTAACTGAAAATCTTTGGCTAATGAGTAAAAAAGATATTGTTGATCTTCAAATCCAATGTGTATTCGAGGATGTCCGCCAGCGCGAAGGACTTCTTTATATAGTTCTCTAAGCAAGGGCTCAGAGGCAGTGGATCCATTAATATACACCTTCTCATGCTCTTTTATTTCTAAAGAGTATTGGATCAATACTTGAGCAAGTTTTGTAATACGAAAATCAGGATTCATAGGAACCTCCACTTAGTTGTATGAAGGAGAAAAAATAAAGCTCACCAGGGGTAGGCTCCCGCCATTACCCCCTTTCCGCCCTGCCGACTCAGATTTTATTAATCGAATCATCGCCGCTTCTACCGGAAAAATATATTTACCATATACCATACCTTGAAAAAGAAAGTCAACCCCCCTGGGAAAAATGACAGGGTCCCGTTAAAGTCCTTAAATCCGAAATTCGGTAAAGGGGACCGTAAAGGGGATCGGTGCCTTACTTTATTACTTTTTTTTATGCGGATTCTTCACCTGCCTCCTGCCTTTTTTTGGCATCCCGGTACAACTTTGGAAGCGAATTCAAACTCAGATTGCTAAAAATCGGTATCTCAATAATCTCCGGATACTTCAATCCTGATAGGTCTTTCAACAACACCAGCAACTCTCCCCTTAACCGTTTTCCTCTATGGCTCTTTATATTAATCTCTTCCAATTTTAAACCAATCTTGCCCTCAAATTCCCAGATAACCTTCTCCAACGGTTCAAAATATCCTTCTCCAATTCTCTTAAATCCTTCGCTTTCATCTTCATGTGTCCGACGACGATCATATTTTTCCAGGGCTTTTTTCAAAAACCTCTCTTCTCCTATTATTTCTCCAACCCGGCTCTGGTGGATAGGGAGTTCCCTTCCACTCATCAATTCGATGAGTTTTAATAGTTCGGATTTATAATACAATAGGCAAAGATTCGAATCTTTAATTTTCTTGAATACGTTTCTAAATAGTCCAGGAAGTAGGTTTTGCATTTGCCTGGGCAAAAGATATCTTCGTCATTGATCCCACGATTCATTACGTGATGGAAAGCACCTTCATAAGTAATCCTTACTCGTTTCATGCCTATATTTTACCACAAATTTCCAAAAAAAGTAATAAAGTAAGGCACCGGTCCCCTTATGCGGTCCCCTTATGATACGTCTGCACCAATAGGAGCAATATGGTCCTCCATCCTATCGATGGCCAAAATTTCCCAATCAACTTCCAGGGCGCAATTACGCCACCATGACCGGCAAGATGTTCTCATTTATCCTGCTCTCCTGGTTTATGTGCTGCCTTTTTCCAGCCTGACCCCTTTCTCAATATATTCCTCAGAATTGCATTATAAAATTTTTCAATGCCAGCGCTACCTCAACGAGTTTTAAAGAATCAATAATATCAGGTATATCCCGGGAAGTATGGGTTACGTTTGCCATTAACTCGGATATCTTTTCCGACGTGAATGCGATCGCTGCTTTACCACGTTGGGCAAAGATCATATGGTCACCCTTGAACCATGGCTCTCCCTCTATTATTCCGTCAAAATCGTTGAACGTGGTATTGGCTTTCTGTTTGATATCATCCGGGCATTCATAATACGAATAAGCGGAATTCCCTTTCCTGTACCCCACATCATCAACGTTTACAGCAACAATAATGCTGTCGAAATCGCTGCCATATCTATTAAGATAATCCATCTGGCCGCCGGCACTATAATGATCTTCACCGTTTAATGCAGCGATCTCTACCCCCAGGCGCCCCTTGTATTCCCAAAGCATTTCTGCAAGGAGCAGCAGGACAACGGTACCCGAAGCATTATCAGAAGCACCTGGTGTGTTTTCATATGCATCGATATGAGCGGTAAGCACAATCTTATCCTTTACCCCGGGATTCTTCCGGGCAATTATATTGGCTGCTGTGGAGGGAATGCGTTTTGCATCTATTTTTAGTCTAAATATTTCAGCTGATTTGCCGGTAATTTTTTCGCCGACAGTATCCTTACAATACACATTGGGAATATCGAAATCACCATCTACAATTAGGGGAAAAGGATACAAAGCACCAACCAGTTCGGGTTTTTTCTCAGTTGCCGTGATTATCCCGGCCGGTTTCTTTTCTTCGAGAAGAGCATATATTTTTTTGTGATCATCAGGATTATAAAAAACAAAGTTTTTAGGCATCAACTGTTCCCGGCATATTTCCCCTTTCATTAAAAGAATCTTACCCCCGCACCGGCATTGCTCCAATTCCTCAACAGAAGAAACTGTTATCAGTTCAGCCGCGACATCGCATCCTAAAGAATATGGACTCACGTTGATTTCGAATGAATTACCCTTGCATTCTAAAGATGCTTGTCCACCAGTAAAATCCAAACAGGCAAATGGAGTCGTATCAACCGTGTACCCTAATTGATTGACAATGCCGGCAAAAAAAGCAGTTGCCTCTCGATTTCCCGGTGACCCTGTGCGTCTATTGGGTTTCACGCTGCATAAAGTCTCCAGGTATGCCGATGCTTTTTGTATATATCCTCGTTCTATTCTCTTCATGCCTATCCCCTTAACGAATCTGAATTATGGGCACAAATAAGACGGCTGTGGATCGAGAGGCCTGAGGTCCCTGTTCACTAGAGCCGGATACAGAGGCTTATACCAACAAGGCAAGCAAGCAGCATACCGTACCTGAAAAACCTCATGAGATATCCTCAAATGAAGGGAACCGGTCCCTTTAATAACCTTTTCCCGCGACATAGACTGCGAAAACCATGTCATCCTGGCCCTCTGTCTCGCCCCTCATCAACACCCTTTGCCTCTTCAGCGTTTCGAAACCGTGTTCTCGCAGAATCGTGGAGACGTATGAGTGGCTGTGGGCGAAAATCGAGACACCCCACGGCGTATCCATCTCCACGAAACCTTTTACATTATTGTTCTCCAAAAAGCACATCAGTGCCAAAGTACTCGTATTCACGCACCTGCTGATCATAGATATGTGCTTCCTCATCGTGTACTCTAATACTATCTGCTTTTCCCATGACTCGCTCCTTAAGCTGTCCAGCTAACAATTATTATATGAAATTCGTATTTCTCAGAAAAGGTAAGCTCCCGCCATTAGGAAGTGCTCATTCTCTTTAGCCCTATCGATTCAAATTTTATTAATCGAATCATTGCCGCTTTTACTGGAAAAATATATTTACCATACCTTAAAAAAGAAAGTCAACCCCCTGGAGAAAAAATGAGTATTTCTACTTATCTTCTGAAATCCGATTACTTCCCGTTCCATTCAAAGGTTTAGGGTTTAGGCAACAGGCAAGAATCCCATGAATGCTTGTGGCTTTCTTTTTTGCGTACTTTCGCGTGTTTCGCAGGCAACCAAACTGTTACGTTCAAAATGCCTCTTGAATAGTGGCTTCCAATTCCTTGAGTTTATAATGACCAACTTCGAGGGGAGATTCAAGGGTATCAACCAGTTGTACTAATAGGCTTTTTTGCCTTTCGGATAACTTCTTATTGTTGGCAAGAAATCTTTTTAAGACTCCATATTCAAAGCTTCTCTCATAATCCCCAGAAAGCATTTCATAATATTTTATTAATTCTCTCAACTTTTTAATGGCTTTCTTGTACTTTCCCTGGAAAAGGTTTGAGGTAATTGAAATAAATCTCATTCCCAATATGTATTCACAAGAAATACTTCCATCTTTCAACACCTTATTTGCCTGTGCATCAGCACAGTCAAAACGTTCTGCAATTAAATAAACCTCTGCAAGGCCCACTTTAACTAATATATCCTCAGGGTCAATATTATTGGCTTTTTCATATGCTTTAACAGCATCATTAAACTTTTCCAATTGGTGAAATGCAATTCCCATTCTTATATAAAATGATATATCCTCCAGATCAGCCTCAATAGCTTTCTCGCAAACCATAATGACATCATTATATTTTTTCAATTCCAAATAGATATCAGCCATTTTATCGTAAACTGTCTCATAATCCGGGCTAATCTCGATGGCTTTTTTGTAGACATCTATAGCATTTTCATATTGTTTTAATTGGCAATAAATGTCCCCCATAGTGGCGTAGGCATCGGGAAATTCCGGGTTAATCTCAACGGCTCTCCGGAAGTTCTTAAATGCCAGGTCATATTTTTCCAATTCCGCATAACCGGCTCCAATACTAAAATAAGTTAAATCCTCTTTCGAACCACTTTCGGAGGCAAGTCTATAGATTTCTTCTATCAAATCCCACTTTCTCAACTGTTTGAGCTCTCCAACTATATCAAAATAAATATTTGCATAATCTGGATTAATCTCTATTGCCCGTTTAAAAACTTTGATGGCCTTTTTTGGTTCTCCTTTTTTTATATATACATTTGCCAATTTTATATATATCCCGGAATTTCTTTCATTGATTTTTTTTGCTTTATTATAATTTTCAGCGGCCTTTTTAAACTCTTTCTGGTATTCATAAACATCTCCTATACCTTCATATGCCATATACGAAGCGGAGTCGAGTTTAAGGGCTTCACGATAATTTTTTATCGCCTCTTTTGTGTTATGTGCAGCAAATAAAGACCGGCCGAGCCAGTTATAAATGAGAGCATTCTCGATTCCGTTATCTACGGCATCTTTATAAACTTTTACGGATTTTCCATATTTTTTATATCCAAAATAAATCTGTCCCAACTCCAGGTAAGCATTAACATGTTTGCTATCAATTTTCAGTATGTCTTCAAATTTTTCCACAGCATCATCATACTCTAAAGAATTTTTCAGTTCTATGGCTTCTTCAAACAGTTTTTTTATTGATTTTCTTTTATAGATGCGTCTTTTCTGGGATTTCCTGATAGGCTCCACCAGAGTATCATGACTCAGTTCATAATAGTAACTTCCGACACGGGGGTCACAACGCAGCAGTCGCATGTCCACCAGTTTTTCCAAAAGGGCCTTCGAAACATGGTAAATGTCTTTGATCTGCTCAACTTCCATACTCAAACGCTTATCCCATTTACTGATCAAACCATTTTCGCATAACCTGCGGACCTTTTGCTGCACCCTTGGCTTCAACCGATATAGCAGTTTATCATAAAATCGCATCAGTATGTCCTCCATGCCCGTTTCACCTCCCAAATCCTTCTCTTCTATTACTACTTGTCCTTTCACTTTACTATGCTTTTCTCTTGCCTTATCCTCCATCTGTTGGCAAAGCAATTGCAATTGAAATGACTCCACTGCTTTTGTCTTCTCAAAACCGCTCTTCTGCCTACTAAGATATTTCAACATCGCAGAAACAGCCTCCTTTGAGAATTTAAAAGAAGGAGCGTGAATCGCAGAGCTGAGCACCTGTGCCGGCTTTTTAATAGCCTGCTTCGCCTGTCTAACGGTCAGGGGCATCAGCCGGAAACGGTTATGAAGAATATCCGGGATATACTTAGACATCTCCTCCAATTGCCCCAAGTAATCCTCCCGTATGGAAATAATAATTTTTACATTGGGTGGCTTATCACTGTAAGGAAAGGGTTCTTTATCTCTCAAGCTTTTGGGAACGATATTATTCAACAGGTCCGCCAGTTGTCGGGTAAATTCTTTTCTGGATTTATTGGAATAAAAGGTAAAAAACTCTTCAAACTGATCCAGTATAACTACAGGTTTCAAAAACCTGTAGTCATTCCCCCAAAAAGCAGCGGTTTTAAAAAACTCCCACAGGGATTCACTTTTGCCCGCCTCGTATTTTAGTGATTTTGTCTTAACATTCTCCTTGATTCCTTCATAGAAGGCTCCCAGAGGACCTATGTTTTGTTTTCCCAGGCGTTTAAAGAATCTTACCGTTAGGGAGATAAATCCTTTTTCACGTAGTGCGTGGCTCATTCCGGCATTGAGCAGAGATGTTTTGCCTAATCCGGATTTGCCATACAATACCACCAGGTTAGAAGTCAGTATCTGATGGAGCAGCAATTGGGTCTCCTCCTCCCTACCGAAGAATAACAAACGGTCGACTGCACTGTCGCTAAACGGCTTTGAGCCAGGGTATCTATAGCTTCCATCCTCATCTTTTTTCACTGGGTCCTCCTTTTTTCAAAATCGCTCCTGATTGTTGAGATCAAATTTTCTATATTCTCCTTATCTGAAATTTTAATGGATTGAATACTTTCCAGTTTTTTCAATAAAGGAGATCCGTCAATGATGACCGGGATAATAAAGCGGAACATATCCTGAAATTTACTTTGTCTTTCAAGGGCGCAATTGATTTCCTTAAAAACATAGCTTTCAACCTTCGCTATCATGCTCTTACTTTGCAAAACTACTACATAATCGACTTCTCTTATGGTGTCTATAATCATCTTATCCCATAAGTCACCGCCTCGGAGTTCCTCCTTATCCAACCAGGGTCTTAAACCCGCCGTTTTAAATTTCTCATACATCTTGGATGCATATTCTTGATCTTCATGGGCATGGCAGATAAACACTTGAGGCCCATCTTTATATTTTTCCGGCGGTCTACTGCTGCTGAGTCTATCCCGCAATTGTTCGGCAAATTCAATAAAAGACATGCCTAAAATATTAATTTTGTAATCACTCTTACGGAAAAAAAATACAATCTGTTCCAATTGACTTTCATCATCAGGTATAAACCTCTCCATTGCAAAAGAATGACTCCCTTTTTTTCGCATTTGCAGCACATAAAGCAGTATTCGCTGATACCAGTGTCTGAATCCAACTCCAAGGAAAAGAAAGCATTTATCCTCATTGTGTAATTCGCTCAACACATTGGGCGCCATGGGCGGTTTTTTTGAAGTCAACGCCACCAAGAAATCCAAAAGATCGTTCTCAGTCAGCACCAAAGAATCTGATTCACCCACAGACCCATAGAGATAGAAGACCAATGGCTTTTCAACCGTACCCATCGCCACCTTTTTAGGATTTTGTCCTTTAAAATGATAACGTTCTGCCACGGATTTTCTCCCTTTTTCTTTCATGGCTTTTATGAGCATATTATCATGGGTAGTCGTAACTACAAAATAGAAAGGCAGCTCCGCTATTATTTCGTGGAGATCGCTGGAGAGGGCCATCTTCTTCTCATAAAAACTAGAGACTTTACGTTTGAGACTCATCCTGCCTTTTTCTTTACAGTAGTACTGGGCCATCTGTGCCAGGTCTGAGGTATTAATTTTTTCCACCCCCTTAACGTGAATCTCACCTGCCATTTCCTCGGCGAGAATTTCCGTTAGCGTTCTTCTCTGACTCTCCACCTCCACTACCTCTGTGGCAATATCCGGCCCCAGAATTAAGATACAATCATTTTGTTGGATAGCAAAAACCAGCGTTTTCCAATCCTCTTCGTCCCATCCAAATTCACACATTTCAATACCTCCTTCATCGTCCCTAATCCTTCCAAAGGATTGATAAAAAAATCCTCCTTTATTTACAGAGATATTATAATATAATTGTTACAATATTGCAATAGATAAATACCACGTAATTTTAAAACCATCGGTTTACCATACCTTGAAAAAGAAAGTCAACCCCCTTATCAAAGATTTGTAGAAATTCCGCTGTATTAACTTTCCCTGATGGTTACATCCTTTCCATTAAATACCACGGCCAGTTTCTTATATGTTTTTATTCCTCTTTCCACCAGTTCTGTTTCGTACTTTCGCTCATCGATTTGTTTCAAGGCCGATTCCACAGCCGTTTCCACGGTTTCATTTTTCCTGACTTTTTTAAATTCGATGATGTAACCAAGAAAAATGGGGCGAAAATGGGGGCGGTGCGTTCAAACGTTCAAACTTCATGTTCGGGGAAACATGTCGTTCGAACCAAACGGTCAAAAAATGCGGGGGCTGTATTTTACTTTAATCCGCTAACCACCTCTCATCTTCACTGCAGGCAATTCCTTTCTGCTTGCAGTAAGCCTCCGCCTCTTTTGTAAAACCACTGCGGGAAAAAATAAAACCCACAACCCGTTCCAGGTTTTCCAGTTTTTTGATTTCCGCGAATTTTGCCTCGAATTCCTTTATCTCATCTAGAGAAAACTTTTTAACTTCCCGGTTCTTTACTTCTCCGATAATGGAATAATCACCCGGATTTACAGAACGGGCAAAAATATCCACAGTGAAAACCCTGGTATATTCCGGTGAACTATGGTATTTCCACACCCGCGAATAATCGCAAAAATCGAAGTCACCCGGTAAATAACGAGTCACGGACTTTAATAATTCATTGTTCTTGCGGGCGTGAAATAGTAATCGATTCAAGATTAAAAATTCCGCATGATAGCCTTTTTGGTAACTTAACTTGCCCAGCAAGCGTTTATACCGCTCCTTTTCCTCTTTCAACTCATGGCTGTATTCTTCCCGGATTACCTTCGGATCGAATTCGCGGATCTCTTCTTCGTATACCCCTCGAAAGACTTTGTCGAAAATATTATCATTGACCCCCCGGTAACGATTGTTTGAAGCCCCCTGGTTGATAATATCCGTTTTTACCAGCGCTTTGAGCTTTTTCTCCAGGTCTCTCTCCGGCATTTCCAGGTTTAACGCTTCTCGCAGTTCAGCGCGGGTCCACTCCCGGTCCCGGTATCTACTGAGATGCAGCACGATATTTTTGGCATGTTGATCGTTGATTTCCGGGAAGGCTTTGGCCATGTATTCCATCCAGCTCAACTTGATGAGTCCCTGGTCATCCAGGGTCTCGAACTCCAGGGTTCCCGTCAAACCGTCGATAGAGGTGAGGTCTTTGCCCGGGTAATTGGAGCGTATAACGGCACTGATATAAAAAGGATTGCCTTCGGTAATGCCCACAAGAGAAAAAGCGGTTTCTTCGGTCACCGGGACATCAAAGAACCGGGAGTATTTGTATAACAATTCCCAGGCTTCATTTTCCGGCATATTTTTAATAAATTTATTCCTGAACCGTGCCGGCAGCAGACTGCTGAGTTCCTTCATCAGCCAGCCCACCCAACTGCCGGAAACCAGCAGCGGCGCGATTTTGCTCTCGGCTGTACTTAAATAACCGCCAGCCAGCTTTCTTGCCGGGTTTTTCAGGTCTTTATCGCGATAGATCAAGGCATTCATAAACTGGAATTCATCGATCATCTGCACGATGAATTCGTTTTGCCTGGCAGCGATGGTATGGGGGGCAGTGCGAACCGTTTCCCACAGACCATCTAAATACTCATGTTCCACTGCGTATTGAACGCTGTCGATAATCCCCACCAGGTATTCAAAACCTTCATCGCCGGCAATGGCTTTCACTTTATCGAAATTGTGTTTTTCCTCGGGGGTAAGATACGTGGTTTTCCTGCTTTTAAAGGCAATGTAGTGGTAAATAAAGGTGAGGAAAAAATCCTTGCAAAAATCCACCACCCAGACGTCATTTTCTTTGATTTCATAGTAGAAGGGGATCACCCCGTCGTTTTTGAAAAAAGTGATATTGAACAACCGTTCCATGATAGCGGTTTTCCCCATTTTACGCCGGGCCAGGATGGCGGTGCTCATGGATTTTCTTTCCTTTATATCGTTAATCCATTGAAGGAAATAAGACAACTCTTCCTTTCTCCCGGTAAACAGGTCCGGGTTACCGATTCGTTCTTCTAATGCGTAGTCCATACAAAATATATACCACAGTTGAAAGAAAATATCAAACAAAACTCAGCCTGAAAAGGCAGCCCCTTGTTCTCCTCAAACAACGGTCAAAAAATGCGGGGGCTGCAAATATTTGACTGACCCCTTATTGAACTGCTGTTGGTGCGGCATTTGATCCTGGGGTATTTCCAGGAATTAAAATTGAATTACCATGAAGTCATCCAACGGGAATTGGCAGAAAAATCCCAGGATACCGATAAGAAAAGTTAAAAAAAGATAGAGTGAGAAAGGTGCCCGGTAAATTATCTCGTCTGCGGCAAGAATAAAGTACCTGGGACCTTCTATTCCTATCACAAAATTTACAAATTTACACGCACCGAGGACGATTTCCCTACCGGAAAAATATATCTACCATACCTTGAAAGAAAGTCAACCCCCTTTGGAAAAAATGATTATTTCTACCTATCCTCTGAAATCCCATCCCTTCCCGTTCCATTTATGAATGCTAATCAACTACCTTTGAAAAAGGGGAGATGCAAGATCAATTTTGATTGATTTTCCACGTGATTACATCAATTTTCCACACACTATTTTCTTTCTTCAAAATCCAAAGATGGGTTCCACCGATATAGCTTTCACTTCCATCTAAAACAAAGCGTGTTTCAAAATCAGCTACTTTGTAGGCAATCTGTTCATTACCTCGGATTTCTAGATTCTCAGTTTTGATTTCTATTATTTGTACTTCGTCCGTCTTGAGAAAATTTAAAAAGTCCGCTTTCCCTTCGATTCTTACTCCTCCTTCCGGAACACAGATCACATCGTTTGTCAGAAACTTTTCCAGGGAGTCGATATCTCCTTTTTGCTCTAAGCGTATCCACTCATCGTGAATTATTATGATTTCTCTTTTATTCATGCGAACCACCAGGCTCAGCCGCCCGTCCCAAATGGGTCCGCTGGAACCCCTTGTCAGGCAGACAAGGTATGAACTTTTCCCGCGACGTAGACTGCAAAAACCATGTCATCCTGGCCCTCTGTTTCGCCTCTCATCAACACCCTCTGCCTCTTCAGCGTCTCGAAACCGTGTTCTCGCAGAATCGTGGAGACGTATGAGTGGCTGTGGGCGAAAATCGAGACACCCCACGGCGTATCCATCTCCACGAAACCTTTTACATTATTGTTCTCCAAAAAGCACATCAAATGCAAAGTACTCGTATTCACGCACCTGCTGATCATAGATATGTGCTTCCTCATCGTGTGCTCTGATACTATCCGTTTTTCCCATGACTCGCTCCTTAAAGCGTCCAGCTAACACATTAATTCACCTGCGGCAAACCGCTGTACGGTTTGCTGTCAGGTGGAATGAATCTCTATGTAATTATCTATATGTCTTTGTATTGTTTTCTTTTTTAAATTTATTGAGCCTCTCAGGTTCTCTCATCATATGGGTCTAATATTTTAAATTCAAAATGCCAGCCTTCCCACTCTTCAAACATTTTCCCGAATTCTTCCATTGTGATCCGTTTACCATCGATAATAAAGACTCTATCATATTTTGTGTCCTCAAGTACATCATTGTACTCAATCCTTCCTCGAAGAATTCTTCTGGCACCAATACTCCAACTGCTGTCCTGTTTCTTTAAATGCCTGCGATTAATACCCCTTTTTATTTTTTTTATCAGTTCCTCTTTAGCGATTTCCGGATCTGTATCGAAATCAAATCCCATCTTGAAATAATATCCAGGTGAATTATCTTCTTTAACTTCAATCGCTTCTGAAATTAGCCCGGATTGTAATTTAAAAGTTGCAATCTTGAAATGATACTCTCTTTTCCATTGATCTTTTATTAACAGATCGTCACCACTCTCAAGGGTGCTGTGAATTACTCCATTACCATCAATATATTTAGACATTTTTAACTCCTTTATTCAGTCTGCGCGAGACGGGGACCGGTCCCTTACGCGAGCTTAACCGGATGGCAACGAAGCTTATCGTAGTTGCCATTCCGAGCTGGCGCACTTGTTATGCGACTGCTAAGCTTGGAGTGCCTGAACAAGCCGATCAGTATTTGCCTCGACAATGCTCTTCATTTCCTCAGCACATTCCCGATATCTAGAGAGAGATGCCTGATCTTTTCCGTCCGGCCATGGATCGACAACATCACCTGAAAGCCCAAAGAACTCTTTGAATACGTAAGTTTTCTGTGGGGGGAGTATTTTTGACATCAGTAGTGATCGGTCCATGACTAATACTAAATCAGCCTCGTCGAGCTCCTCTCGCGTTACCCTTTTTGGGGTGTGACGAACTAATAGATCCTCGCCGTAGATCTCTCTTATGGCGTTCCTTGCCGCATAAGATGCGCACTCTTTGCTGAGGGGCCCCAGAGCCATCGCTTCTATCCTAACTTTGAATGGAAGCGACAAACCCTGCAGAACTCGCTCCGTAATGGCCTTAGCCATTGGATCACGACAAGTTCCACCTGAACTCAGGAAAACCAGCAACTTGCTGCGTTTGGTTAAATGAAGCATGCCGGGCAATAGGCTCGCTACCTTCTTGAAAAATCTCTTGGTGACAGCCAGGCCATTCTTAGTAAGATCCAAGAGCAGACCTCCTGCCACAGTGACAACGATTGCGATGATTATTTCTTGCTTTCCCATCCGTTAAACCTGCAATTCACTGTTGATTAAGAAAGGCGTGCCGCAACCACCCAGGTCTCTGAAGGGGACCTGAAGGGGACCGGTGCCTTACTTTATTACTTTTTTATACGGATTCTTCACTTGCTTCCTGCCTTTTTTTGGCATCCTGGTACAACTTCGGAAGCGAATTCAAACTCAGATTGCTAAACATCGGTATCTCAATAATCTCCAGATACTTCATGCCTGATAGGTCTTTCAACAACACCAGCAACTCTCCCCTTAACCGTTTTCCTCTATGGCTCTTTATATTAATCTCTTCCAATGTCCAGGAAGTGGGCTTTGCATTTGCCTGGGCAAAAGATATTTTCGTCATTGATCCCACGATTCATTACGTGATGGAAAGCACCTTCATAAGTAATCTTTACTCGTTTCATGCCTATATTTTCCCACATATTTCCAAAAAAAGTAATAAAGTAAGGCACCGGTCCCCTTATNNCCTTTGAAAAAAATGAGTATTTCTACCTATCCTCTAAAATCCCATTCCTCCCCGTTCCATTCATGGACGCTAATTTAAAAAAATGTCGATGACAGAAGAAATGTTAAAAACCTCCAGGGAAATGTGAAAAAACACCAACATTATGTGAAATACCACCAAAGAAATGTTAAAAATCACCTTGACTATGTGAAAAACCACCTATACTTTGTGAAATATCACCGGCATTATGTGAAATAACGCCTATGTAATGTGAAATACCACTTGAAATATGTTAAAAA
>JABAOF010002867.1_pt1 | contig 14841 bp, 16 predicted proteins | sample 7062171 | NCBI WGS metagenome assembly JABAOF01 (sample SAMN14538628, study PRJNA623070) | marine sediment metagenome | biome: marine biome [ENVO:00000428]; feature: marine pelagic biome [ENVO:01000023]; material: deep marine sediment [ENVO:00002113] | place: India: Gulf of Khambhat ...
CAGAGCCTACATAAATCGTTCCATCTGAGCCAATTGCAGGTGAAGAAAACACTTCAAGACCGGTTGTGAAATTCCATTTTTCAGTTCCATCTGAATTGATTGCGTACAGTTTCTTGTTAGTAGAACCAATATAAATTGTACCATCTGAACTTATCGCAGGGGAAGATCTTATATAATGACCAGTTGTGAAATTCCATCTTTCAGTTCCATCTGGGTTGATTGCATATAATTTTTTATCCCAAGATCCGACATAGATTCTTCCGTCAGGGCTAATTGCAGGTGATGAGTACACCCAGTCACCTGTGGTAAAGCTCCATATTAACTTACCATTATTTCCACTTGTATCATATGGGCTAAGGCCTGTGTGGTTGAGATTTTGGCGGAACATAGGCCAGGGAGAATCTGCAAGACTACCGGTTCCACCCGAACTGGGTTCCCCTCCATTTTGAGGATTAGAAATTTTAAATTCCTCAGAACGTCCCAAACTTGAACTCGATTGCCCAGCATTTTGCGTAATTGAAGCAGAAGTGCTTGTTATCATTAACATACAGATAAATAAACTCATTACCCTACTCTTCGTATTTACCCCCCTCCTCCATGAAGAATAAATGCATCTGGAGGCATATAAAACCTTCCACAAGAGCAGAATAAATTGGTTTTAAAAGCTTTTATTCGCTTGTTCTCCAACCAAATATTTAATAAAAAAAGAAAAAGAAGATTAAGAAATACCTTCCGAAATGCACACTTTTTTCCGCAGTAAGGGGGCTTATGTCCTCCAATTAAATCTAAATATCTCAAAGCCATTTCTCTCCTTGAGATAAGGCTGAGAATTATGGCTGAGGAAGAAAAGCTTAAACTCCCCGAACTTAAGGTTATGCAAATTTGCTCTATCGACTTCGGGAAATGCAAAAAGAGAAAGGAGATAGAGAAAGAATTCAACCCTTCTCAAGTTTTCTTAGATATCCCTTATTCAGGGTATAATAAAAAGAATGAAAGAGCCATTAAAAAAGTCATTGAAAGTTATGGGCTGACTCCTGTTTTGGCTGAGACTAAAGCAACTCAAGAAGGATTATTATGTAATGTTTGTAAGACTATTCAGAAATCGGGGTATGCGGTAGCGGATATATCGAGGGATGGCTATATAGATACTAATCAAAAGGAATACAATCCAAATGTTATGTTTGAATTGGGTATTATATTCGGCTTAGGTAGGAAATATTGTATTCTTTGCCATTCGAATACAAAAGTACCAGTGGATTTGAGGGGCTTGATAATAAATAAATATAATAATAAAGAGGATATTGAGAAGAATGTTTCTAAGTGGATAACGGATAATGTGGGTGACATAGCAATCAAGATATCAAAGAGAAAGAAAATTATCGAGGGAATTTTATTCCAATTGGAAAGGGGAGATATTGACCAAATATTGCATAGGATTGAAGAAATTAAGAATCTTGGGATCATGAATGTCCCTACTAGTGATTACATAAAATTTATTGATAAACTAATAGATTCTTTAAAACATGACGATTTTAGAATTCGATGGTTAGTTATAGATGCCTTAGGAGAAATTGGTGACTCAAGGGCTGTAGAACCATTGATTGCAACCTTAGAAGATGAGGATTTCAATGTCCAGAGATGTTCTATAGATGCACTTGGTAGGATTAGAGATCCCAGAGCTATAGAACCTTTAGTGGATATTCTGAAGATGGACGAGGATTTACGAGAGATAGCTACAAAAGCTCTTTGTATGATTGGTACTTCTAAAGTTATAGAATCCTTGATGGGATTATTGGAAAGTAATGATGTATCGGTTATATATTATGCTAAAAAAGCCATCAAAAAAATCAAATCTGCTCAAAGGAAAAATAAGAAAAAATGAAGGAAACTTTCGCCGATATTTTGTCACTTCTTGATTAAATAAAGGATGCTTATGTCCTTCACCCCGCTTTCTGCTCCTCCAAATTATCACATATTCTTTATGGAAGGAAGAAATCTAAAATCAATACATGTAATACCTACAAAGTTATGACAGGCAGAATTCACCTATCACCTGCAAGCCATTGGATAATCTGCATGCCGAATTTTCTATTATCTTCGGCTCCTATGAATCTGTTTGAGAATGGGCTGGAGTCACCAATGCATACCACTCTTCCTTTCCCTACTTCATTGAAGGCGGCTACAATAAAAGGTCCTTCTTTCTCAGATATCTGCCTGATTCCATCTATTCTATGATCTGCAAAGCATGTCTCGTCCGTCCAGACAAGAGCGCTCTTTTTATCTGTTTCAATGGTACAACCTGCGAGGTAAGAAATGCTCTTCACATCCTGAGTTGTAGGGTGCTTTTCAACATCAACCAGCTTGATCAAGTAAGCCATTTTCCCAGCTCCCAACACCCCTTTCATGATCTCATCTTTTCTGTCATAACTGTCATCAAAATCCGTAAGTCTGGTGTTCCTGAAATCCACACCGAACTGCCTGGAAAGGCTGTTCAGGCAATCTGCCACTCCGTGAATGTTGGCCCATTCACAGACAAGGAAAAGACCTCCGCCATCCTCTACAAAATCCTTTATCATGTCGCATTCCTCTGGCCTAAATTCTCTCTGTGGAAAAGCTATAACCAGAACATTTGCGGTGAAAAGCTCCTCGCCCAGAGGTTTTTGGGTCTTTTTGGCCTCATAGCCAAGATCCTTCAGTTCCTTAGCAAAATTTTGAAATCCGCTGACTTCTTGGTCAGTTATGCTAACTGCCTCGTCATGATTTTCGTCGAAGAGTATCTGTTTCATATCAAACCCTAGTGGACTATCGACTCGAACCTTATTAATGTTTCTTGATGGTTACCCACATGTAAAACCAAGTTACGGCAATAAAGTATTAACCTATAGTTAGATATACCCAATTAGAAGGGTTAAAATATGGTAAAACTTATGGATGCTGAGTGTCCGAATTGCGGTGCGATGTTAAAGGTACCAAAGATTTTGGATATGGACTTCAGTGTAAAATGCGAATTCTGCGGTAAAAATGTCATCATCACCATGGATGATAGGTATGATGAAGAAACAAAATCCAAGGATGTTTGTCCTCTATGTAAGGGGGAAGGTCATGTTCGATGCAGGGGAATAGAAAATTTTACAGTAGCTGGGTTTTTCAGATCGTACGAACTTTTTGTGGAAGGTTGCACAGGAGATGGAAAATGTATGGTCTATTGCTCCCCTCCTAAGTTCAGCGATATTTCTAATTACTGTAGAGATGGAAAATGTGCCTGGTGCAGAGGAACTGGGAGGTATTTTGGAGAGTGCAAATTCTGTGAAGGGACAGGAAACTGTCGATTTTGCTATGGAACAGGAAGATGTAAATTTTGTAATGGTAGGGGAGTAGTCGAATGCAAAATATGTCGTGGAACGGGTTTGAGGAGGTGAAGGGTTATAAAAAATAAATAAAACAGACGAGCGAAAATTTGATAAGACCCCGAAAGAATGCCAGATAACTGACGAAAAAATAAAAATAAGAAAACGCTTGTCATAAAACATTAAACTTGAGCCTGACTTGGTAAATCAGAACATTCGAGGCGCATTCAATGGAAAACTCTGAAGAAGACTCCATTGTTATGGGGGAGATCGTAGAAGAGGATAACAAGTGGTATGGAGTTCCACCTAAAGGTGAGCAACCCCTACCTGAAAAACTCATTTACGTTCTAATGATTTTAGGTATTATTGTTATTGAGATCGGTATTTGGGCCATATACAGAAAGTTCAGTGCACCCTACATCAGCCCCTTTGGCAGTTACAAGTTCTATTTTGCACATATCATAGCTGCACCCACGATTCATCTGATACCCATACTTCTTTTTTGGCGCTACTTTAGAAAGGAAAAGGGACATCCCTTTGTTTTCACCAAGAAGCTCCTTATGAGCGGAATTATAGTGGGTTTTATCGGTGCCATTATCTGGCGCCTTTTGGAGGAATTCGGATATGATGCATTGGCAGGAGCAGCAGGAGGAACGGCTCCAGGAACCCTGACCTTCTTTAACTTACTTGACCCTCCCCTTCTTTTCAGCCTCATGACTTTTGTCCAGTTCTTTGTTGTTGGACCTGTAGAGGAGCTGGAATTTAGAGGCTTTGCCCAGGATCAAGCTGCTAGGGTTTTGCCCAATTGGAAGGCGCTGGTATTCTCATCTGTATTGTTTGGATGCAGCCATATCCCTATTGCCCTCTTTGTCTATCAATTTCCTCCCCATGTTTTCGTTGCCGCTCTATGGGGATGGATCTCTGCAGGTTTCGTGTTCGGGGTTCTTTATATCTATTCGAGAAATATCTTTGCGTGCATTGTCCTACACGGCATGGGAAACTGGCAACTTTCTGTTTTTTACTTTCAAAGTGCGGAAACTACTATGGAGCCCACAACTTTCGCCCTAGTAAATATCACCACGAACATCATAGCCGATGGATTAATAATCCTGTTCTTCTTTGTGATTCACAAGTATTATTGGCAGCCCCATAGGCGGGGTGAGCCTGCTTTTGGTGGGATATTCTTAAAGCTACAGGATTTTGTGCACGAGCACGATTTCGAGAGAAAGCCTGTTATGACAACCATGACATTTCTTGTTGTATTTTGTGTGTTGATATGCGGCATGATATTGGGAATTACCCTAGCTGTGGGCGAGACGGATTTGTCAAAAATGTTTCAAGCTTCTGAAGAAACTGAGGGCGTGGATGTTGGTTTTTTAGAATCTCTTGTTGAGTTAGAAGGTACAGAGACAGGATCGGGTACGCTTACCGAGGGACAGTCAGAAACGATTGCCTTCAAATCCCAACCTGAAAAATACATAAAAGCTGTGAAGGTGACAGTGTACTGGACCGACGAGGATGACATACAATACATCAGGACTTATGAAAATGATCCTGACATATTCACAGCAAGTGTGGAAGGAATAAATAAAACAGACGAAGCCACAGGATCAAATCCACATGGAGGCGAGGGAAGCACCTCTGCAGAATTATCTTTCACATTGGAGGAGATCGCTGAAATCATTGAGGAGGGTGGAGATGAATATGAGGTGGTAATAGAGATCACTCTTGATGAGGCTGGAGACTACTGGTCCACTTCCGGAATGTGGGGTTTTGTGGATGACGGTAACAGTTATGATTACGAAATAGAAATTACTTGGCTCGTTCCCGAATGAAAATTTTTGTCTATTCAACAAATTTGGTTATTAAAGTTTTTTTCCGTACCTCAAAAGAATATTACAACTTCCCTCTGCGCTGACCATACAGGGTCCTACAGGATGTTCTGGAGTGCAGGCCTTTCCAAACAAAGGGCATTCGTCTGAGGTAATGAGGCCCCTTAAGACTTCACCACACTTACAGCCTTTAGGTTCTGAAAATTCCATGTCCTCAATTTCTTTTAGTTCATCTTCGAATAAATTTCTCGCATCATATTCTTCGAATTCCTTTTTCAAGACCAAACCACTCTGTGGTATCTCTGGAAAACCCCGCCATTTAACATCCACTGGCTCGAAAACTTCGTCTATTACTTTCACTGCTTTTGGATTTCCTTCGTATCTAACGCTGCGGGTGTATTCTATCTCCACCTTTGCCTCTCCATCCTTAACCTGTTTGGCGAGCATGTAAACACCCATCAACAGATCCAATGGCTCGAAGCCAGCTATCACTTGTGGAACATGATATTTTTCAGAGATGAATTCGTAGGGTTTCGCACCTATTATTGTACTCACATGTCCAGGTTCGATCAAGCCATGGAGCTTCACCTCTCCAAGTTCGATCAAGGCTTTTAGGGCAGGTGGTATGATTCTGTGACAACTTAAAATCGAGAAATTACTAATCTTGGTACCTTGTTTATCATGTAACGTTTTAATAGCCATTGCAATGCTTGGTATCGTGGTTTCAAATCCTACAGCCATAAAAACAGTATCTTTGGTTGTGCTGGATGCGATCTTCAAGGCATCATCCACACTGTAAACGATCTGAATGTCTCCTCCTCTGGCTCTTGCATCACTTAAAGAACCTTTGGTTCCTGGTACTTTCACCATGTCACCGAAAACCACCAATTTTTTTCCTTTCTCTGAAAGAAGAATGGCCTCCTCAATTTCTTTAGGTGTAGTAACACATACTGGACAGCCAGGCCCTTGCCTGATCTCCACTCCAGTCTTCAAAAGGTTTTCCTCTAATCCAAATCTCACGAGGGTATCTTGATGAGTACCACACACATGCATTAGACGAATATTCAAATTCATTTCCTTCAGTTTTTTTAGAATGGTATCTGCCAGCTCCTTATCCCTGAGTCTGAACTTCTCCATCATGATAAACACTCCTTTGGATTGAAAGTCACCGGTTAATCGCTCTTTTTATTTTCCTCCTTCAGATTCATTTCTATATTCCTCAAAATGCATTCCCTTCCACTTAACAGGTTTATCCTACCTTTACATTTTGGGCAGAATATCTGGGGAATACGAAGGTGATTTTCTTCGGGTTTATTTCCTAGGATTCCCCTATAACCGCATGAGGTACATTCTATCTCAGCCTTTTTCTCCTCTATCACCAGCTCAGCACCTTTTAGGATATTATCCTCAGTTAAAATTTTAAAAGAAAATTGTAATTGCTCAGGATTCAAGAATGTCAATTCACCCACATCCAAATATACCTTCTCCACATTTACAACTTCATAATTTTCGATGGCATTCAAAGCTGCATTTACGATATCCACCATCATTGAGTATTCATGCATTTTGCTCCTCCAACATCTGCCTAAAAATATCCAAACTCTGGAGGGCATCCTCTTCACTGAGCACTTGAATCGCATATCCAGCATGAACTATGACATAGTCCCCAACATCAACCTCCACCAAGGAAACATTGACTGGTCTTTCCACTCCCCCGAAATCTACATTAGCGATTTGATTTTCGTCAATGCCCAGTATCTTACCTGGAACTGCAAGGCACATGGACTTGTGGAATAGTGCTGCGTAGTATAAAATCCTTTGGATTTTTTTGGATTCTAACGGTACCGATGACACATGCCGTAATATCGGGTAATGAGCCTATATTATTAATCCAATTTTGTCATCATTTATATTACCTTATTGGGATTCGCTTCACCACTCGTCTCCCAAATGTAAATTATCCTCGACCTTAAATCTATATTTCTCTTGATATTTTGTAATTTCCCTAAACACATCCTTAATTGAAAAAATATTCCAATTTCCTTCCTTGATTTCGTATTTTTCATTATCGGATAAATATAATACTAATACATTAACGTAGTATTCACCACCCATTTTTTTATCTGTTCTTATCATAGATATTTCATTCCAACGACGTTGAAAAATTGACTTAGTCCCGTGCTTTATTATTATACCATTTTCATCGATTGTAATCTCTCGGATCAATGCCATGTAATATCCAATTATCAGCAGTGAAAATGCAATTCCTAACAACAATCCTACAAACCATAAATCAAACCCAGAATGAAATGAGTATAAAGAAGTTGTGATAAAAATCATGCAGAATATTAAAAAGATAATCCCTACCAGGGGACTACTTTTAAAGGATCTCGAACTCCTACCTGAATAACCTAAAAAATCGTCGACCTCAAAGGATTTTCGTTTAGAAAAGCGAACCTCCAAAATCAAGAGGACCAGGACAATTATTATAATTAAAATCACAAGCCATAAGAAATCTATCATACCAAGCCTATTACCTGGTACACTAGGATCCAAAGGGTCAGGATCGTCTTCATCCAAAATCCCGTCATTATCATCATCGGAATCTGCATTATCACCCATGCCATCTGAATCCGTATCGTATATTTCTGTGGGATCATCTGGAAGAGCATCTGAGTTATCTCCAACACCATCACCGTCGCTATCCTGCCATTCGGATGGATCGTCAGGAAAGGCATCGGGGGAATTTCCCGTATCATTGTCTCCATAGCCATCCCCATCTCTATCCGACCATTGTGTTGGATCATCATCAAAAGCATCAGAATTATCACCAACACCATCAGAATCCGTGTCCTTCCATTCATTTGGATCATTAGGAAAATCATCCTCATAGTCTGGATGTAAATCATTGTCCGAGTCACTCACATATTTGTATTCACTCTCTGAAACCTCAATATGAACGTGAATATAGTCATCCTTTCCATTGTTGGGCGGATTTGTGAATGTATTTGAATTATCAACCACCGAATAAAATGTTTTATTCATCTCATAACTTGAATAACTGAATGAATCACTGCTTACTCTCAATTTCTGATATATTGTCTCGAATTCCTGGCCATTTGTATATTTTTCGTAATTGGATTCATTGACAAGGAAAACATCAAAATTGGTTCCTTCTCCTCCAATAAGATCCACTGAAACCGAAATTTCCATATTTGTCCCATCAACCTTAGACTTGACCCTGGAGTGATCTCCTTCCGTAATATTATCATTTAAAATGTAATTTGTTGTTTCCGTCTCCCAGTAATCACCCCGGACTGTCTTTGGGACTGTCCCGGATAATACAATAAATAGGACTAAGAATGCCAAGCATATCGACAAAGCTTTGATTATAATCCCCTTTTGTATCAACATCATCCCCATTTTACTTCCTCAAAGACCCAGGTTTCACTAGCAAGTCTATTGCGATATTCGCATATATTATTATCGCTGAACAACTATAACCGTGCCACCTCTCCAAAATCCTTTTTACTACCCTTTAAGATACCTACAGGGTGACTCCATGCCAACCAATTTCGAATATGCACATGCACATAGGGATGAGATAGTATGGATGAGCCAAAATACGAATACTATTCCAACAACTCCTGAGATAGAGAAGGCGATAGCTGAGAGTGCGAAAAGCCGCGAATACAACCTCTATCCTCTTGCTGGTGGTATCTTGGATCTCAAAGTGGCCATATTCAAAGACCTAGGATTAAGCCAGGAAGAATTCGACTGCCTCATCACACCAGGAGGCATAGAGGCTTTATACATCCTCAATCGGGCTTTGCTTAAAGAGCAGGATAATGTCATCGCCTCCGACCCCAGCTTCATGCCCATCCATCATCAGATAAGGCTATCAAATGCAGAGGTTAAGGAATTGCCAGTTTACCAAGAACCCTGGAAGCTTACACCAGAACAGGTGAATGAAGCTGTGGATGAGAAAACCAAGATGATGCTTCTTATAGATCCCCTCAATCCTTTGGGCACGCCCTATACAAAAGACGAAGTAAAAGCCTTCTGTGAGATTTGTAAGAACAATGGCCTTTACATCATCGATGACATTACCTACCGGGACTTTGCAGAGAGCCATACTCTTACCACGGATTTCTTTCCGGAGAAAAGCATAATCACGTATTCCTTCTCCAAGAACTGCGGCTTTGCTGGGATGCGTATCGGTGCATTAATCGCACCAAAGGAGATTATGAAGGACCTCCTCCCCTATAATACGAACGTCCTTTCAGTGAATATCATAGCCCAGAGAGCTGCAACGGCAGCCTTGCAGACCAAGGAAAAATGGATGAGCAAAGTGGTTTCCATCTCAAAGAAAAACCAGGAGCATATCAAAAATTGTGTAGAGGAAATTGAAGGTGCCTTTCTTCCTGTTTATCCTTCCCACACAAATATGTTTGTAACGGACATAAGCGAGATAGGTATAAATCCTGATGATGTGGAGAAGAAGTTGCTGTTCGATCATCACGTGTTTGTGAGAGGAGGAAATTACTTATCTAAAAGGTTCGGGAGTAGATTTGTGAGGACTTCATTCTCAATCCCTGAGGAACAATGCCTAAGGTTCTGCGAGGCTTTTCCTAAGGTAATAGATTATTTAGGATAATTAATAGGGTAATATCATTCAAATTCCCTTTCAAGTAGAAGATTTTCATTTGTAAATCCGTTTTTCTTGTACATCTCAATTGCATTCTTATTTTTAAATTCTGTCCAAACATGCAACTCATGGAATTTTTGATTTCTCGCGATCTCAACACTTTCTTCCAAGAGTTTTCCTCCAATACCCATTTTTCTATGACTATCCGAAACAATGAAATTTTCAATAACACCTAATGTCGCACCATGCCCAACATCAGGAAAATGCCAAATATCTAAAAAACCCACAATATCCTCATAAACCTCCGCAACCAAAGGCATATAATTCTACGAAGATAGAGCCTCATCGAAAACTTTCTTCCTCTCGAAAATAGTATCTCCAAGTAAATCCTGCATCAGCTCATTAATCTTCTCAAAGTCCTTCATTGTCGCTTCTCTTATATTCACATTCATTCGAAACCTCCTATCGTCTGTTTTCAATTAATTATCCCCCTCAATGGGTATTTAAAGGATTATTATCTCAGGTAAATACAACCACCTGGTCGTTTTTTAAACGTTATGTAAAATAATACGAGGGTGGGGCCTTATCCAGTCAAAGACTGGTGACCCCAGGAATATAGTGTTCCCTCTATGAGAACTTGGCGAATATTTCGATATTAGCCATAAAGTGGCAAGGTTTTAAGGAAATTCGGTGATTATTTCCTTGCCATCTTAGCTTCTGCTATATAGCCAGCCTTATCAAGGTAGTACATGTAGCCTTTTCTTTTCTTTATTTTCTCGGTTCCTACCTTTTTCTTTCGGCCGCGCTTATTCGTCTTCATCGGGGCTTGCCATACATATCCATCTTTGCCGATGTAATACAAATAGCCGGGCTGGCGTTTTATTTTTTCTCTGCCTATCCTTTTTCCCATCGGTAAACCTCCGATAACTTTAACCTCATCATTTGTCGAGGATATAACCTTTTCCCCGATATTATCGTCGATAATATTGACCTTTTTCCTCGGTTTTAGGGTTAAAACCCCCTCTAAACGCGTAGAATGCCGAATTTCAGCCTATCGAGAGACAAAAAAATGTATTGTAGGAATTTTTAGACAAGAAATCATGAAGACGAGCTCATCTTTCATCTAATTTTTCTTAGATTTTTCCTCCTACCTCCCCTCCAATAAGTTCCCCGCTATCGCATTCTGACCCACAGATATCCCTCCATCCCCATTCGGAACTTGGTTGTGAGTGATGAGTTTCAACCCTCTTTTTTCAACTGCTTCTTTGACCATATGCATTATTGGCAGGTTGTATGTTACACCACCTGTAATGCCGATATTGGGGATATTCCTTTCAATCGCTTCCTCAACAGCTACTTCAACCATAGCTTCGATAGCCTCTGAGACCATGGAATATGCAAGATCGTATTTTTCCTCCTCGCTTAATGTTCCCTTGGCTCCATATCCAAATAATTGTTCGAATAAAGGAAGGGTTTCTATAACTTTTTCCTCGGATTGTGTTATTTTAGCATCAAAACTGAACCTATTCTTCCCTCTATTCAGGTATCTTTCCAGTTTTATAGCAGGCTCGCCATCGTATGTTTTTTTACAGCATACTCCGAGATAACAAGAAATTGCGTCAAGGAACCTGCCAAAACTGCAGCTCAAAGGGCTGTTTTTCATGGCTTTTCTTAGAATAGAGACAACATCATCATCGAAATATTTGGATTCAATACCAAGCTTCTCAGAAATTGCAAACACTACCCTTCTGGGATCCTCAACAGCCTTATCACCGCCGATAAGGGGCAGGTATTCCAATCTCCCTATTCTCTCGAAGTTAGTAAAAGAGGCGCGCAAAACCTCTCCGCCCCAAATATTGCCATCGCTACCATATCCTGCGCCGTCCAGAGTTAGACAAACGATCTCCTCTGAAAGGCCGTTATCCACCATCAATGAAACGGCATGAGCCCAATGATGCTGTATCTCAAATAACTCAGCATTATTCTTCTCTTTCAATTCCATGGCAAAGCGCTTGGATGTGTAAATTGGGTGTAAATCCGCAGCTATGGCTTCAACTTCTTTTACTCCAAATAGGACCATAAGATGGAATGTGGCCGATCTTAGAAATTCATAGACGTTGTAATCCCTCACATCGCCTATGTACTGTGTTATATACATTTTGCCATCTATTGACACACTGCTGGTGACATTCTCCTCTGCTCCAACTCCAATAACTCCTCTGGCATGGTGGGGAATCAAAGCAGAGGGTACAAAACCCCTGGATTTTCTTATAAAGAATTTTTTTCCTTCGAAAGGCACGATAACAGAATCATCTATTCTGTTGATGACCTCTCTATTATGAAGGAGGTAAATATCTGCATTCAATTTGAAAACCCCCTCATTATCGATGATTATGGGCTCACCAGGTGGATTTGCCGAGGTCATGATGATGGCATTGTTCTTAAGATGATAGAATAATAAATGTTGTATCGCTGAGTATGGCAAATACAGCCCGATATTGTCCAATCCTGGAGAAACAAGCTCTAGTAAATGATCCTCCTTACTATCAGACTTCTTCTGTAAGATCACGATCGGCCTTTGAAGTGATTTGAGCAATTTCTCCTCAAATTGAGAAACCTGGGCGATTTCTTTTGCAGCCTCGATATTCCTTACCATAACAGCAAACGGTTTTTCTGGGCGGGAATACCATTCCCTGAACCTTTCTAGGATTTGAAGGTTGCAGATCAAGTGCATCCCACCCCAACTCTTCAAGACTCCTATGGCACCGTTATCTATGGGATCTGCAAAATATTTTATTTCATCCTCAGAATCGATTTTTTTTCCGTCTCGTCCAAACAACTTAAAGTGAGGACCATCATCTTTGCAAGAAATCGTTTGGGCATAAAACCTTCTATCCAATGGTGTATCGTACTCCCCTCCACATTTTTCGCACAGTTCAAATGCTCTCATAGAGGTATTTACTCTATCGTAGGGTACGGATGCTATTGCTGAGAATCGTGCACCACAGTCTGTACAATTGATAAAAGGATAAAGATGTCTTCTATCATCCTTGTCAAACAATTCCTTAAGGCAACCCTCGCAGATAGCTGTGTCAGCTGGAATAACAGAGCTTCTTTCCCCATCTTCGCTGATCACGATACTGAAATCCTTGTATTCCTTATCCAGAGGTCTATCATCAAATTCTATGTTGGTTATTTTTGCTAAAGGTGGGAGTTCAGCATTTAAAGTATCCAAAAACCTCTCTTGATCCCCATCTATAACGACTTCCACATTTGAGCCGTTGTTCCTGATAAAACCCCTCAAATCCAGAGATTTTGCCACCCTATAAACCGCAGGTCGAAATCCCACGCCTTGAACTAAACCATAAAAAACGAGCCTCATAGCCTCAAGCCTGAATGTCCAATACCGATATAAACTCCTCTATGCCCTCACCATGTTTTGCATCGGTTAAACATATTTTCGTGTGTGGATTGACCGCCTTTGCATCGCTGATTATTCTTTTTGTATCTACCTCCATTATCTCTGCCAAATCTATCTTGTTAATAACGATAACATCCGCAAGTCCGAAAATCATGGGATGCTTTCTTACCATGTCATCTCCCTCGGTAACAGAAACTACCACAACCCTCTTATCCGTGCCCAAAGGGAAGTCCATTGGGCATACCAGGTTGCCAATGTTTTCAATGAAAAGTACATCGATTTCCTTTAGATCCAGATCCTCCAATGCATGAGAAATCAAATGCGCGTCAAGATGACATTCCTTGCCTGTATTTAAACTGGTGGCCTGAACATCATGCTCCTTGAAGCGTTTATAATCATCATCCCCTGCAACATCACCTGCTATTGCAGCGCTTTTTTTTCCTTTCTCATTCAATTTATCCAGGATCTTTTCGATCAAAAGGGTTTTTCCTGAGCCTATCGATCCCAAAAAATCGATAGAATAAATATTATTTTTCCTAAGTAATTCCGCATTTTTTGAGGCGATTTCGTTGTTTGCTTCGAACAGGTTTTGCTCCACAGAGATTTCTGTAGTCTTGTGCATATTCTCATTCTCAAAAACCCTAATATTCTCAGGGTATAAGTACGTTATCCAAATAACGGCGTATCCAGTCTCAAAACATTGGATATATGACCCTACCAAACTTATTAATGGATGGTAAATAATAACCCATTATAGGGGCTATACGAAGAGAGGGCGGTTTAAAGTATGGTAAAAATGAGCTTCTGGGAGCATTTGGAGGAGCTTAGGAAACGAGTTTTAATAATTTTTGGTTCCATATTCGTACTCTTCGTGTTCTTTTTTGCTTTTGGATACTCCTCTGTGGAAATAGGTGGGTTCTCCTTGGTTTATCCCGTACCAACCCTGGATGATTCCATCTCAGCTGTATTCTTCAGGAAGATACTGGATGATCTGGTGCCTGCCACAGTAAATGGACAACCCATAGATGTTTATGCAGGCCTGACAGGGGGCATGATCACCTTATTCTATGTTTCGATTTTCCTGGCCATAATTTTTGCCATGCCCATGATAGTCTATCAACTATGGGCCTTCCTTGCACCTGGCTTATACCCGCAAGAAAAAAAGCTCATAATGAAGATGGTCTTACCTGCCTTCGTATTGTTCCTGATAGGCTGTTTATTCGCATATGTGGTCATACTGCCATTTATAATCAAGTTTCTGATAGATGTGATATTCGCCATCGGAGGACAACCTTTAATCACAGTGGAAGATCTTGTGGTGTTCATCCTTTTATTTACCTTGGCGTTTGGCGTAGTTTTTGAATTACCCATCATAATGGCTGGCATTACGAGATTAGGGGTGATCGAGCCCAAATTTTGGAAGGATAATTGGAGATGGGCCCTGATCGGTTCCCTCCTTTTTGGGGGATTGATTACTCCTGATGGAAGTGGAATTACACAGTTGATGGTTGCCATCCCAATGATGATACTGTATGTAATAGGCTACTTTGTATCCAAGAGAATGATGTAATGTCAAGGGACATAGGTAACATC
>JABAOF010007088.1_pt2 | contig 14841 bp, 14 predicted proteins | sample 7062171 | NCBI WGS metagenome assembly JABAOF01 (sample SAMN14538628, study PRJNA623070) | marine sediment metagenome | biome: marine biome [ENVO:00000428]; feature: marine pelagic biome [ENVO:01000023]; material: deep marine sediment [ENVO:00002113] | place: India: Gulf of Khambhat ...
ATACAGGGTGAGTTGTCTTAGAGCTACGGGTGGGGTGAACACCGAGATTTTTTATCCACTAGAGAAAGAAAAGAGGACAAAAGAATTTCGGATACTCTGTTATGGGAGGCTTTATCGGAAGAGAAAGGGCATCCACCAGGTGATTCGGGCGGTCGAGAAACTTTACAGGAGGTTTTCCTATCTAAAGCTTCTCCTCTTCGACAGTCTTGTAGGAAGGGAAAAACAGGATCCTCGTCAGATCGTCCAGACCAGGGTGCCTCATGAATTTTATCTCAATTTGCCTCAATCTAAGATGGCCTGGCTGTACTCTCAGGCCGATGTATTTGTCAGTGCTGAGAGGAGGGCGGGGTGGTCAAACACAACAGCCGAAGCCATGGCCTGTCGAATACCCGTGGTCTGCACACCGAGTGGTACCAGGGATTTTGCTTTTCATGAGCGGACAGCTCTGGTGGCTCCTTTTCCCCTCTCTGTCTTTCTATATTATCAGCTGAAGAAGCTTATCCAGGATGACGAGCTCCGACAACGCCTGGCTCTGGAAGGCTACAGGGGAATCCTGGCTTTTACCTGGAGTGCCTTGGCTGAAAAAGATTAGAGGATATATTTAAAAGAAGATCTAATCAGTGAGTCAGTGACTCAGTCACTCCGGCTCTTCTTTAATCAAAAAAAAATGACGCTTTCTGAGTTACTGGGTAAATGAGTTTCGGGTGGTTAAATTGAAATAGGAGAGGGGTTGTGATATTCTTTTCCAATAGAGGAATTAGCCACATGCAAGAGAATGAAATTAAAGAAGTTTTGCTGAAGGAAAATGAAGAATTCAAGAAAGCATTCCGGCAGCACCAAGGATTTGAAAAGAAAATCGAGGCATTCAAGAAGAGAGGCTTTCTCTCTGAAGCGGAGAAGCTCAAGGTGAAAGAACTGAAGAAAAAAAAGCTCGTTCTCAAAGATAAGATGTATTATCTGATGACAGAATACAGGAAATCTCTCCGGTAATTCGTTTGTCATGAAAGTTAAGAAAAAGATCAGATTGGCCTTAGTGGGAACAGATTCTCTGTGCGGTAAAGAAATGAAGGATGTTCTAAACGCTAATAGACTGTTTTTTGACAGCATAGATTTCTTCGACACCGATGTGAAAGAAGAATACAGCAAGCTTACTGAATTTCGAGGAGAGCCAAAAGTCATCCACCATATCAAGAGAGATTCTCTACTCGATTCAGACCTAGTCTTCTTAGCCGCAGATCATGAGACAAACAGAGAGTTCGGAAGTTTCGCCGAGAAACAAGACTTTCAAGCGATCGATCTCAGCGGGACGTTTAATACCGAGAAAGAGATTCCCATCGTGGTGGCTGGGATCAATGACAGGTCTATTCTCAGAGAAAAACCAGGAATCGTGGCCAATCCCCATCCTGTGACGATCATGCTTTCCCATGTCTTTGATGCGATCCACCGAGAGTTTAAATTAGAGAAAGCCGTCACGTTCGTCCTGCAGCCTGTTTCTGCTTTCGATAAGTCCGGTATCGAAGAACTGGCCAGCCAAAGCTTTGCTATCTTAAACAGTTCGGCCCTTACCAAGAAGGTCTTCAAAGCCCAGATCGCCTTCAACCTCCTCTCCCATACAGAATCACTGGACGAAGATGGCTTTGACACGGTTGAGAAGCAAGTCATGTCCGAGGTCAAGAGGGTTCTAGGAATTAAGGAATTGCCTCTCACCCTATCCATCATCCAAGCTCCTGTGTTTCACACCTATTCCATCATGATCTATCTTGAGCTCAAAAAGAGAGTAAACCTCCAAGCGATGAAAAATCTCTTCAAAGGATCACCCTATTTCAAATTGGCTTCTCCGACTCTTTCCTCCCTGGCCTCTTGTGTTTCGGTTGCAGGTAAGGATGAAATTTACATCGGTCAGATTAAGAAGGTTAATACACTCCCCAACAGTTTCTGGCTCTGGGCTGTTGCGGATAATTTGACCCGGGGATCTGCCTTGAATGCCTTCGAGATTGCCGAGCAGATTTTATCGGCTCGAAGGGCTTAGGGAATGAAAGAAATACTCCAGCTGCTCAAGCTCACCCTCCAAGAGAAAAAGATTCTTATCCTTTCCTTTGTCTTTACCATAGTCGTCTCCTTTTTTACCTATATCTTTGTGAACCTGGTACAACCCATTATCGACGAAATGCTTCAACTAGCGCCTCAATCTGTTTCTGGAAAGACGAGTCTGCTGGCCTTCGTCTTCAAGACATTGCAGGTGACGAAAGAGCAACTCATGTGGCTCATCCCTCTTATCCTCGTCATCGTGATTTTCGGGAAGGGGCTGTTCACATTCCTCTCCTCCTATTTTATGAAATCCGTCGGGCATAAAGTCGTCAGAAAAGTGAGGAATGATCTTTATGAACACCTGGTATACCAGTCCACGAATTTCTTCGATCGCAAGCCCACGGGCGAGTTGATGTCGCGTTTGACAAGCGATGTGGATAAATTACAACAGGCTGTCTCGGGCAGCATGGGAGATTTAATCCAAGAAATCTTCATCCTGTTTGCCCTTGTCATCTATATCTTTGTCACAGATTGGCGGTTGGCTCTGGCCTCTTTTGTCATAACGCCCCTGGCCGTGATTCCCCTGGTCGCCTTCAGCCGACAGCTCAAGAAAAAGGGCAAGCTGAATCAAATCAGGATGTCCGAAATATACAATCTTCTTCATGAAAGCATAACCGGGAACAAGATCGTCAAGGCCTTCACCATGGAGAAGTTCGAGATCAGAAAGTTCTTCCAGGCCACCCTCAACTACTTCAAAACAAGCCTCAAACTGGCCTGGATCGGGAGCCTCTCCTCACCGTTCATGGAGTTTATGGGCGGAGTCGTTGGAGCGTTCATCCTCGTGGTCGGGACCACGAGGATTGCTCAAGGATACATTAGCCCAGGGGATTTTGGCTCCTTTGTCATGGCCATCTTCATGATGTACACGCCTATCAAGAGGTTAAGCCGAGCCAACAACACAATCCAGCAGGGTGTCGCCTGTTATGAAAGGATTAAAGAGATTCTGGAGGATACTCCTCAGATCCAGGACCATCCCTTTGCTTTTCCGCTTCCTCCTATCAAAGGAAGGGTTAATTTCGAAAACGTCTCCTTCAGCTATAACGAGGCACGGCCTGTCCTACATGGCGTCAATTTTGAGGCCAAGGCTTGTAAAACCATGGCTCTCGTCGGGCTAAGCGGCGCAGGCAAGACCACCATCATAAATCTCATTTCCCGTTTTTACGACCCAACTTCAGGAAGAATCACCATTGATGATATCGATATCCGACAGGTCAACCTGGACTCTCTGCGGTCTCAGATCGGCCTGGTGACCCAGGAGCTCATCCTGTTCAACGACACTGTCCGTAACAACATTGCTTATGGGCTGGAAGATATTCCACTCGAGAAGATCAAACGAGCCGCCAAAGCGGCCAAGGCTCATGATTTTATCGAACAGCTTCCTCTGGGATATGAGACACGGATCGGAGAAAAAGGGGCTCTGCTCTCCAGCGGACAGAGACAGCGATTAGCGATTGCTCGAGCTTTGCTCAAGGACCCCCCGATTCTCATCCTCGATGAGGCCACATCTGCTCTGGATTCGGAGTCAGAGAGGCTCATCCAGGTGGCTGTGGCTAACCTGATGAAGAATAGAACGACATTCGTCATCGCTCACCGCCTCTCCACAATCCGAAACGCGGATACAATCCTGGTGGTGGATAAAGGCCGGATTGCCGAAATCGGCTCGCACGAGCAGCTGTGTCAGAAAAACGGCATCTACAAAAAGCTGTATGATCTTCAGTTTCCTGAAGAGAAGGAGGAGATGCTTTGATCCAGAGTATGACTGGTTATGCGGAGAGGAAGATCGGATATCAACATCTTTCCGCTAAAATGAGTATCAAAACTCTCAATCATCGCTTCCTCGACTGGCACTATAGGGGCACTCAGATAGGAAGCATCGAGAATAAGCTCAGAACAATCTGCCAGAAAAAGCTTTACAGGGGAAGGGTAGAGGTCTCTTTAGAGCTACACTTTCTGGACCCCTCGAGGTGGGAGGTTTCGTTCAACGAGGATCTATTGAAAAGAATACTCTCCTCCCTCGGGAGAATTCACTCGGAGAAAGAAAGCTCGTTCACCTTTTCGATCGATAATATCTTCTCTATCCCTCATGCGGTGGAGATAAAAAGGAAGGATCTCACCAGGGAAGAGGTGTCATTCTTAGAAAGACATTTTGAGATGACGCTCGGGGATCTTATAAAGTCTCGGCTAAGAGAAGGTCGCCAACTCAAACGGGCAATTCAAGCCTGTGTTCGACGGATCAACCAGGTCATAAGAAGGCTGGATAGGCAAGCCAGAAGACATCCCTTAACCATACGGAAGAAATTAGAACAGAGATTAAAAGAGCTCAAATCTGAGGCCGCGCTTTCAGAAGAGAGAATTGCCGAGGAAACCGCCTACCTCGCTCAGCGGTACGATTTGACCGAAGAGGTCACGCGGCTCAAGTACCATTTGAATCATCTAGAGGAGCTCCTCACTCTCGAGACAAAGGAAGCTGTAGGCAAGAAACTTGATTTCGTCGCTCAGGAGTTATTCAGGGAGACGAATACTATAAATTCCAAAGCCCAAGATATTGAAATCATTAAAGAGAGCCTAACCATCAAGAGTGAAATCGAAAGCATCAGACAGCAGGTCCAGAATATCGAGTAAAATCCAAGAAATGCGAAAGAGAGGGGATAGATGCTTTTTGTGATCAGCGGTCCTTCTGGTTGCGGGAAATCTACGCTCGTTAAAAGGGCTATGTCAGAAATGAACAACGTGGATTTCTCTATCTCCCATACGACGCGTAAGAAGCGCAGGTTTGAACAGGACAAGAAGGATTATTATTTTGTCTCTAAAGCCGAATTCGAAGAGATGATCGAGACAGATAGATTCGCGGAATGGGCTAAAGTTCACGGACATTATTACGGAACATCAAAAAGAGAAATCGAGACTAAGGGGGCAAAAAAGGATCTTCTTCTGGATATCGATGTTCAGGGAGCTCGACAGATAAAGGAAAAGTACAAGAAAGCCATCTTCGTGTTCATCCTGCCACCTGTCTATAAAGAACTCAAGGCAAGGCTGGAGAAAAGAGGAGATGAATCGCTGGGGGCAATCGGGAAAAGGCTCGAGACGGCCAAAAAAGAAATCAGGTCTTATCCTGAGTTCGATTATATCGTGATTAACGACTCTCTAAAAAAAGCCATCAAAGAGCTGGTTTCGGTCATCTTGAGCACGAGATGCAAACTCGATGTGCGTCAAAAGGATATTCTACCCATCCTCAGGAGTTTTATCGAAGATTGAAGGAGAATAAGTTGGGGAAAGTCATTTTAGGAGTTAGCTCTTCTATCAGTATCTACAAATCGTGCGAGATCATTCGCCTGTTCCAGAAAGAGAATCATCCAGTTCAGGTTATCATGACCAAAAATGCTTCCCGAATGATCTCCCCGTTGCTTTTCTCAGCCCTATCCGGTCAAAAGGTCTTCATCGATGCTTTGGGGGATGATCGATCCGAGACCATCGATCATGTCGCTCTGACCGAAGACGCCGATCTTCTCTGTGTAGCTCCAGCCACGGCCAACATCATCGGAAAATTCGCCTCTGGAGTGGCCGATGATTTCTTGTCTACATTCTTCACTGCCGTCCACTGTCCAGTGCTTGTGGCTCCTGCTATGAATCAGGAGATGTACCTTCATCGTCAAACCCAACAGAACATCCGAAAACTCAAAGAGAGTGGCGTTAGATTCGTAGAGCCTGAAAAGGGATATTTGGCCTGCCGGGATGAGGGATGGGGGAGGTTGGCTTCTGTAGAGAAAATAGTAAAAGAAGGACTGAGGTTGATCAAGAAGACAAAGAGTCTCAAAGGCAAAAAGGTACTGGTGACTGCTGGGCCGACGCGCGAATTCCTCGACTCGGTCCGGTATCTGACCAACCGGTCTTCAGGCAAGATGGGGTATGAGCTGGCAGAAGAGGCGTGGAGGCGAGGTGCTTCGGTGGTGCTTGTTTCTGGACCAACCCATATTTTCCCGCCTCCAGGAGTCGACTTTAAGCGAGTAGAGACGGCAGAAGAGATGGACAAGGAGGTGAGCCGTCATTTCGCCTCAGCGGATATCTTGATCATGGCCGCGGCGGTATCGGATTTTAAGTTTGCGGAGACCGCAGCAAGAAAGGTTAAAAAGAAAGACTTGGGAAAGAGCATAGATCTTGTCCAGACAAAAGACATCTTAAAAGGCCTAGCAAAGAAAAAAGCAGGAAAGATTCTTGTTGGTTTCGCCGCTGAAACAGAAAACATCGTGAAGAATGCTCGAAGAAAACTCAGAGAGAAGAACCTTGATTTGATTGTTGCTAACAATGTTTCGGAGGAAGGAGTTGGCTTTGAGTCCGATTATAACCAGGTGAGCCTTGTTTCGCTTGAAGGAAAGTCGATCCAGACCGGGAAGAGAAGCAAGCTGGAGATAAGCAGAATCATTCTCGATAAAGTTGAGGAGATCATTGGAAAAAGAGGCTGAAAAACTCATCTCCGATCTTGAGGAACGAGTCAAACTTTTCTCGCAACTAGGAGTTGAATTTATATCATCCCGGGTGTGCTCGGATGATTCCTCTTATCAATCGTTGAGGAATAGAATTCTAGAATGTCAAAAATGCCCTCTCTCTCGAGAACGGATAAAAGCTGTGCCTGGAGAGGGGAATCTCGAGGCTGAGCTTATGTTCGTCGGTGAGGCTCCCGGTCGCGATGAAGACATACAAGGAAAACCTTTTGTAGGAAAAGCCGGTCAACTTCTCACCAAGATCATCCAGGCCATGAGTCTTCAAAGGGAAGAGGTCTACATCACCAACGTGGTGAAATGTCGGCCACCGAACAATAGAACCCCTCAAAAACCAGAGATTGAAGAGTGTCAAGTTTACCTCATCGAACAGATCAAGATGATCAGCCCGCGGGTGATCGTCACCTTAGGAAGGGTCGCCACTGATTTTTTTATCAAAAGTCGGTTGAGCATGACCTCTTTGAGAGGGGAATTTCACGATTTTGGCTCGATCCAGATCATGCCCACCTTCCATCCTTCCTATATCATCCGGAATGAAAATAACAGAGCGATAAAGAAGATGGTTTGGGAGGACATGAAAAAAGTCATGGCCTTCTTGGGCAAAAAATGACCCTGTATGCCGAAGTCATCCTCTCTCTTCCTTTCGATCACATGTTCACTTACAGAATTCCCCCCTCTCTGCAAGACAAGGCAAAAATAGGATCGAGAGCACTTGTTCCTTTCAAAGAGCGAACACTTACCGGATTTATCGTCAACTTCAGACGAAGAAAGCCGAGCAAAGGACTTGAACTTCGAGATATTCTTGAGATCTTGGATGAGGATCCGGTTTTTTCTTCCTCTTTTCTCTCCTATACCCGAAAGCTAAGCTCCTACCATCATTCCTCCTGGGGAGAAATCCTTCAAGCTTCACTCCCTCCTTCTCTTCTTCTAAAAACAGAAACGAGGGTTTCGCTCAGAGAGGAAGGGAAGAGAGCTCTCGAACAAGAGGATTTGAGCAAGGATGATAAGAAAGTTTTGTCCATACTCCAGAAAAAAGAATATAGTGTTTTCTTCATAAGGAGAAAATTGAAGATCAAAAATCTCTCTTTCTTGCTCCGGCGATTGGAAAGGAAAGGCTTTATTCATATTCAGAAAACTGTCAAACAGGGAAAGATCAGAAAAGAACCAAAGCGGATGAAGGAGCCCAAACAGCTCGAAATCGATTTTTCCATGGATCGAGCTTCCCGACATGCGGCCGATATGATGGCCCAGAAAATGAAGGAAGATCGGTTTTCGCCTTTTTTACTCCACTCCTCTCGAGAAAAGAGACAGGCCGTCTATTTCCATTTTATCAGGAAATGTCTGGAGAAGAAGAAGCGAGTTCTGTTTCTCGTTCCCGAAATCTCTCTGACGGAGGATTTTATCGGAAAATTCGAGAGGAGACTGGGAAAAAAAGTGGCTTGTCTTCATAGTCGATTGTCCGAGAAGAGGAGAGTCTCTGAGTGGGAAAGGATAAAAGAGAGTGAGGTGGATGTGATCATCGGGCCGCGTTCTGCCCTTTTCTCACCGATCGAAATGACTGGCCTGGTTATCGTTGATGAAGAACATGATGAATCCTATTATCAGCTGGAGTCACCCTCCTACGATGCCAGAAGGGGGGCTTGGCTTAAAGCCCAAGAAGAGGAGTGTGTTCTGATCTATGGCTCAGCGACTCCTTCGGTTGAGATGTTTTATCGGGCAAAAAAGGGAGGCTATCTTCAGAGTGTCAGGGAGAGGACTGGAAAGATAAGAGTTGAGGTGTTGGATGATCGGAAGTCAAGAGGGATCATACCCTCGAGGATGAGGGAGGGAATCGAGGAGAGATTGAGGAAGAAGGAGCCTGTTTTGATTTTTATCAATCGACGGGGGTATGCCTCCTTTCTCTACTGCTCTCGGTGTAATTTTATCCCGCGCTGTCCCCGATGTGACATCTCTTTAACCTATCATAAGAGAGAGGATAAACTCGTTTGTCACTATTGTGATTATTCCTCGTCGAGGATCGACGAGTGTACTCGATGTGGGTCGAAGATAATCCGTAGAAGAGGTCCTGGGATCGAAGTCATCGAGGAAGAGTTAAAAGTGAGCTTCCCGCAGAGCCGCGTCGTCTGTTTTGACAAGGACGTAGCCAGGACCAAGACAGACCAGGAGAGGATTCTGAAGGCATATTCTAGAGGCAAGATCGATATTTTGATCGGAACTCAACTTCTCGCTCGTCAGATGGATTTGTCTCCGGCTTCTTTGGTTGCGATTCTTTATCCGGAAATAACGCTATCCCTCTCTGATTTTAGAGCCACCCATAAGACCTATCATAATTTGAGGCAAATGATGAGTTTCGTTAACAACGAGAAGGGAGAAGTTCTGATTCAAACATCTTTTCCCCTACATTTCTCCATTCTCTCTGCGGTTGACGATGATTACCTCTCGTTTTACAACCAAGAGATTAAATTTCGCCGCCTCATGAATTATCCCCCTTTCTGTACTATGGGAGAAATCCTGTTTCTAGGAGAAAACTTAAAGACATTAGCCAAGAAATCGAGAGAATTTTTTTCCCGAGTCAAGAGTCGAGCCGAGGAAGTCGAGGTCCTTGGGCCAGCCCTTGCTTCTGGCCCTAGGTTGAGAGGGAGAAAAGGAATTCAGCTGATCCTGAAGGCCAAGCGAAGGAAGCGGTTGGATGATGTGATCAGGAAGTTTCTCCAGCCCCTCAAGGTCAGAAAGTCAGTCTGGATCTATAATTAAATTTGTCCTTATTTTATTGTAGCACGATGAGCTGAATCTGGACTGTCGCCGTAACAAATCCTTCAGAGCCTGTTGTTGCGGCTTGGGCTTGGACCGTTATGAGCTGATCCGCGGCGAGTTCGGCCGTGGTCGGCCCATAATAATTAAGAGTAACGATTCCCAGCGAGTTAGTAGAGGCTGTAATGGTTTTGTAGCCGTTCGCGAACTCTCCGAGTCCGTCAGGGAGAGGGAAGATGATGTTTCTGTTGCCTATGGCCGTGTTGCCCTGCTTTAGGTTGGCCGTAATCAGCGAGATCGGTCTTTCTGTCGTGACCATGAGGACATTGGGGTCAGCAGTGAGCTCCAGGGTGAGAGCTGGGGCTGCCAGGATGAGCTCGATATCCACGGTGGCGGTTACAGGAGTTGAGGTGTCTGTTGATGCCTGAGCTGTAATGGTGACCGTTTCATCTTGGGTAATTTCGTGCTTGGTCGGTCCGACATAGGTGACAGTAGCGATGCCTTCAGAGTTCGTCCTGACTAAGGCACTTGTTAAGCCGTTGGAGAATTCACCCGAGCCTGTCGTTATGGTAAAGAAGATATTTTCATCAGCGAGAGGTGAGTTTCCTTCTTTGAAGACAGCGCTTACATGCGATGTGGGATTATCATCGTCTACCCACAAGATGTTCGGATTAGCCGTGAGTTCTAAGCTGAGATCTGCCGCATCTCGAACAAGCTGAATCTGAGCTGTAGTGGTGACAAAGCTTCCTGAGGCTGCAACCTGAGCTTGGATGGTGACAACCTCGTCAGCGGTGATATCGTCTTCTGTTGGGCTGCGGTATTCTACCGTAGCAATACCGAACTCGTTTGTATCGGCGAAAATATTATCTTTATCATTCGTGAACGTTCCAGATCCCGAAGAGATAGTGAAGACGACTCTTCTATCTGGAAGAGGCATGGTGCCTTTCTTAACATAGGCCTTCAGGATTGAGGAGCCTGGTTCACTCGAGACCACGAGTACATTAGGTTCGGCGAAAAGTTCGATACTCACGTCCTTTGATTCGCGAACTACACTAATAGGGGCCGAGGTTGAGGGAGCACCTGCTTGTCCGGGAAGCCAGGCTTTGATGTAAACGGTCGTATCCGCCGTGATCTCCTGAGATATAGGACCGAAATAATCGACTCTGGCCACACCGTTCTTGTTTGTCGTTTTTTCGATGACAGCTTTGGAACCTTCGAAGTAACCCAGGCTAAGTTGGGCCCCAGCGGCATCGGTGATTTCGAACAGAATAGGTTCCTTTACAAGGTACCCTCCACCAGTGTGCATGACAGTGGCTTTTATAGTCGAGATCTCACGGTAGGTATCGGCGATCAATACACTGGGACTTGCCACTAACTCGATCATGATTTGTTCAGCATCTTGCACAACCTTGATTGGAGTCAGGTCAGTGATGAACTCTTTCCCATCCCAGGAGACACTGGCGAATATATACACAAAGATTGTGTCAAGCAGTTCTTCTCCGAGGGGCCCATGGTAGATTATTTTTGCTTCTCCATTCTCGTTCGTTGTCCTAGAAGCGACGGATGTGTTTCCCTCAAAATGACCGAGGTAAAGCTTGTTTCCAGATTCATCCCGTATTTCAAAATGGACAGTCTTCCCAGCAACAGGACTGTTATTATATTTCTGTAAACTGGCTGTGATGGTGGTTGATTCTCTATTGGCGCCAGCCGCGATAACATTGGGGCTTGCCGATAACTTGAGGACGATTGACAGTGTGGATGGCCCAAATGGTGTAAGTTCGTCTGTTTGCTTTCTTTTGCAGACAGGAAAAATGACAAAACTCAGGACCAAACCTAGAGTTATTAATAATTTAAATTTCGACGTCTTCATTGTTCTCACCCTTATGGATCAATAAAGTTGGCAAAGGTTATGGTCAAGTAGCCGGTGGCCTTGACCTTGTTGTTTGCTAGATCATGCCCAAAAAACTCGACTTTGGCGGTCACTGTTATAGCCACTTCCTCTGTTCCATCCCTCAGCTCGATGAGCGGAGATTCAAGCTTGGCGACTTCTCTAACGATAATGAAGGGCACTTGCACTGAAGTATCAATAGCCACAAGTGCTGAGAGAGAACCGGTAAAGGCATAAGGGACATGGACGCCTTCGATGTTATTCCCATCGGTGCGGAAATACTGAACAGAGTACTGTGTCACCTGAATATCATTATATTGTGAAGGGGTTACTTCAGTGTTGGGATCCATGAGTTTTGCGGTAAAGGTGACAGCAGCAGTATCGCCCGTCACATAAGGCTCTCCTGTATCTTTGTTAATTCTAACGACATCGGATTGGAGGAAGTTCACATCGTTTTCCTCGATATCCGTTCCGGTCAAGTTCACGATTATAAGAAGAGAGCTGGATTGCGTATCGTCAGCGATGGGATTACAGGAAATAAGAAAGTATAGAGCCGTTAGGATAATCGTCATTTTTAGTACATTTTTAAACTTTTTCATTTTTCGCACCCTATTATTTGATTATTCTGGGAGTGATAAAAATGAGTAGTTCCCGATTTTGTTTCGTTCGAGCAAAAGACTTGAAGAGATTTCCCAGAATCGGGATTTTATGGAAAAAGGGAACTCTTTCCCTGGTAATGGAATCTTCTGTTCTGTATATGCCTCCGATGACAGTCGTTCCGCCATCTGAAACCATGACCGTGGTCTTGGCGCTTTGGGTGATGATCGGAGGGATTCCGTTGACGAGATTGGCAAAGTCAGCGGCGTTGTTTCTAATCTCGATGTACATGATGATTGTTCCCTCAGCCGTGATTTGAGGTGTAGCCCTGAGTTCCAGGGCGGCATTGACGTATTGGGTGGTCACTGTGAAATTGGCCACTGTCTGGACCGGAATCTGTCTTCCTTGAAGGATTTCTGCTTCTTGGTTGTTTTGGGTTGTCACTTGCGGGGCAGAAATGATGCGGCCTTCACCAGATGTTTCCAAGGCGGATATAGCCATATCCAGTCGAAAAGTATCCAGGATATTGGCAAAGGAAAGGCCGATTGCAGAAGAGAAGGCAGGTGCGGGCAAATTGATGGCATACCCACCCAACGGGCCTCCGATCCCTTTGGTCACAATACCCTCGGGGATAAGGGCTCCATCCACCAGAACCTTATTCGGAAACTCGAGCGATGTCTGATTACCGAAGAATGGATCTGCAATCCCTTTAAAACCCCATTGAATCCCCAGATTGCGGACAAAGTTAGATGTGGCCTCCACGATTCTGGCCTCGATCGAAACCTGGGGAGTGGCTGTATCGAAAACCAAAATGAGCTTCTCGATGAGCTCTATTCTGTCTTTTACGTCGGAGACGATCAACGTGTTTGTTCGGCTATCGATTATGATTTCTCCTCTCTCAGAAAGTTTGTTCCTGAGTAAACCTTGTACTTCCTCAGCTCTTGAATAAGAGAGGGTAAATGTTCTGACTACGACGGGTCCGGCCAATTCTTTGCTCTCGGCCAGTCTTCTTTGTTGTTCATCCTCTTGAGTCAAAATATTGATAGGCGCAATCCTGAGGATGTTGCCCTCGAGTGATTTTCCCATCTTGTTAATTTTAAGGATAACATCAAGAGCTTGATCCCAGGGTACATCCTTTAGGTCAACAGTGACTGTCCCTCTCACTTCTGGATCAAAGACGACGTTCAAACCTGCGAAATCTCCAAGATAGAGAATAACATCGCGCAGGTCCGCATCCTTAAACTTACAGCTCAGGATATCGCCCGAATATGTCTCTTCAGGTTCGGCGAGGGTTTGAGGCTGGAACTGTTCTTGACGGAGTTTTTCTTGCTCAGAGCCTTCCCCGTCGCTGGCGGCAGGGGGAGATTTGGGGGGACTCGCTGCAGGAGGGGGTGGATTGACCTTCTCTTTTTGCGGAGAAGGAGTCGGTTCCTGTTTGGTTATCTCAGGTTCTTTTTCGGATTCATCCTCGGCCTTTGTGTCGTCTTTCGGATCTGTTTGGGGTGGGTCTGCTTCTTGAGGTTGTTTAACCGGTTCCTGTTTGATTTCCTCCTGTTCTTCCTCGGTCTTGTCGGGAGCTTGAGTTATTTCCTCTGATGGAGAAGAGATAGGATCCTCTAACTTAGGTAACGGCGGAGCAGAAGGAAGGAGGGTCTTTTCAGGAGCCGTCTTGAAAAAGGTTACGGACACACTATTTTTTCCTGTTTCCAATGTATAGAATTTGGGTTCGGAGAGATCAAAGACTATACGGGTGATCGTGTAGGGATTTGCGAGTTGAAACTGAGATGCTCTCACTCTTTGAACTCCGAGTTTTTCTACTGAGTGGAGAGAGTAAGGCTCAGTAAAGATCGTGTTAAAGAGGTCGACCACTAAACGCAACGGATTATCGAGGGCAAACACTTGAGAAACAACTTTACCGGTGAGGTCGGCCTTTATGTCGATGCGGTCACTTTTTTCTGAAATAGCGATATTTTTGAGGAACACTCTCCTCTCAGATCTCCTTTCAAGCTCTTGGATTTTTTCGTTCTCCAAAGAATAATGGTTGAGTTTTTTCTGAATGTTATTCAGCTCGACGACTGTTTGGTTTCCGTTGGATCGGATGCAATACGGGACTTTTTCTTTAAGGCGAACAGAAAGACGAGTTGTGTTTGACTCCTCGTCCTCCAGGCTAATATCCTCTATCAAGGGAGATTTTTCCTTTGCAGTCAAGGATTTAGGTACTATTTGGACTCTGTCCAATTCAAGGACGAGAGTTGAAGGTGATTCTGGGGAGAAATACGACCGAGGAGAAGGAAGAGGAGAGTTGGATTCAATAAGGATTTTTGTATTCAGGTTTCCGTTAAGGACGGAGATTTTATTTATGTTGATTAAAGCCTCATCTTCGTAGGCATACCCGCTTATCAATAAAAGGAGGAAACAAAAAAGCGTAAAGATTTGCCAGATATTATTCTTTTTCATGCTATCGCTCCTCTGGTTTTATTTCTTTGATGATATCTTTTGGTCTCCTTAAGGGAATGCCTCTTTCTTCCGTCATGCGGAAGACCACCATGGAGGCCTCGATGGACAGAACAAAACCGTCAGCAAACTTCTGGCCAACTTTGATGTTATACGGAAATCCCTGAGGCCCGTTGACGATGGCAGTATATTTTCCTCTGGCTTTGACGATACCGATGAGGCTGACATCATTGATGTACATTTGGGCTATCCCCCTCACTATGGGTTTCTCACTTACATCCCGGCCAGCGATCAGGTTTCGGAAAGGATCTCTTCTTCCTCTTGGATTATAAGGGGGGTGAACCTGCTCTACCGATTCAGTACTCACTGTTTCGTCTGTTTCTTTTTTCTCTTCTTGGGAGAAAAGAGGGAAGGTGCCTATAGCGATTAAACCGATACAAAGAAGAAAAATTCCTATCTTTTTCATTTCTTCCCCCCTGATTCTTTGTTTTCTTTCTCTGTAGTGATTTCCTCTTCACGAAAGATATAGGTTTTAGCTGTAAACTTGGCGGATATGGTGGCGCCCTG